>Ga0209169_10001281_pt1 | contig 15234 bp, 12 predicted proteins | sample HubBroMetageWRM4_FD_188346 | JGI IMG/M metagenome (GOLD analysis project Ga0209169, IMG submission 188346) | Warmed soil microbial communities from the Hubbard Brook experimental Forest, New Hampshire - Hubbard Brook CCASE Soil Metagenome WRM 4... | ecosystem: Environmental > Terrestrial > Soil... | reverse complement strand
GGGGGGGGGGGCGGAGGAGGGGAGGCGTGGGAGGGCGGGGGGTTGGGGGTATTGGGACGGCCGGGGCGGGAGAGGCGTGAGGGTTTGGGGGGGCGGGCGCGGAGGACGGCGCGGATGGAGGGGTCGGTCTCGTCGGCCAGGGCCGGGCGGTAGACGTCCGGTTCCAGGTAGATCGTCCGGGCGATCGGGACGGCCGAGCGGACCCGGCCCTCGGCGGTGTCGATGGCCGCCGCGACCTGCGCGGCGGAGTAGCTGTCGGGAACCGCGATCTTCGCGGCCACCAGCAGCGAGTCCGGGCCGATGTGCACCGTCCGCAGGTGAATGACCCGGCGCAGCTCCGGGCCGTCCTCCAGCGCGGCGAGGATCATCTGCTGCATCTCGGCGCTCGCCGACTCGCCGATCAGCAGGCTCTTGATCTCCACGGCCAGGATCGCCGCCGCCACCGCGAGCAGAACGCCGATGGCCAGGCTGCCCACGCCGTCCCACCGGCCGTCGCCGGTCAGCGCGGACAGGGCCACGCCCGCGAACGCGAACACCAGCCCGATCAGCGCGGCCAGGTCCTCGAGCAGGACCACGGGCAGCTCGGGCGCCTTCGTACGGCGGATGAACGAGACCCAGCTGCGGCCGGCCCGGACCCGGTTCGCCTCGGCCATCCCGGTCCGCAGCGAGAACGACTCGAGCACCGCGGAGAAGGCGAGCACGCCGAACGCCACCGCCGGCGAGCGCACCGGCGCCGGGCTCAGTATCTTGTGGATGCCGTCATAGGCCGAGAAGGTCGCCCCGACGGTGAACAGCATGACGGAGACCACGAACCCGTAGAAGTACCGCTCGCGCCCGAAGCCGAACGGGTGCTCCTCCGACCTGGGCCGCCGCGACCGGCCGCGCCCGATGATGAGCAGCAGCTCATTTCCGGTGTCCGCGAGCGAGTGCACGGACTCGGCCAGCATCGACGCCGACCCGGTGAGCAGGAACGCCACGAACTTTGTCACGGCAATGCCCAGGTTGGCGCCGAACGCAGCGAACACCGCCTTCATGTGGCGCAACGTACCGTACGCCGCCGCGGGGCGGTAAGGAGGGACTACTCGATCCGGGCCTTGAGATCCTGGATCGCGGCAGCCTGGCCTGGGTCAATGCCCGACGCGATGGCCAGGTACACGCTGGCGTAGTCGGTGAGCTGGACGACGCCGGCCAGCCGCACAAGCGGGTGCTCGCCATCCATGCTGAGCTCGGACACGCCGATACCGCGAAGCGCGGCGAGTTCGGTGACCGCCGCCCGCTGCGCCCCGACCAGCTGATCCTCCTCAGGATCGGCGATCACGACCAGCCGCAGCGAGGTGGGTCCGCTGGCCTCGTCCTCATCGGTCTCGTCGTACTCCGGATCCCAGGTGGACAGGTCAGGAGCGCCGTTCTGGCCCTGCTGGGCGCTGCCGGCCGACGCGCCCGCGCCCGGGGCGAACGGCCCGTCGAACATCGCGAGCTGGTTATGGGCGGCCGAGGGCAGCACTCCCGCGATCGCCGGGTACTTGGCGTTCTCGTTAAGCTGACCGGCGAATCGCCGGGCCGCGACGCCGCTCAGCACCGAGGTCCCCCAGACCACGGGCAACGCCCCGGCCAGGTCCAGCGCCAGCGACTTGCCCGGGTTGACGAACGACTCGCTGGCCGGGCGACACTGGTGGGACACCTCCTCGAGCCGGCTGGCGGTGAGCTCGTAGATATCGGGATCGATCCGCACGACGCCCAGCCGTTCGGCTATGAAGAGCAGCGGGATCGTCAGTCCCCACAACATCGACCTCGGCAGCCCGGCCGGGATCACCGGGACGAACGGGGCCCGGGCCTGCTCGGCGATGCGATGCAGCGCGGAGCCTTCCGCACCGACTCCGGCCAGCCGGCAGCCGCGCCTGGCCGCCTCGGTCGCGATCGCGAGCGTCTCGGTGGACGTGCCGGAACAGGACACCGCGAGCACCACGTCGGCCGCCCCGACCCAGCCGGGCAGCCGCTCGGTCTGCACGGTAACGACCTGGACCGGGGTACCCGGGCCGGACACGGCGCCCAGAATGTCGCCGGCCACGCCTGAGCTGCCCATGCCGGCCACCACGATCGCGCGCGGCCTGGCGTCCGGAGTGAACCCGGACAGGTCGGTCTCCCTGCAGGACCGGAGCGCCGTGCGCACCTGGGCGGCCGCCGACGCCACCTGCCTGAGCATGTCGCCGGGATCGGCCGCCTCCACCACGTCGGGCGTGTCGAGCCGGTCCGCCGCCAGGACGAACTCTGCCTCCCAGCCGTCTAGGTCGTCGCTCATGCTGTGCTCCCCCGCTCGCCTGCAAACCAAGGCTCGCTCGTGGCCGGGCTCCACCGCTCGCCTGCAAACCAAGGCTCGCTCATGGCTGATCGCCGGGTCGCCTGGCCTCTTCGACTAGCAGCACCGGGATGTCGTCGCGAACCGGGTACGCCAGTCTGCACGCGGCGTTCGTGCATACCAGTTCGCTGGCGTCATCGTCGACGCGCAGCGGGGAATGACAATTTGGGCAGGCCAGGATGTCCAGGAGCCAGCCGTCAATCTTCATGAAAGTCTCCCTCCCGAAGTCCGGGGCCATCGGGGTTGGTCGGAGACACGGTACCCCGCCGTTACAGCTTGGGACACATGCCCCCGGGGATTAGTACGGTTACGGATGATCGATCGTGCCGCTAGCCACCCCTAACCACCCCTGATCACACCGAGAACCTCGTCCCGCAGGGCGGCCATGCCGGCCTCGGTGGCCGCCTCGACGTTCAGCCGCAGCAGCGGCTCGGTGTTGGACGGGCGCACGTTGAACCACCAGTCACCGCCGGTCACGGTGAGGCCGTCCAGCTCATCGGTGCTGACACCGGGCCGGCCCGCGAACGCCTGCCTGACCCGGCGGGTCGCCTCGGCCTGGTCCGCCACTTCGGAGTTGATCTCACCGCTGGCGTGGTACCTGGAGTACTCGGCGAGCAGCCTGGACAGCGGCCCGGCCTGGCCGCCGAGCGCGGCAAGCACGTGCAGCGCGGCCAGCATGCCGGAGTCCGCGAACCAGAAATCCCTGAAGTAGAAGTGTCCTGAGTGCTCGCCGCCGAACACCGCGCCGGTCCGTGCCATCTCCGCCTTGATGAACGAGTGGCCGACCCTGGTGCGTACCGGGACGCCGCCGTGCTCCCTGACGATCTCGGCCACAGCGCGGGAGGTGATGAGGTTGTGAATGATCGTCGCGCCGGGCTCGCGGGCGAGCTCGCGGACCGCGATCAGCGCGGTGATCACCGAGGGGGAGACGAGCTCGCCGCGCTCGTCGACCACGAAGCACCGGTCCGCGTCGCCATCGAAGGCGAGCCCGATGTCGGCGCCGTGCTCGCGCACCGCCCGCTGCAGGTCGCGCAGGTTCGCCGGGTCAATGGGGTTCGCCTCGTGGTTCGGGAACGTGCCGTCCAGCTCGAAGTAGAGCGGGATCACGGTGATCGGCAGCCCGTCGAACACCGCCGGCACGGTGTAGCCGGCCATCCCGTTGCCCGCGTCGACCGCCACCTTCAGCGGCCTGATCGCCGAGATGTCGACAAGTTTGCGCAGGTGATCCGCGTAGGCGGGGAGCAGGTCCCGGTGCGTGACGGTGCCGGGTACCTGCGCGGGCGGCAGCGGGTGCTCGGCCAGCTCCCGGACCTGGGCCAGGCCGGTCTCGATGCCCACCGGCCTGGCCCCTGCCAGGCACAGCTTGATGCCGTTGTACTGCGGCGGATTATGGCTGGCCGTGACCATCGCGCCGGGGATGCCCAGATCTCCGCTGCCGTAGTAGAGCATGTCGGTCGAGCCGAGGCCCGTCGCCAGCACGTCGGCGCCCTGGGCCGCGGCGCCACGGCCGAACGCGGCCGCGAGCGGGGCCGAGGAGGTGCGCATGTCGTGCACGGTCAGGATCGTCCGCGCGCCGGTCTGCCGCGCGAACGCAGCGCCGACCGCTTCCGCCACGCCCTCGTTCAGCTGATCGGGTACGACTCCCCTGATGTCGTACGCCTTGAAGATGCTCGCGAGATCACCCACTGCCGGACCGCCTCCCCGTGCTCAGACCCAGTGCCGCCGCTGCCGTTCCGCCGGCCTACCTTAGCGTGGCGTCACCATCGAGCCTATCGGTCCTGCGGCGGCCCGGAGCGCAGTACCCGTAGGTGACCGCGGCGGCCGACCTCGACACCCTGGCCGACGGGCTCGGTATCGGCCAGCTTGTCCGCCCGCGCCCTCGGCCGGGTCTCCATCACGGCGTTCGCCAACGCCTCGAGGTCATCGGCGCGGTCGCGATCCGGATCGGCGGGCAGCCGCACGACGTCCCAGCCGCGCGGCGCGGTCAGCCTGGCGGCGTGCTTCTCGCACAGGTCATAGCAATGCGGTTCCACGTACGCGGCGAGCGGGCCGAGCACCGCGGTGGAGTCGCGGTAGACGTAGGTGAGCGTGTAGACGGGAGGGTGCTTGCACGCGGTGCGCGAGCAGCGACGAGAACGCACCCAGCCCACCTCGCTCACATCACCCAGGGAATCCGGTCCCGGAACCTCGGGACGGCGTCGGATACAACGGTGACGGTATCTGTCCGCGGGCGGTAACGCCATCACCCGCGCGCCGCGCCGCTTTCGTGTCGTGCTTTGCGCGCCTTGCCCCCGGGTCCGAACGCCTACGCCGACCCGCGGCTATCCGATACGCTCGGTGACTGTGCAGACCGGCGAAGGCGGTTCCTGGCCAGCCGAGGACACGGCTGGCAGGCCGGCCGAGGACCCAGCCGGGAGCGGCATGCCGCCGCGACCCGAAGGCCCGGCGCCGCGGCGCCCGGACGTGCCCCGCCCGCGGCGGCGTGACCGGCACGGCCGGGGGCTGCGAGGCCGGCTGGTGCCCCCGTCGGTTCCGCTGTACCGCACCCGCGCCGAGCAGTTCGACGACCTCGTGCTTGAGGCCGTGGCCCGGCTCGAGCCGCGTTGGGAAGCCGAGCTTTCCGGCGTGGAGTTCGCGGTGCAGGAGGTGCCCGACGCCGACAGCATCGGCGAGGAAGGCGTGCCGCTGGCCCGCATCGTCCGCGGCTCGCCCGACACCGGCGACCCGAGCCACCCAGCCACCGGGCCGCGGATCGTGCTGTTCCGGCGGCCGCTGCTGGCCCGGGCCGAGGACGAAGAGGAACTGGGCGAGCTCGTCTTCGACGTGGTGGTCGAGGAGTTCTCCGAGATCCTCGGGGTGGACCCGGAGATTGTCGACCCGGGCTACGGCGACGCCGACTGAGGGCCGGGTCTCAGGGCGAGATCGCGTCGTAGGATTCGCGGACCGGAGGGAGGCTGATCGTGGTCAAGGCGGTGACGGCCGGGACGATTGAGACCACGCTGCTCTGGCTCTGTTCCACCCGGGCGGCGTAGACCGGCCCCGACCCGGCGAGCGGCGTGATCACGATGGCGTACGCCGACCCGCGTTTGGCGCCGGGCGGCGGCGGGACGGACACCACCAGCGTGTGCGCGGCGCGGACCGACACGACCTGGCTCGCAGCCCCGGCCGCGGCACCGGCCCCGGCCCCGCTGGCGACCGCCGTCAGGCGGACACGGGCCGCCCCTACGGGAGCGGACAGCACGACATTGGCGGTAAGGCCGGAGCCGGCGACGTTTCCCGCCACGACGGCTTGCTCGCTGATCGGCGCCGTCGCCGCGGTGAAGGCGCCGATGCCGCTGCCCGGCACCACGACGGCGGCGATCACCGGCACGTTCGACGTCAGCTCGAGCGCCGCGGCGGTCCCGCCGAGCGGCGTGAGGGCGGAGTAGGAGGCGGACTGCCCGGGCAGGTCGATCGTCTGGCTGCCGAGCGGGCGGTACTGTCCCTGCGGGGTGATCGCGAGCACGCTGACCCGGGCGTTGCCGTCCCCAGGCACCTCGAGGAACAGGCCGGCCGCGCCGCTTGACGGGGGCACCCCCGGTATCACTTGCTGGGTCGACGGCGGCGCCGCGCCCGGCAGCCAGCTGGACATCGCGCCGTGCGCAGGCCCCTCGAGCACGTCGGCGGCCACCCGGCCGATGCTGGTCCGGACCTGTATCGCGACCACGCTCGCACCGGCCGCGGCCGACGAAAGGGTTTCTGTCACCGTCTGGTGCGGCGGAACGATGATCCCGGTGTCGTCGCCGACCAGGACCGGCCCGGCGTCGGTGATGACGCTCACGTTCACGCTCGCGGACAGGGCGTCAACGTTCATCAGGTCGAGCTGGATCTGCCCGACGCCTTCCTGCTGGCCGGGTCCGGCGAACCAGAGGTCAGAACCCGGTGCGCTGCAGCGGACGCTGGCCAGGCCAGAACTCTGCGCCACCTCGGCCTCCATGGCCGGAGCCATGGATCCGGTGGCCGTAACCGACCAGCCCACCTGCACAGGGGTGGCCTTCTTGCCCGTGGTCGAGGCAGCGGGAACCGGCAGCAGGGACAGGACGCCGGGACCCCCCTGGCTGATCGGGGCCACGGTCCGCAGCTGAACGCCGGCCGGCGGCAGCGGCGTCAGCTCGGCCTGGCCCGCTCGACCAGCCGCCGTGCCGGACGTGGCCGCCGCGATCAACGCGACCCGGCCGGACCCGGTGCCCAGCGCGGGCGGGCAGGCCCTGGTCGCGGCGGTGACCGCGACCAGGCGGTCCGAGGTGGCGGGACCCGGGCCCGGCGCCGCCGGGTGGGACCATTGCGCGACACCGCCGATGGCGCCGGCCGCTACCAGCACCACCGCGGCGGGCACCAGGTGAAGCGCCCTCATGACCGGTTATCCAGTTCCCATGGCGGCCGCGAGCCGGCCTGCCCGGATTCCGGTGGCAGCTTGTCTTCCTGCAGCGCGTCTTCGTAGTCCGGGTAGTCCGTGCCGTCTTCGGCGGCCAGGTCCTGGGTGACGGTGGGGGAATACTGGCTCGCCTGGCCGGGCTCGGGACCGGCCATGGCCGACGATTTGGCGGCCTCGGGCACGCTCACCGGGGGGCGGTCCGGGGCACGGTCCGCGCCGCCCGGCCGCCAGCGGCGCGACGGCTTCCCGTGCCGGGCCGCGTGCGCGCCGCCGCGCGGGCGCCTGGCCACGTCCGGGCGGGCGGCCGGGATCGGGTCCGGGCGGACGGTCGGAGCCACGTCGGGCCGGGCGGTCTGGGCCGGGTCCTGGCGGACGGTCGGAGTCACGTCCGGCGGGGTGGTCTGGGCCGGGTCCCGGCGGGCGGTCGGAGCCAGGTCCGGACGGGCGGTCGGAGCCAGGTCCGGGCGGGCGGTCGGAGCCAGGTCCGGGCGGGCGGTCGGAGCCAGGTCCGGACGCGGGGTCGGAGCCAGGTCCTGGCGCGCAGTCGGAGCCAGGTCCTGGCGGGCGGTCTGGGCCGGGTCCGGACGGGCACTGGCGGCCACGTCCGGCAGGCCGGTCCGGGCCGGGTCCGGGCGGAGGCTCGCGGCCATGTCCTGGCGCCCGTCCGGGGGCAGGTCCGGCCGGGCGGCCGATGCCAGGTCCAGCCGGGTGGCCGGGATCAGGTCCGGGGCGCTCTCGGCGGGGATTCCAGTGTCGCGGGCGCCAGCCGCGCCGCGGCCGCGGGCACTCAGCGGCATCCTGGCTAGCTCTGGCCGCCTGCCGCGCTTACGGCCGGCGGATTCCCGGCGGCGGCGGGCGGCGGCGGGCTTCGCGTCGGCGTCGGCCGCCACGGTCCCTGAGGTCGCCGGGGCGACCGACCTGGTGCCCGGCAGGGCAAGCGCGAACGTGACAAGCACGGCCGCGGCCTCGGCGCCGAGGCTGACGTCCCTCGCCACCTCGTTGCGGGTGATGATCAGGCGGCCGCCGCTGGCCGGCAGGGTGAAGCCCTGCGCCCAGCCGTCCACCGGCCGGGCCAGGCTGGCCAGCGGCCGTCCGTCCAGGGTCGCGGACCAGCCGCCGGATGCCTCCGCAAGCAGCACCGTGCCCGACATTCCGGCCGGGACGACCGCTCCCGCGCCGATGGACCCGGAGGGAACGGGTATCACAGTGCCGTTCGGCGTCACGATGCGGACCCGCGCCACGGTCCCTGCGACCTGCCACAGGTCGTACGCGGGCGCCTGGGTCAGCGACACGAGCCCGGCGGCGCCATCAAGCTGGTGCGCGAGTGTCTGGTCGATGGGGGCCGGCAGCAGCACGTAGCCGATGTCGAACTGGCTGAGCGCCTGGCTCGGGTCGCCGCCGTCGCCGCCGGAGGCGGCGGCCAGCGAGGCCACGGCGGTGTCGAGCGCGCGGGTGGCGGTGACCGCCTGGGCCAGCTCGGGCTCGCCGAGCACGGGATCGGAGGTACGCAGCACGGTATAGGCGAGGACGCCGCCATCCTGGCGCAGGACCAGCGTCCTTGCCCGGTCGGGGCCAGCTGACGCGGCCGCCACGAAGGCGGGCAGGATCTGCGGCGCAGCCGTGGTCAGCGGCCCGGGCACGCCCGTGCCGAGCCACCAGCCCGCCGCGAGCAGCGGGGCCGACGCGGTCGCCGCGAGACCAGCGGTCACGGCCAGCGCGCGCCACCGCGGCCGGCCATCGGCCGGGCGTTCGCCGCGCCCGGCCGCGCGCCACACCGCCTCGATCACGGGCACGGCGGCGAGCAGCAGGCCCGCCGCCGCGATGGCGATCGCGACGCCCGGCCAGGCGCTCACAGCCGGACCGCCCTGCGGCGGCGTGACCCGCATCCGGCTCACGACCAGGGCGACGATCAGCCCGGCAAGCGCGATGCCCCAGCCCGAGTACACCAGGGCCGTCCGCCTGCGGAGCAGCAGCGCACAGAACGCGGGCAGCACCAGGCCCGCGGTCACCCACACCGGAGGCAGCCCAGGCCCGCCCGGGCTGAGCAGCAGCAGCGAGGCCGGCCGCAGCCCCGCGGCGGCCATGCCAGGACCGGCCAGCCCGGCCTCGAGCAGGAAGGCGGACGGGCGGGCAAACAGGTCGAAGGTCCAGGGCACGAGAACAACCCCAGGTACCACGGCCACGATCACCGCGCTCGACGCGGTCGCCGGGGGTAGCCAGCGCCATGCGGCCAGCGCTGCCAGCGCGGCGACCACTGCGATCGCCCAGATCAACGGCACGAACGCCGCGGCCACCGCGATCAGCAGGGCGGCCGCCCAGGCCGCCCGGCGGGTAGTGAATCGGGACGGGACGGTTGACGATGGTCCGGTGACGACCCGCCCGAGGGCGATGCCGATGAGCGGAAGCAGGACGAAGGCAACCGCCGTGCCGATCCTGCCTGCCGCCACCGCGCCCATGGCCACCGGCAGCAGCGCGTAGGTGCCGGCGATCCACAGCCTGGCAGGCACCGCCGCGGTGACGCGCCGGGCGGCCAGGAACGCCGTCACCCCGGCGGCGGGCACACAGCCGAGCAGCAGCACGTCGATGGCCAGCCAGGTCTTGCCCGCGAGCAGGGTCGCCAGCGCGGCGACCACGGCCAGGTAGGGCGGCGCGCTGGCGGCCGATCCGATGCCGGTGGCGTGGTAGCCGGCCAGGTACTCGCGCCACAGGTCGCTAGCGCCGCCCCAGGCGGGCGCGAGCGCGCCGCCGCTGAGCGTGCCGGAACCGGAGAGCACCGGTCCGACCAGCGATCGCTCGGCGACCAGCGTGACCACGAGCAGGCCTGCGAACAGCAGCACGCCAGGGTTGGTGAAGACGCGCCTGATGACCGAATTCTCGTTGGGCAGCAGCAGCTCGTCCTCGAGCCCGTCGGTGATGGCCGAATGCATCCCGCCGCCCTCGTAGGCCGGGCCGCGGGACAACAGGCTGGCGACAGATTCCGCCAGCTTGGCCAGCGCCCGGCCCTTGGGCAGTTGATCGCGCAGCACCCCGTACCCGTGCCTGAGGGTAGCGGCGCGGCGGCGGCGGGCGCGCCACACCCGCAGCGGGTGACGCGCCAGCCAGGACAGTGCGCCGAGCTGATCGAAGGCCTTGCGCTGCTGCTTGGTGATCAGGAAGTAGCCCGCGCGCAGCAGCGTCCCAGCGACGCAGCCGCCCATCATGACCAGCATCGGACCGAACGGCACGTTGACGGCGAACACGTAAAGCGCGCCGCGTCGATCCAGCATCCGCGGCCGACCGCCCGCAGCGGGCGCCTTCCTGATCTGCCTGGCGGAAAGCTCGCGGTGGTACATCACCGCGTCGGTGACCACCCGGACGTCGTAGCCTGCCGCGTGCGCCCGCCAGCAGAAGTCGATGTCGTCACGGCACAACGGCAGGTTGGCGTCGAAGCCACCGAGCTGGTCCCAGACGTCGCGGCGGACCAGCATGCCCGCGGAGCTGACGGCCACGACCGCCCGGTTGCCGTCGTGCTGGCCTTGGTCGATCTCGCCGGGCTCGATCCCGGTGATGCGGCGGCCCGCCCGGTCGACGGTGACGCCCGCTTCACGCAGCACCCGCCGGTCGGCCAGATCCCGCAGCTTCGGGCCGAGGACTGCCGTGGTCTTGCCGCGGCTGGCGGCCCTCAGCAGCTGCTCAAGGGCGTCCGGGGCCGGCTCGCAGTCGTCGTGCAGCAGCCAGACCCACTCGACCGCCGCCTCCTGGTCGGGGCCCTGCGCAGGCACCGGAGCGCGCGCCGCCGGGTGCTGCAGGGCGCGGGAGATGGCGGTGCCGTACCCGGTATCGGGTTCCATGCCGAAGACCGCTCCCGGGCCGAGCAACTCGGCCAGCATCGCCCCACTGCGGTCCCGGCTGCTGGTGTCGACCCCGACGGCCCGGTGCACGGGTTGCGTCTGGTCGCGCACCGCCTGGATGAGTCCCGGCAGGAATCGGGCACCGTCGTGCACAACCAGCACGGCGGTGACGATATGACGGCGATGCGATACGGTTTGTGTCAAGGGTCCTTGCTCGCGGCGTAGGCATCGGCTCCCCGGTGCGGCTACCCGCCCAGCAAGAGCGCGTGTGTACTACGTGAACGTCAACCCCCGCGCTCACGACAGAATCAACCATACACAGCCAGGCCATGCTCAGCAGGGCGAACGTGCGATGTACAGACCTTCCTAGATAGCTTCGCGCTTCAGCCGGCGGCGTTCCCGTTCGGACATGCCGCCCCAGATTCCGAAGCGCTCGTCGTGCTCGAGGGCATACTCCAGGCACTCGGCCCGGACCTCGCAGCTCCGACACACGCGCTTGGCCTCCCGGGTCGAGCCGCCCTTTTCCGGGAAGAACGCTTCCGGGTCGGTCTGCGCGCAGAGCGCCTGGTCCTGCCAGCCCAGCTCTTCGACGTCGTCCGGTCGGACGAAGACCTGCGCCAGCGGGACGGTCACCTCGGTCACGGCATCCTCCCTCCCCATGTATGTCGAGCCCCCGATCTCGCCCGGCGAGCGACGGACGAGAATCACATCAATGAAATTACACTCGCGTGTCTTGCTTCACGTCAAGCCGGAAAGGTGATAATGGTCGGCCGGTTGTCCAAGATGCGAGAAAGATCACCCGGAAAGTCCGGTGTGGGTGGGTCTCAATTAGGTCACTGATATCAGTGTGACCAGCGTGATCTGAGACTCTGGCGCCGACGGGACCGGGCTCGCCCGGGCCTGGGCGCGGACCCAGCCGGCCCCGGCGACGGTCCCGGCCGACCACGCAGCGCGGCTACCGGCCTGCCGGCGCGGCGCGAACTACGGACCCGGTCGGCTCCCCCGGCCGGTCCTGCCCGGCCCGCGCGGAGCGGGCCCGGATCGAACCTGAGACACTTTCCCTTATGCGCATCACCGTGCTGGCAGGGGGCGTGGGCGCCGCGCGGTTTCTGCGCGGCCTGAAGCAAGCCGCCCCGGACGCCGAGATCACCGTCATCGGGAACACCGGTGACGACATCACGCTGTTCGGGCTGCGGGTCTGCCCCGACCTCGATACCGTCATGTACACGCTGGGCGGCGGCATCAACACCGAACAGGGCTGGGGCCGCGCCGAGGAGACCTTCAGCATCCGGGCCGAGCTCGCCGCCTACCGCGCGAGCCCGGACTGGTTCACCCTCGGCGACAGGGACTTCGCCACCCACATCCTGCGCAGCCAGTTGCTCGCCTCAGGTCGGCCGTTGTCCGAGGTCACCGAGGTGCTCTGCGAGCGGTGGCAGCCGGGCGTCCGGCTGCTGCCGATGTCCGACGATCCGATCGAGACGCACGTGGTGCTCGCCGCGGACGGGCGCGAGGTCCACTTCCAGGAATGGTGGGTGCGAATGCACGCGGAACCCGCAGCGGCGGCGATCACCTCGACCGGCGCCGGGCGGGCCGTCCCGGCCCCTGGGGTTCTCGACGCGATCGCCGCGGCGGACGTTATCCTCTTCCCGCCCTCCAACCCGGTGGTGAGCATCGGGACCATCCTGGCCGTGCCTGGCATCACGGCGGCGGTCGGGGCGAAGACCGTGGTCGGCGTGTCCCCGATCATCGGCGGCGCGCCGGTGCGCGGGATGGCAGACGCGTGCCTGGCCGCCATCGGGGTCGCGACCACGGCCGCCGCGGTCGGCGCGCACTACGGGCCGGACCTGATCGACGGCTGGCTGGTGGACGACCAGGACAAGGCCGCGGCCGACGATCCGGCGCTGGCCGGCATCGAGGTCCGTGCCCTGCCGCTGTACATGCGCGACCTGCCCGCCACCACGGCGATCGCCCGCGCGGCCCTCGACCTGGCCGTAGAGCTCGCTCAGGGGTCGCCGCGATGACCGGCACGGTCACGGTAACTCCGGTCGCCGGGCTGCCGGAGATCACGACGGGCACGGACCTGGCCGCGCTCATCGCCGACGCCGCGCCGGACCTGCGCGAGGGCGACATCCTGGTGATCACGTCGAAGGTCGTCAGCAAGTCCGAGGGCCGGGTGGTGACCGCCACCCGCGAGCAGGCGATCGAGGCCGAGACCGTGCGGGTGGTCGCCAGGCGAGGCGGCACGACCATCGCCCAGACGCGGCACGGCCTGGTCCTCGCCGCGGCCGGCGTGGACGAGTCCAATACCGCGCCAGGCACCGTGGTGCTGCTGCCCGCCGATCCCGACGAGTCGGCCCGGCGGCTGCGCAAGGCGCTGCAGGCCCGGGCCGGCGTGCGGCTCGGCGTGGTCGTCACCGACACGATGGGCAGGCCGTGGCGCGCCGGGCAGACCGACAACGCCATCGGCGCGGCCGGCGTGCTGCCGGTGCGCGACCATCGCGGCGAGGCCGACACCTTCGGCAACATCCTCGAGGTCACCGTGGCCGCCGTCGCCGACGAGATCGCGGCAGCGGGTGACCTGGTGAAGGGCAAGGCCCTCGGCGTCCCCGTCGCCGTCGTGCGCGGGCTGGCCGACCTGGTCACCGAGCAGGACGGGCCGGGCGCGCGGGCCCTCATCCGCTCTGCCGACGAGGACATGTTCCGGTTCGGGTCGGCGGATGTGCCGCTGGCCCGCAGGACCATCCGCGCGTTCACCGCCGCGCCGGTCGACCCCGCGGCGGTCCGCCGGGCGGTCGGCACCGCGCTGACCGCGCCCGCACCGCATCACAGCGAGCCGTGGCGTTTCGTGATCCTTCAGACGGCCGCGGCCCGGATGGCGCTGCTCGACGCGATGCGCGAGGCCTGGACCGCCGACCTGCGCGGCGACGGGTTCACCGAGGAACAGATCGGCCGCAGGCTGCGCCGCGGTGACGTGCTGCGGCACGCGCCGCTGATCATCGTGCCGTGCCTGGTCACCGACGCCGCGCATGACTACCCCGACGAGCGGCGCAACCGGTCGGAGCAGGCGATGTTCACCGTGTCCGTGGGCGCGGCGGTGCAGAACCTGCTGATCGCGCTGGCCGTCGAGGGGCTCGGCTCGGCGTGGATCTCAAGCACGCTGTTCTGCCAGGACCTCGCCGCCCGGGTGATGGACCTGCCGGCCGGCTGGCGCCCGATGGGCGCGGTCGCGGTCGGCCATCCCGCGGAGCAGGCCCGCCAGCGCCCGCCCCGCGACCCCGATGACTTCCTCGTGGTGCGCTAACGCGCTCAGGATCGGCAGGCCGGCCCGGAACGCAGACGTAGGCGGCCTCCTCGTGGTGGGCTAACGCGCTCAGGATCGGCAGGCCGGCCCGGACCGAGGCGCAGACGCCGTCGGTGGCGGCCGCGGCGGCGATCCGCTCGGCAGGCACCTCGCCGTATGTGGTGGTCCGCTGCCGCATCGGCCGGCCGAGCGGCGCCACGATCGCGCGCAGCCCGCTGATCGTCTTGTACGAGCCGTGGTCGGCGCCGGCCATCCGGCTGATCGTCTCCTCCATCAGCGTGCCGCCCAGGTCGTTGACGCCGCCGCGGAGCACGTCCCGGCACCCCTCGTCGCCCAGCTTGACCCAGGAGCACTGGATCGAGTCGATCGCCCCGTGCAGCAGCAGCCTGGCGACCGCGTGCACGGCACGGTTCTCCCGCCTGGTCGGCCCTGGCCTGGCCAGGCCCGCCAGGTAGATGGGGGCGTTCGTGTGGATGAACGGGAGCAGCACGAACTCGGTGAAGCCGCCGGTGCGCTCCTGGATCGACCTGATAACCCGCAGGTGGCCGACCCAGTGCGCCGGGGTGTCGACGTGCCCGTACATCATCGTCGACGACGTGCGCAGGCCAAGCTCGTGCGCGGTGGTGATCACCTCGATCCACACCGAGGCGGGCAGCTTGCCCTTGGTCAGCACCCAGCGCACGTCGTCGTCCAGGATCTCCGCGGCCGTGCCCGGCAGCGAGTTGACGCCGGCCTCCTTGGCCCGCACCAGCCATTCCCTGATCGGCAGGCCGGTGCGGGAGGCACCGTTGATGACTTCCATCGGTGAGAACGCATGGACGTGAAGGTCTGGGCGGCGCCGCTTGACTTCGGAAGCGATTTCGAAATATGCTGTTCCTGGCAGATCGGGATGGATCCCTCCCTGCATGCAGACCTCGGTCGCGCCGGCGTCCCAGGCCTCGGCGGCGCGGTCGCCGATCTGCTCGAGGGAGAGGGTGTAGGCGTCGGCGTCGGTGCGCCGCTGGGCGAAGGCGCAGAACCGGCAGCCGGTGTAGCAGACGTTGGTGAAGTTGATGTTGCGGGTGACCACGTAGGTGACCTCGTCACCGATCACGTCCCGGCGCAGGGCGTCGGCGATGCCGGCCAGCGCCTCCAGGTCGGGCCCGTCGGCGTTCAGCAGGGCGATCGCCTGAGCGTCGGTAAGCGCGGCCGGGTCGCGTTCGGCCTTACGGAGAGCAGCGGCCACCTCGCCGGCAGCGAGCACGGAAGGGGCAGAGAGCACAGCGGGAGGAGAGAGCACGGAAGGGGCAGAGAGCACAGCGGGAGGAGAGAGCACCGAAGGGGCAGAGAGCAC
>Ga0209169_10001280_pt1 | contig 15238 bp, 10 predicted proteins | sample HubBroMetageWRM4_FD_188346 | JGI IMG/M metagenome (GOLD analysis project Ga0209169, IMG submission 188346) | Warmed soil microbial communities from the Hubbard Brook experimental Forest, New Hampshire - Hubbard Brook CCASE Soil Metagenome WRM 4... | ecosystem: Environmental > Terrestrial > Soil... | reverse complement strand
GCTTCAGGTTTGGTGATGCCGGCGCGGTTTAACGCGGCCGCTATTTTTGCCTGCTGACTCATTTCTTGCGTTGAAGTAGGCGCCACCCCGCTCTGAAGTCTGATGACCTGTGGCGTCGAGAACTGCTGCGGCAAATTATTGTTCGATGCGCTTCTGCGCATTTCATTTGTGGACGCGTCGCGAGAGACAATATCACGCGGTGCAAACGGACGCACCTGAACGCCTGGATTTTCCATGAGCATTCCAGCGATGAAAAGTGTGTCTTCGGGTTTAATCAATCGCTCTTCAATGCGTAAGCGATGTGCCGGAACAATATCGTGACGCGCAAGAAATGCGCTGACCCGTGGCGGAATGTCATCCTCTCTCGAGAAGGTGGTCGAGGAAAAAAGCGATGCGGTGTACTCCTCGCGAAAACCTTGATGCAGCTCTAGATCGGCTCCTAGCGGTTCGACCAGTAACTGGCCTGAGGAATCATCGATGAAGAACGGCAAATGCAGAGTTTCGTCCGCAATCTTCTCCCAATCCAGCTTCGTGCCCTCATTCTGCTGCCAGGCACTAACGTGGTACAGAAAACACGATTTACCTGTGATCGGCGCGGGCATGGTGTAAGGGCCGGTGGCCATGCCTTTAATTTCGACGAGTCCCAATGTGGCCTCGCGAATTCCAGTCCTCGGCATAGCGAGCAGCAGATGCTTGCGGGCCAGGAGTTGGAATCCGAGGAAGAAAAAGTACAGGCCGCCAGCAATCGCGATCGACGAGAGAATTGTGAGGTGGTTGATCGGGATAAAAAAGGCAAGGCAGACGGTCACAGAGGGTTCCCGGATTTATCTTGGATGAGCTGATACGAGGATATGAAGAGATTCGCGAAGCAACACGGAGAAAGAGCCGGTATCGGCTTACGGAAGTAAGTAACTGTTACTAGCTGAACCGCGAGTATTTCGTTTGGCTGAGTTATGCAGTCACGACTACGCGGTCACAGCGCGCGTCTTCAATATTTCAACCACTGCATCTATGGCTGCTTCCACCTCGGCGTCGGTGTTGTAGAAATGCGGAGAAAATCGGACCCCGGCTTTAGGACGCCAGTCTACGAGGATGTCCCGCGCGAGTAACTCGCGGCTCACTTGCTGGGAATCAGGCATATCGATAGAGACGGTGCCGCCGCGTTGCTCGGGATCTCGTGGAGTATTGATGCGCCATCCGTGCTGATCCGCGAGTTCGATCAAACGAGCGGTCTGCCGTTTCGATTTTTCGCGGATTTTCTCTATCCCAACTTCTTGAATGATCTTTATACCGGGACGCGCGGCTTCGATCGCGGGGATGTGTGTGGTTCCGTTCATAAATCGGAACGGGGGTTCGGCGTAGCGAGTGGGGCCAGTGGCGAAGGCAAAAGAATTTTCATGCGCGAACCATCCCGTAAGCTTCGGCTCTAATTTCTTGCCGAGGTCGGGACGGACGTAAAGGTACGCGACGCCCGGGCCTCCACAGAGCCACTTGAGCACGCCTCCGCAGGCGAAGTCAGCGTTTAGAGACTGGATGTCGACGGGAACGGTACCGAGAGACTGAAAAGTGTCGAGAACTACGTGAGCTCCAACCTTGTGCGCTTTTTCGATGATGGCTTTGGCATCGTTGATGTAGGAGCTGCGAAAAATGACATGAGAGATAGGAACAATCAAAGTGTGTTCGTCGATAGCGTCGAGCAGTCGATCCGTCGGGACGGTGATGCCGTCGTCCGTCTTCACCATGTGAACCTGCGCGCCGTACTGGCGCTGCGCCTCCCAGAAATACATGACGGAAGGAAAGTTCATGTCGCTGTAGACGACCTTGTTGCGCTTGCCCGTGAAATCGAAACACGATGCGACCACAGCCTGACAGGTAGTGACATTCTGATGAAGCGAGACAGAATTCTTAGGTGCGTTCATCAGTGCGCCCAGTTCGTTGCCGACTTCTGCCGCCAGCGTCCACCAGCGTTCTTCCCATGCGCGCACTCCCCGAGTTGCCCATACATCGGCATAGGCACGGAGCGCATCGTAAACGCCACGTGGCATGGCTCCCAGGGAGTTGGAGATCATGTAGTTGGTGCGTTCAAGGATGGGAAACTCAGAGCGGTAACGCAGCAGATCGTCGGGCATGAAGATCATTGTAATCTTGGCGCGAGGCTCTACGTGACGCAGGCTCTTCGCCGCTGGGGAATTAACTTCCTGCCTTGGCTGGGAATTACTTAAAGCTCTTACGCCACTGCGGCGGCGGCAGCGAACTGCGGCGCCTGCGTCACAATTTTTCCCGGACCCTGCACCACAGCTTCCTCCAGCGCATGATCGGCACGATTCGCTACTTCGGTCACAATATCTACGGGGTCAAAATGCTGCCGCATCACTGCTTGTGCGAGGCCAGCGCAGAACTCAACTCCCTGATTTTTCCCGGGGAAACGTACTTCGGCCAGCAAGCGGCGCAATTTTTCTACCGCCAGCAGAGCTTCTTTTTCGCCGGTATCGCCGAGCACTAACGCGACTGTCGTCGCTTCATAGCGGAAGGCCAAATCGTTGGTCCGGATGTTCGCCGAAAACAATTGTCCGATCTGCTCCATCACTGCCGCCACTGCCTGCTCGCCATGTTCCTTGATTAGCGAGTTCCGGCGGCCAAATTGCATCAGTAACACAGTTACGGTTGTTCCTTGCTGCAACCCGCGCCGGGTTTCGGCTTGTAGAAGATCCAAATATGAGGCCCGTTTCAGCAGACCCGATTTCTCGTCGGTCACTGAAAGATTCTTAACCAGCCGCCGCAGTCCGGCGTTGTTGAGCGCGATCAACACCTGGTCGCTCAACGTCCGGATCACAAGCACTTCCGAAGCTTGCCACACCCGGCCCGTGTTCTGGGTGAGGATCAGCACTCCGATCTGGTCATTGCCTTCGGTCAGCGGCAGAGCCAGCAGAGATTCAATTTGCAGCTCTTCGATGGCCGCGCGTACTCCCATCAACTCAGGAATATTTTTTGCGTCGCCCATGGTCACCGTGCCCCGCGCCACCGCCAGGTCCTGCAGAGTTTCCACCAGAGTGACGAGCGCGGCTGAACTCGCCGGAATCAAGCCCTCCATGTGATATTCCTGCACACTGGACGGCGGCAGGCCCGGTTTGCGCAAGGCCGCAATACAACGCGCCGTCCGCCAGTTCGCGCCGATTTCGTTGGCCGCTGTTTTCAAAACTCCTTCGGCGTTTCCCTGGTGATACAGTTTGCGCGTGATTTCAGCGACTCTCGCCAGGCTGCTGACGTCGGCCACGTCACTCGCCGCCGTCGCTGCTGCTGTCGCTGTTACGGCCGGCGGATCGTTGCTAGGCGGAGCCGGCGTTGCAGGAGCGACAGGCGTTGCCGATTTCGCATACTGCGGCTCAATGCCGGCCGCAATGTACAAGCGCTGCAGATCCTGATTGCGTTCTTCTTCGCGCGGAAACAGTTCCTGAATGCGTTGCAGACGCTCGATAGCCTTAGAGCGCATTCCATACTGCACCAGGATCTCGGCTTGTAGCATCAAGTCCTGCAGTGCGGCTGCTCCCAATGTCGGCTCCGGAGCCTTGACCTGCTGCTGTTCTTCTTTCTTTACCGTAGTGAAGCGCGATGCGATCACATTGAAGCGCTGATCATCGATCTTTCCGCGCAGCGTCTCCAACCGTTTCTGATGCCCAGGTTCGTAGGGATCGACTTCCGCCGCCCGGTCCAGACACTCCCCGGCTTTTTGGTAATCGTGTTTCGTGCAGTACAGATCGAACAGTTTCAGCAGCGCCTGCGCATAGTCAGTTTCGCGGTTGGAGGCATTGAACAATTCCGCCAAGAATTCCAGCATCTCTGCCGAGGGGCGATGCGATGCCAACAGTTCCTGCATGGTGACGATGAACGATCGCCGCTCCCCACGCCGTCGCTGGAAAGCTTCCAGCTTCCGAGCCAGCGCCACCGCCTCCGCATCCAGTTCAAGATCGATCATCTTTCCGATCAGGCTTACTACCTGGTGCATCCGTGCCGGATTCTGCTCGAACATCTGCCAGATCAAGGGCTCGCTGTCCAGGCAGCGATTCGCCGTCAGTAGCGCCTGGGCATACAGATCACGAAGTTCGAGCGATGCGTCTCCGGAGTGCACCAGCGGCTCGAAGATGAAAATCGCGGCTCCTGCTTCACCCTGTGCCAGCAAGCTTTTGCCATAGGCAACCGCGGTCTTCGAATCGGCTGGATTTTCCGTATAGGCGCGCTCGAACCACGCGCTGGCGCTTCCACCAGCAGCTTCCGTCAGTTCCGCCAATTGCAAAAAAGCCTGCGAAGCCATTACGTGCTCGCCCAGAGCCGCCGACAATTCCGCAACTCGAAGATGGTTGGCCTGCGATGGTTCCAAACTAACGATCCGCCGCAAGACCAACAATGCCTCTTCTTTTTTCCCCTGCTTTTGTAAGTCTTCCAGAGCGTTTTCGTATGTTCCGATGGCTAATTTCTTATTCGAGTGCTCCAGCAGTTGACCGAAGCGTACTTTTTGCTCCCATGTCGGATTGGTGTATCGCGCCAGCTTTTTATAGGTGAGACTTGCTCGGGTCGCATCCGAGGCCGCCACCTGCCGCTCAAATAACTCGCCCAACAGTCGTACCGCTTGCGCTCCCTTGTTTAGAGAGAGACAGAGATCCGCCGCCATCTGGCGGACATTGTCATTTTGGGGATCGCTTTCCAGGATTTGGAGGTATTCCACCAGGGCGTCAGCCGTCTTACCCTTCTGCAAAAGCTTCTCCGCCTTTTCTACACGGCGGGCTACTTCGGCACGATTAGGATTTTCCGGCATGGGTGGCATGGGGCAGAGAGTTCCTTCCTGATTCTAGGATTCACCCCTCACCCCAGCAACGCGGTTACCCCACTCAGGGATTACGAAAGTCATGGCATTCACTACGCCCTCGCCGATTCTGGAGATTCCATACGCGAACCACCGGGGGAAAGAATGTAAAGACTGGAGTTTTTCCACCACCCCGCCGATCTCAGTCAATGAAGCTGTGTGGTCTTCGATAACTCATGAATGAGATTCCTAAGATGGACTCGAGGCGAGGGTTCCGTGTGATTGCGAGCTTCCGTCGGCCGCGGGTTGTGGGCGGACTCTTCGCCGCGCTCATGACTGTCCAGGCGTTGGGTTTTCTCCTGCTCGGACCCGGCTCCTGGGCGTGCGGACTCTCCGAGTCCATCATCGTTTTTGAAGGCTTTCTAGCCATCGCGTGCGTCTGGGTTGCGCTTCGCCGCGCGCAAGGCATAACAGCTCTATTCTGGTTCTTATTCGTGCTCGTTTTGGGGGTCTTGCTGATTCCGACGGCTTTACAGGCCTATGACACACTGTTGCATCAAACAATCCTGTCCGAATCGACACGCAGTCTACTCTACTGTCTCTATGGCGCGCCGATCCTGATGATGCTGTTCCTTCCTCAGACCTATAAGCCCGCTCTAATCAAGTCCGAGATTGTTCTCGATCTCTTCCAAATCGCAATCGTAGTGGGCCTTATGTATTCCACTTTTTTCTTTCTTCCGGCTCGGCGCATGTTGCCCGCCGATGCACTTCTCCGCAATATCAGTATCAGCGACCTGCAGAGCTTGCTTCTGCTGGTGGCCGCCCTGGTCCGCCTGCAGTTCGCGCGTGCTCCCGGCACCCGCAATCTCTTGCTCCGGCTGGGATTTTTCCTGCAGGTCTGCGCCATCACGACTTTCATCGGGGACTGGGTCTACCTCCACTATTCCTCTTCTGTCACTGCCTGGTTCGATCTGGGGTGGTCGATTCCTCAAGTTGCCGCTGGCCTAATCGCCGTGACCTGGACTCCTTCCGCCGAACCCCAAACAGTTCCGGAGCGCGCCAACTTCTTTGGCTTCCTCAGCACCAATCTGGTTCTAGTCACTCTGCTCTCCTGCCTCAGCCTGCTGATGGAGCGATGGAAACATGCCTACGGAGAAACGCTTGCGGACGCAGCCGTCGCGGCATCGCTGGTAGCCTTTGCTTTGCGCCTGGCCCTCACCCAGTTCCGCCAACAACAGGAAATCGCCGGTCGAAGAGCCGCGCAAAAACAGTTGGGCGCCTCTCACCTGAAAGTCGGCCGCTTGCTCGATGAAGCGCGCCGCCAAACTGTCGAAATCACACAGATCAGCGAACTTGGAAGTTTGTTGCAGGCTTGCACCTCCAGAGAAGAGGTTTTTCGTCTGATTCCGGAGCGTTTGCGTCGTCTATTTCCGGGCGCATCGGGCTGCGTCTCAATGTTCAGCCGTTCCCGCAATCGCGTCGAGTCGGCGGCGGAGTGGGGAATTTGTCCGACTGGCCAGATCTTTTCGCCCGAACAATGCTGGGCTTTGCGTCGCGGTTGTACGCACGTTCACCCCGGTGGTCCCTCCAATCCGCGTTGTTCGCACTTGCTCGGTGAAGGAGCTTCGGTCTGCATTCCTCTGATCGCCAATGGCGATGCAATCGGCACTCTTTCCATCCAGAACGATGATCTCTTAACCCCAAGTTCCGAACCAGTATCCGATCCTGACGCTTTTGCTCGCCGCCGCCAGCTCGCCGCCGCGGTTGCCGAGCACATCGCGGTAGCCGTCGCTAATCTCAACCTCCGCGAGGATCTGAGGTTGCAGGCAGTTCGCGATCCACTCACTGGGCTCTACAACCGCCGCTATATGCAGGAGTTCCTGGAGCGCGAACTTCACTCCGCGCGCCGCAAGAACCGTCCCCTGGCAGTCATGATGCTTGATCTGGATCATTTCAAGCGCTACAACGACAATCATGGACACTCTGCCGGCGACCAGGCATTGGCTGCGGTCGGCGAAACCCTGTTGCGCTGCGTGCGTGCCGAAGATGTCGCTTGCCGCTATGGTGGAGAAGAATTCGCTCTCATTCTTCCGGAGTGCTCCCTGCAACAAGCGACTGTCCGTGCGGAGGAAATCTGCAAGCGCCTCAGGGAATATGGCACTCACACTAACCAGCACGCGAAAGAAGCTCTTACCGTTTCGATCGGCGTTGCGGCCTTTGTAGAAACTACGGACCGCGTCGATCTGCTCCTTAAGTTTGCTGACGATGCTCTATATCAAGCGAAGCGTACTGGCCGCGACCGTGTCGTCGTCGCCAACCCCGCATCGATTTTGCCTGAATCGGATTTTGCCGAGACGGATGCACTTGCCATCGTCTCAACTGAAGCAAACTAGGTATCCGAGCCCTTAGTCTTTTCCCGCCATTTGCACGCCAGCTTCTGATATACGATTACGAGCCCTCATGTCCGTTCCTTCGACCGAATCGTCTCGTAGCGTCGCTTCCGGGAATGCAGAATCCGGCCTGCGCCGCCAACTCACCGCAGGACAGATGACCATGGTCGCGGTTGGCGGCTCTATCGGCACCGGACTCCTTCTCGGCACCGCGGCTGCCATCGAACTTGCCGGCCCAGCCGTCATCCTAAGTTTCGTACTAGCCGCCTTCATCAGTTGGACGGTCGCACTCGCCCTAGGCGAACTCGCCAGCACCCATCCCGCAGCCGGTTCCTTCGGAGTCTACGGAGACCTCTATCTCAACCGCTATGCGGGTTTCATTTCACGGACGGGTTATTGGCTGGGCATCGCCGTATCGATCGGAGCCGAGATGGTCGCCTCCGCCACCTACATGCAACTCTGGTTTCCACGCGTGCCCGCCATTGTTTGGGTCTTCGCATTTTCCGCATTTCTGCTTGCGATCAATTTCCTCGCCGTCCACAGCTATGGACGCTTCGAATTTTGGTTCGCCATGATTAAGGTCGCGGTCATCGCCACCTTCATTGTGCTTGGTGGGGTTCTACTGCTTACAGGGCGAGCCGCTCCCCAATACACCAACCACGGCGGATTCTTCCCACTCGGAGCAGCAGCTCCGCTGCTCGCCATCACCTTCGCGATGTATACCTTCGGCGGCGTGGAGTTCGTGGCCGTAGCCTCGGGCGAATCGAGTTCTGCCAAGGCCATCGCCAGCGCGGTTCGCATGACTTTTCTAACCCTTACCTTCCTTTATCTGGGAGCGATCATCATTCTCGTAGGGATCATGCCTTGGAACCGCGCCGGTGTCACCGAAAGCCCCTTCGTCACCGTCTTCCGTTCCGTCAATTTCCCCGGTGCCGCGCACTTCATGAATTTTGTAGTCCTGACCGCAGCACTCTCAGGAGCCAACGCCGCTCTCTATATCTCGTCCCGCATGCTCTTCTCGCTGGCTCGCACGGGATGGGCTCCTCGAGCGCTAGGTCGCCTCAGCCCAAAAGGTACTCCAACTCTCGCTCTGCTCGTCTCGTCTTACGGAATCGTCGTCGCCCTCGTGCTCGAACGCTGGGCCCCCGCCAAAGCATTCGAGTACATTCTCCGTGGCGCATTCTTCGGCATGATGCTCTCGTGGATCATCTCGCTAGCGGCCCACATCAACTTTCGCCGCAGACTCACCTCAGCCCAAGCCGCCGAAATTCCCGCACGTTCCCCTCTCGGCAAATGGGGATCCATCATAGGCCTCACCGTCGTCCTCGCCTCGGTTGCCAAGACCTGGTGGGATTCCCGGATCAACCTCGTCGCCGGTCTAACTTTCCTGGTTGCGCTGACTGTCCTCTACTTCGTACTCGGCCCAAAGCCAAAACAGAATGCCTCTTAGACGAGTTCATTGACGAGCCGCATCCTGCACCAGCGTTGTACGATATGTCGTCCGCGATCTAGTAACTCCGAACCATCCGCGCCCCGAACAGGAGAGCATTATGAAAATCGATCGAGTCGTGAAGTCCCTTCTGCTGGTGATTGCTGTTTCGCTGGCCACCATTGCCTCGCGTCCCTACATTGCGCCCACTGCCGTAATGGCGCAATCCGGCGACGCGCACGACGTTTATGTCGAACCCGGCACCGTCCTGCTGCGCGCACCGGATGGCAGCCGCCAGGTATTGGGCAAGGTCGTCGTCGATTTGCGCAACGGAAATATTTGGGGATTTCCAACCCTCACCCCAGATCCTTATCCGTCTACTGGAAGCCAAACCACGCCGCAAACCTCGCATCCATTCTTGCTCGGAAGGTTCGCTCTGGCGGATATGGACAAGTAGATTTAGCTTGCAGCAATTCGGCTGATTCGACTCATTGGAGGAGTGGATGCCCTTAACATTGACATGGCAAGACATCGCGATAAGGTTAGTACTCTCAGTTATAGCCGGAGGGCTGATTGGCTTGGATCGCGGCGAGCATGGCCGCCCAGCCGGACTACGCACGACCCTACTAGTCTGTTTAGCGGCAGCTATTTCCATGATCCAAGCGAATCTGTTGCTCGCCACCACGGGAAAAACGGGAGATTCGTTTATTACCCTAGATCTGATGCGTCTGCCTCTCGGTATTTTGACCGGCATGGGATTCATTGGCGGCGGCGCCATCCTCAGGCGCGATGGCTTCGTTCTCGGGGTCACCACCGCGGCCACGCTGTGGTTTGTCACCGTCGTTGGCCTTTGCTTCGGAGGCGGTCAAATTAAGCTTGGCATCGCATCGTTTGCGCTCGGCATGCTGGTGCTCGAGGGTCTCCGGTGGTTCGATTACCGGATGAAGCAAGAACAACATGGAACCCTGTACTTGACCACAGAACGCGACGAGCCGCAGCAGGAAGCAATTGAAGCCGTCGTTCGCCAAGCCGGATACAAAGTTAATGTCGCGTCCGCTGCCTATTTCAATCAGACGAAGCAGCGCGAGATCGAATTCAGGCTACAGTGGCGCGGGGTGCCGCAAACTGCGGATGTGCCGTCATTCATGAAAAATCTATTAAACGATCCACACGTGGTAACCGCACAGTGGAAGGTCTCTTAGGATCGTATACGTAGATACTCGACGTGTAAATACTCGCCATAGAAATTAGGGTGTCATCTTGAGCGAAGCGAAAGACCTCGCCTACGTGTATCCGAGGCCGTGCTCACGGTCCAGAATCGGCAGAGATCCACCTGCACTTCCTACTGATTTTCGCCAATTCAAGATTGATACTCAGCTTTTTTTCCTGATATGCTCAACTTGTTTCGGGTTCGATCGGAACAGCGCGGCAATCTTGGAAGTTCCTACCTTTGCGACTCTCGGTCGCGATCAGTTCCAGCCGCTCCGTTCCCCCGAACGAAGGAGCTGATGTGACTTCCGCTAGAAAATTCAATGTCGTTCCAGGCAGTGAACGTAAAGCCGTTCGTGGTGCCCGCCTGATCCACAACTCGCATCCCGACCAAAGCGTTGAAGTCTCCATACGACTTCGTTCAAAATCTAAGGCCAAGTGTGAGGAGATAAAGGTCGCTCTCGGCAAACCGGGCTTTAAGCCCATGTCTCGCGCCGACTTTGAGAAGGCTTGCGGCGCCGATCCCGCGGATCTGGAAAAAATCAAGAAGTTCGCCCAGGAATTCAATCTGAAAGTGCACGAAACCGGCAACGAGCTCGCGCGCCGCACTGTCTTAGTCTCGGGAGCTGTCAGCAATCTCCAAAAAGCCTTTCAGGTGGAGCTCAAGGAGTACAGCTACCACAAAGGAAATTTCCGCGGCCGCATCGGTTCCGTCAGCGTACCCGCCGAGTATTCGGACATCATTACGGGAGTGTTTGGGCTCGACAGTCGCCCGCAGGCGCAACCGCATTTCAGACGCGCTTCCCAGCCCGACAAGCACAAGAAGAAGAGCCATGCCTCAGACACTTCGTATGATCCCAACGAAGTCGCTCAAATCTACGACTATCCCGCAGGCGACGGAACCGGCCAATGTATCGGGCTGATTGAATTAGGTGGAGGCTTTCAACTTGATGACATCAGCACCTATTTCAGCGGCCTCAACATCACTCCGCCGCAAGTCATCTCCGTGTCTGTCGATGGAGGCACGAATAGCCCTACCACTGCCGACAGTGCCGACGGTGAGGTGATGCTTGATATTGAAGTGTCCGGATCGATCGCTCCCGCGGCGAAGATTGTCGTTTATTTTGCTCCCAACACCGATCAGGGTTTTCTGGACGCGGTCACCACGGCCGTGCATGACACCACTAATCAACCGTCAGTCATCTCCATAAGCTGGGGATCTGCCGAATCAACCTGGACCGCCCAGGCAATGACCAACTTCGACGAGGCCTTTCAAGCAGCAGGAGCCGTCGGTGTGACCGTTTGCATAGCCGCCGGTGACAGCGGTTCTTCGGACGGAGTCAGCGACGGCCAGAACCACGTTGATTTTCCGTCGTCGGATCCGTTCGTCCTAGGATGCGGAGGCACCACGTTACAGGCCTCGAACGACAAGATTGTAAGTGAAACGGTCTGGAACGATGGATCGAATGGAGGAGCAACCGGCGGCGGGGTGAGTGATGTATTCCCTCTTCCAACCTGGCAGGATGGCTTCGGCGTTCCGGCGCCAACGGTTCAAGCTGGCGGCCGCGGAGTGCCCGACGTCTCCGGCGATGCCGATCCCGACACGGGCTATAACATTCGCGTCGACGGCGAGAATACTGTCGTCGGAGGCACCAGCGCGGTCGCGCCTTTGTGGGCGGGGCTGGTGGCGCGTATCAATCAGCAGATGGGGAAGGCGATCGGATTTCTGAATCCATTGATCTACGTGCAAACAGTCGAAGCGTCTGGATTCCACGACGTGACTAAAGGCAACAACGGCGCGTTCAGCGCAACTCAGGGATGGGATGCATGTACAGGACTGGGCAGTCCCGATGGAGCCCAGTTATTGGCGGCGCTCGCCGGAAAACCTTCATCGCAGCAAAAAGCCAGCCGAAAGTGAGCAGTGCTAGCGCCATTCGTATCAGGATATGCCTTTAGGCATACGGCGAGCGCGACTCGCGTCGATGCGTTTTCAGGTGCTGCTTTTGGGATGTGGAGCCTCACGACGTCCCGCATGACGAACGACCAGCGACGAACGACCAACGACGCATCTTCCCGTCTGTCGTGATGTTCTTTCCCACTCTTAAACTCAACTGTTAAACTCACAAGTTGGCCTTGTGCCAGCGAACTCTTCTATTAGCAAGGATTCAATGTTGAAACCTGGAGACATTGCCATTGTCAGCGGGGCACGCACGCCCTTTGGACGCTATTGCGGAAAAATTAAAGACTACACAGCGCAGGAATTGGGCGCGGTGGCGGCGAAGGCTGCGATCGAACGGGCCGCGATTGATCCCAAAGAATTCGATCACGTCGTCTTCGGCAATGCGCAGCAAACCTCGGGCGACGCCCTATATGGAGCACGGCATGTTGGCCTGCGAGCAGGATTGCCGATTGAAACTCCAGCGCTGACCGTGAATCGGCTCTGCGGCTCGGGGATGCAAGCGATCGTCAACGCGGCACAAATGATCCAGACCGACGAAGCGAAGATGGTGCTGGCAGGCGGAATGGAATCGATGTCGCAGGCGCCGTTTTCGATCCGCGGGAGAGATGGATTCACGCTGGCTCCGGGTGGCAAGCTGGAAGATTCGCTGATGGTGGCGCTGCTCGATACCTACTGTGGACTGAACATGGCAAACACGGCAGAGTTGTACGGCGAGCAGCAGGGCATTACTCGGCAGGCGCAGGACGAGTTCGCGCTGCGCTCACAGCAGAAGGCGGATGAGGCTTACAAGGCCGGTCGCGTGCAGGAAGAGCTGACGCCGGTTCCGCTGCGCAAGGCGAAGGGCGACACTCCGGGCGAGGCGACGGGCGAGATGTTGACTGAGGATGATCACCGGCGTCCGCAGACGACGATGGAAGGACTAGCCAAGCTGCGCGCGGCGTTCGGGAAAAATGGAACGGTGACGGCTGGGAACGCCAGCGGAATCGTCGACGGCGCGGCTGCGGTCGTTGTCATGTCGCTGGAGCAGGCGCAGAAAAGAAATCTAAGTCCGCTCGGACGAATCGTGAATTGGGGAATTGCAGGCGTTGATCCGAAGATTATGGGGAGCGGTCCGGTTCCGGCAACAAAGATTGCGCTGCAACGCGCCGGCCTGACTTTGGATTACATCGACTTGATCGAAGTGAACGAGGCGTTCGCGGCGCAGTATCTCGCGGTAGAAAAAGAGTTAGGACTCGATCGCGAAAAGGTGAACGTCAATGGCGGAGCGATTGCATTGGGACATCCGCTCGGAGCGACCGGCACGCGGCTGGTGATTACTCTGCTGTATGAGTTACGGCGGCGGAAAAAGAAGTACGGGCTGGCTACGGCTTGCATCGGCGGCGGGCAGGGAATTGCTATGGTGGTGGAGAGCTTTCAGTAGCGAGATGCCCTTCCTGCGATCAGATCTCGGCTGTGAGTCCCGCCTTGTTCATTTTGCGGGTCTGAATGGAGCGCAGATCGAAGGCATGAATAAGGCTAGTGCCGATGGCCTCTCGTCGATGCGAAAGACAACACTGTTTCTAGTTCTTGGCGTGTGTTTCTTATCATCCGGCTGCCTCAGAGGAGGATCGGAGACAACATGGTCAGCGGAGTCTCGCTCGCCGGACGGGAAGATGGTTGCAAGTGCTTTCACTATTGAGCAGAGTGGGTTCGGAACCGGAGGTGGCGGAACCGACGTGTACTTGAATTCGACAACGGGAGCACAGCACAAACTGTTAATCTTGGCATTCTCCGATGGGTCCTCCGGACCCGGTGGTATGAATGTGGGTATGAATTGGTTGACTCCGACGCATCTCGAACTGACATACAAGGGACAACGTCCCCTCGATTTTCAAGCGGTGAAGTGCTACGGCATCGACATTTCTGTGCGAGACCTTGAAGGGGAGGTACCCAGCCCATCACATTAATTGGAGGTTACTAATCTATGGATATTAAGAAAGTAGGCGTTCTAGGTTGTGGCTTGATGGGTTCCGGCATAGCGCAGGTGTGCGCGACCGCCGGGTTTGACGTGACCGTACTCGAAGTCGACCAGAAGTATCTCGACAAAGGCTTCGCCGGGATCGAAAAGTCGCTGGCGAAGTTTGCGGAGCGTCCAATCGATAAAGGCGGAATTACTCCGCAGCAGAAGGATGAGATTCGGGCTCGCCTTCGAGGGACTACTAACAAGGCTGACCTCGCCGACTGCGACATTGTCATCGAGGCCATCATTGAGAATGTTGAAGAGAAGAAGAAGATGTGGGCGTCCGTTGATTCGATAGTCAAAAAGGATGCGATCTTTGCCTCGAATACCTCTTCGATTTCGGTGACCGAGCTCTTGACGGCTGTGAAGCGTCCGGAAAGATTTATAGGCCTGCACTTTTTTAATCCTGTGCCGCTGATGAAGCTGGTCGAAGTCGTGAAGACTATTGCTACGGCTCCTGAGGTTTACGACGCGGCTTACGAGTTTGCGAAGAAGCTGGGCAAGGTTCCGGTGCGCACTTCGGATAAGACGGGATTCATCGTCAACCGGCTGCTGGTGCCTTATTTGCTCGATGCGATCCGCGCTTATGAAGAGGGCGTGGGGTCGATTGAGGATATTGATAACGCGATGAAGATGGGGTGCGGGTATCCGATGGGTCCGTTTACGCTGCTGGATTTCGTCGGGCTCGATACGACTTACTACATTACTCATGTGATGTATGACGAGTTTAAGGAGCGGCGGTTTGCTTCGCCTCCTCTGCTGAAGCGGCTGGTGATGGCGGGGTGGTATGGGAGGAAGTCGGGGCGCGGGTTTTATGATTACGCGAATCCGGAGAAGCCGGTGGCGAATAAACTATGACTTCACCCCCGTCGCACGGAGTCTTCTTAGCCTTGTTATCCTGAGCGTAATAATAACTACGCGAGGCGAAGTTATTACGAAGTCGAAGGATCCCTTACACCTGGACACAAAGATGGACATGGCAAGGCATTTCGACAACGGCAGCGTGGAGAGATCTCCCTCGCATGCAGATGATGACATCGAGTTGCATTGGGTCCTTCGACTACGTGGATCATTCGCGAACGAATGATCCTACTACGCTCAGGATGACAGGATTTTTTGAGAGAATGGATTTTGAGTGAATTTATGGCCTTCGAAAACATACTCCTCGAAAAGAAAAACGCCATCGCCCACGTCACCATCAACCGTCCGAAGGTGCTCAATGCGCTCAATATGGCCACCATGGAAGAGCTGCGATCGGCATTTCATGACATCAAGAACGATGCCAACATTCGCGTCGTGATCTTGACTGGTTCGGCCGAAAAGGCGTTCGTTGCCGGAGCTGATATCAGCGAACTGGCGAAGCAGGATGCGGTTTCTGCGAAACAGTATGCGCAGCGTGGACAGAGCGTGCTCAATCTGATCGAAAATCTCGGCAAGCCGGTGATTGCCTGCA
>Ga0209169_10001279_pt1 | contig 15243 bp, 12 predicted proteins | sample HubBroMetageWRM4_FD_188346 | JGI IMG/M metagenome (GOLD analysis project Ga0209169, IMG submission 188346) | Warmed soil microbial communities from the Hubbard Brook experimental Forest, New Hampshire - Hubbard Brook CCASE Soil Metagenome WRM 4... | ecosystem: Environmental > Terrestrial > Soil... | reverse complement strand
CGTTGGCCTTCCTGGTGATGTCGCAAAACTGTGCGGTTGCGGCTGTAAATGTGGCGAATGGGGCGCCGGGCGCGATGCCTTGTCCCGAGATCGCCTCCTATCAACCGTCCGTTCCGCTCAATCCTCCGCCGCCGCTAGCAGTAACGCAGAGTTCGCGTACCTATCTCGCGGCCCCGAAACCCTATCCATGGCCAGCGAGCTATTCCTATGGCGCGGCAGATCATCATATCTGGTACCTTCCGATCCCAGCGAGTAGAGAGTATGACGATCATAGCGAGCAGGAAAAGCGGTGCAAGGCGGAGTTCAATCTGATTTCTGTCAAGGACTACTTCGGCTGCATCTGGGATCCGATGGCACACCCAAATCGTCTTGGTGCCGAATCTTATCGCCAAACCCTGTTCGAAGTAATAAAGAATGCGTGGAAGGTAGACTAATGCGAGTCACCTAGTCACGACTTAAACCTCTTTTGTGTTTAGTTTGAGGAGTTCGGCATCGCTGAAACGCGGCATGCCTGCAGGTGTGGGCGGTTGTGCGCCGCGCATCTCGATCGGAGACTATGTCAATGTCCGATTCCAATGACGCAAATCAGTATTTCCGAAAGCTAAATGGGCTGATTCCACACAATCAGCCCTCTGGCCCGCGTGGTTGAATTTGGTAGCATTTTGGTAGCAAATTGTGCCGAACAGACCGATTTTGCCGGTTATGCCGATTCGTAACTACTGTGCCGTCTATGGTTTGCGGTTCGATCCGCAACATGGCATGGAAGAGGTTATCGGTTGACTTCGGTGGCTGCAAGCTCGGCTCCAGGAGCATCGGAACACATGGTCAATTGGGGTTGCCAATCAGGGGTTTACATTGAACCCAGAATGGCGTCATTCAGCAGGAATCAGACGGTTGAGCGCCACTGCATAAGATTGAGCTGCAATGACTTTGGCTCTTTACCCCCGGTTTCGGGACCAGGGGGTCGGAGGTTCAAATCCTCTCTCCCCGACCATTCTTGATTTCATCCTTTCTGACAATGAAGCGAGAGAAGTATTCTTCCCGGTCCCTCCGCCCTGACGGACGAGGGGCCGCATGCATCCCCACCTGAATAAAATTCTTTCCGAGATCAGGGCCACCCGCCGCCCGCTCATCGCAAGAACGCGATGAACGGGGCACAGATTGTATCCTTGACGCGGGACGAGGGGATGAGCAATCAGTGCCCGGGCCACCTGCCGAGCGCAGAGAGAAATGCGGATATTGAAAACATGTACACAGCGGGGACTGGATTGTTGGATCCCGAAGCGGCAGACTCGGCTCTTCGATCATTTTCAGGACTGATCGATGCAGGTTTATCTGCCTTGGGATTGAATTCTTCGGATGGGTGTTCAGGACACTGAGGTGATGTCTTTATGTCGAGCGCTAAGAGGGCATTTTATGTGTTGTCAGCCGGTATTTTTCTGACAATCATGGTATTGATTGCTATTTCAGTAGCAGGCATCATCTCTTCCCAAGTGTTTGCGATACTAACACTCTCTGTGTTGGGTTTAGGATCGATCGCCTTAGCGTTTCTACTTCGAGCCAGATTAGCTGCGATAAGGCCAGCCCACGATCTTCAGCCCCAGAGACGAAGCACGCTCAAATACCTACGTTTAGTAACCCTCGTGATCGTAATGATTGTCGCCTTTTGGCTAACAAGAGGGGAACCGTTATGGCCTCGCGTCATTGGGTTTTCCGTTGGGATATTTCTCTTGATTGGAGCAAGTCGCTCTAAACGAATTGCCAAATGATCCCTAATTCTACAAGATCGGTTCTTTCCCCTTAATCTCCAATCTTTGTTGGGCGGCATCATTCTGATCTAAAGGGATCGACGTGACCCCCTGAATCCGTCCAGATCGGGATACGGTCTGGGTAAGAGGAGAAGACCAAGACGCAATGGCGCTGAGGGAGTGCAGCCGGTCTTGGATCGTATCCGCAGCCGCTGTTCCGTCAGGTTTTTTCGCAGACGTCCCAAATGGCATCCCTTTCTGACCCCAAATTCCGCCCAGTTCGGTGCCTGAAATCATAGCCTGTGGGGACCGATTGCTTCCGCGCGATTTTCGGAAGATGTAGTCGAAATCGTAGCGGTCAAAGCAGCCGGGAACCATCCAGAGCCATACCTTTCAACAGCATACCCACACCGCATTCAATCAAAAGTAGTTAATCTCTATCAATTCCAGTAGATTTCAATAGTCGGGAGAAACTGGTTCGGGACCAGGGGGTCGGAGGTTCAAATCCTCTCTCCCCGACCATTCTTTCTCTCTCATTTTCAGAGGTTTACGCGGCTTTTGCGAGAGTCCGTTTTTTCCTCATTTTCGGTACATTCGGTACAACTAGCGGTGCAAGCTCAAATCCGATGCCGCATTTTTCCGCCCATTGCCTGCGAAATGCGACATCGCGCTTGATCTTGTCGTAGAGGTCACCCATATCGGTTCCTGCATGTCCTAGCCAGAAGTCCCTGACCCCCTCCGGGCAGCTTGTGAAGTTCTTTAGATATGTGTTTCGGAATCTCCGGAACGCATGCATTCCCGCTTTATGGGTTCCTGTGAATTCGTTCACATATCCAGGTTGCTTCAACGCTGGGTGCAGATGACGCCTCAGGACGTTGGATGAGCTTAAGGGCTTGCCATTGCGTGAGGCGAACAGAAAGCCCTTTTTTCGCTTCCCGACGAACTCGCGCAGGAGTACAGCTACGCTCGGATGAAGGTCCACCGCGCACTGCACTCCTAGTCTTGACCCGTGGCTCCATCTTCGCGACCTGCGCATAGCTGTTGCTTACGACTTCCTGCGGAGGTCTGTATTGGAGATTTGGCCGAGATTTGCTCCCAATTCGCTCAATGGATCGGGATGGCCAAATCAGCAGTTGCTAAGAAATGGATTAGGCCATCGTGAAGGCACGCCGCTGCGGCGTTCAAGTGATTGGACTAGAAGTCGATCTTTGTCCTTAAACCGAGTACGACTGCCCTACTCCCCCCTCCGCCTGCATTCGCGAAGTACTGCAAGACAGGCTGTGCCATGAGGGACGGAGTTACGTGAAGCAAGGTATTCAATTCCACACCCCGCTCATCTTTGAAGGGCAGGGCACTAGCGATTCTGAAATTTGGACTCAAATGGTTTTGAACATAACCGAGCGAGACGGTGTTGTGAAACGTGAATGGGAACGGCTCGTTGTATCGGAGTCCGGCGGTAAACTCTCTATCGTTCTGATTGACATCGGCTGGACTCCAATCGTACGAGGCGGTGGCGTCGAGGCCCTTGCTTTGAGTGCGCTCTACACGCCAAACAGCTTGATTGGCCATCCAATACAAAAGGTAGTCTCCACTACGCGGGACGGATAATCCCTGCCCGGAAAACTTGCCCGGATTGTAAACCGTACCAAACTGATAGAGACCCGAGTAGCCTCTCCTGCTATCTACGTTGTCGAATGCGTGTACATCAGACGCTTTTTGGCCCGGACTGAAACCAATTTCGGATGCGCTCGATGCCGCTCCTTTGAATTGTGGAACGAGCCCCGTAAGGTTGTGTGCATAAGGAATTCGATCTGCCGCAAAGACCATCGACTTTACATAAAGGTACTTGAGCGGCGCGACTCGGAGTTCCGCGGCCGGGGTGGAGGGAGGGTCGTATGATTCATATGTCGTTCCCAGGTTGCCAAGCGCATACCCGATCGGCTCAAAAATGAAGGATGCCGCGTAGTGCTGAGCGCCATAAAAGTCTTGAGCGGCGAATTGTCCTGCCCGCATTTCGAGTCGACCATCCCAGAAGCGCTTCTCAATCCACCATGAATCGAGGCGAAACGTATTTGCGCTCGCCATTCCGCTTGGATCTGCTAGCAGACCGAGGTACTGCCCCAAATTATCACCGGTCTGCCAAACGGCGGTGGCGTGGAAAGTTGTCTCGTGCCAATGGGTAAGAGTATCGAGATTGAGATCGACTGTCCCTCTGAACCGATTCCAACTTGCCAATCGCAGCTTCTTTTCGCTTTCAATGTTCCAAAGGTGGTCGCCTACATACTGAAGGTCAAATGTCACACCACGTTCCTGGAGTTCGGAACGCAATCCACCCCAGTCCCCTAGAAGATGCGATTGAGCTTGCACTGTGAGCTCATGGCGATCCGGGCCGCCTGGCATCTCCGGGATCTCTTGCGCCGGAGAATGAGGCGTCATCCATTGAATGGATGCGAAGAGCACAGCAGAGACTGAGATTTTACGAATCAGCATATATTTCTCCCGTGAACTCGGCCATTTCGGAATCTGCAGCCACTCCTCTGCGCCGAAGACACGTTCTTCAAAAGCATTGCCGGTTCCTTGCCGCAAGGAGTTCGGTGAGAATCACCCGTTCAATTCCCAACACAATACGGGCGATGCAGGCGGATGACTAATGCGTTATCCAAAGCATTGCCGGAACAGTGACTACGAGGAGAACTGTAGAGAAAAGGAGCATGGAAGCCGACTCTGCTTCCGCCGCTTTATAGCGCGCTGCGAAGAGCACAACCACGTTGGATAGCGGAAAACTGCAGCATAAAAGGGCATCATTCGCAAATGGGCTCACGACATGCAAAACGCGAAGAAGCACAAGGAACAGAGCGGACTGTATAGATACCCTGGCGAGTGAACCGAAGATCACGGCTTTTGAGATCAGGATGGGATGGGCTGCAAGAACCAGGCCCACCGCAAACACAGCGACGCCAGAGGTTGCCGAGCCTATCAGGTCGAAGCAGGCTGCGACCTGCATCGGCAAATGGTGACCCGAGAGTGTCAGCATGATTCCAAGAATCGGCGCCCAAAGCAGAGGAGATTTCAAACCCGCGCCTAACCCCGTCAGCACTGGACTCCCGTTGGATGCGCCTGCTCCGGACGTAGATTGCTTCGTGGCTTCGTCCATCGCAAGAAGCACCACCGCAAGAGGCACGGTCAGGTTGATTGTCAATGCCACGAGTCCAACGGTGGGACCGGCTGTTGCACCCAATATAGGTTGCAGTACGGCAAAGCCGAACACAGGTGTGGCAGATGTAGAAAGGGCCAACGCGTAGATCAAGGAGGCGGTTCCACGCAGCGGCTTCACTAAATTCAGAAGAACCCAAGCGGCAATAAACAGCCCCAGATGAACAATCGTCAAAGCCAATAGAAGACGTCCTTGCTTTAGAAGAAGGTCTCTCGGAATTGAAGTCATGCTGACAAACAAGGACGCCGGCAATGCAAAATTAAGCGCCAGTTTGCTCAGTCCTGCTGATTGATCTACGTCAAATTCATTTCGTTTGCCGGCGGCATATCCGAGCAGGAGCACAAAGAACACCGGCGCAAGCGCTCCTACAAGTCCGTTGGCGTGCATGAAATACCTCTCCTGTTTGTGTTTAGGGGTTGAAGTGTGGTCTCTTCTGATTGGTTCTCGCGGTCAATCCGACGCCTTCTATGGCTCCATTGCGCCGTCAAACCAATGGCGGTATCTGAGGGGAAATCCGGATTTCGAGCACTGTCGGTTTTGATTTGCTCCACGCCTCGACAGCGGCCCTTTTGATCTCATCGAGATCGTCCAGACGCTCGGCGTTACACCCGTACCCCTTCGCAATGGAAACAATATCAATGCCGGGAATATCGAGACCGGGAACACCGGGTGTATCTTCGAGCTTTGCAAAGGACTTGAGAATGCAATACTCGTCGTTGCGTAAGACGATGATCAAAATTGGTAAACGCAACTGCGCGCCGGTCCAAATGGATTGAACGGAGTATTGGAAAGAGCCATCTCCAATAACCACGATCACCGGACGATTGCGTCCTGAGTCGCGTTCAGCGAGCGCAATACCGACGGAAGCGGGAAGATTCCAGCCCAGTATTCCACTCGAGAAGGTGTAAAACGTGTCAGGCTCCGTGATTGGCCACTCGGTGTGAAGATCGGGAAGATTCGAAGGGCTTTCCTCGATCATGATGGTGTTCGCCTGGCGGACCTGGTTAAGTGCTCGGAATACTTGCGCAGCGGTCAGCAGATTGTCGCCCGATTGCTGTGCCCGTCCGGGTGCGTGAGGGGCCATGCGGTGCGCCAAGATTTCGCGCGCTTTCGTGGTTTTGTGTCGGCAATCCCCGAGCAACTCGGTGAGACATCCAAGAGACAAGACAGCATCTCCGAGCAAACTGTCGCCGATCGGAGCTCTCGAGGTTTCATGAGGATCGTCGGAAATATGCAGCAACCGCAGCCCGGATGGAACGTATGGTCCTGGGACGTAGGGGTAATACCGGAACACCGGTGCACCGACAACCAACGCCACGTCGTGACCTTCAAGCTTCTTACTCAGCGGTCCTATCGCAAACGGTAATCCGCCCGAATAAAGCGGATGGTCTTCCGGGAAGGGCGTACGTTCCGAAGCGGGTGCAGCCCAAACAGGCGCGCCCAACGATTCAGCAAGAGTTATCGCCTGATCCCAGCCATTCCCACGGGCGATCGCGGAGCCGTAGATCAGTACCGGTGATTTTGCCTCAGAAAGAATCTTTGCGAACTCAGACAGACGCGACGGATCAGGAGCTATCCGTTGGCTCACCGTACGGATAACTGCGGGGCATTCACAGGGTACTTCCCAATCTCCGAGAGGGAGCGAGAGAAACACTGGCCCCGCTGGTGGCTGAAGAGCCGTTGCTATCGCGCGCATCAACGCTGCCGGTATATCTTCCGCGCGCATGGGCTCATAGGCCCACTTCACCCACGGTCGCGGGAGCATAGTGGCTTCGACGTTTGTGAGCCAAGGTTCCATTAGCAGCATCTCGCGGATCTGCTGGCCGGCAGTCACGATAAGCGGGGTCTTGTTCTGGAATGCTGTTGCGATATTTCCCATTGCATTCGCAGCGGCAGTGGTATGCAGGTTCACCAACGCTGGCCGGCGGGTTGCTTGTGCAAACGCGTCGGCAATTGCAACCACAGATGCTTCCTGCGGCGCCAGCACATAACGAAAGTCGCTCGGGAAGTTTTTGAGGAACGTCTCCTCCGTCGAGCCGACATTGCCAAAAACTGTCGTTATGCCAAGCTCGCGGAGCAATTGAAAGGTCACGTCTCGAACAGATCGCATCTTTGTCTCCTAACTCTCCCGGCACTCTGATTCAAAGCATCTCAAGCAAGTAAATTTCCGAATGGGGTATTTCTGATTCCTAACTGCGCCTTCAGGCAGCATTCGACATAGCCAGTGGATGCATGCAGCGTTCCAATTGTGTCTTGATCGTAAAAGCAAGCGTTGCCTCAATCTCTGTTTTCAAACTGCCGGAAACAATGTCGAAAGGGCGACACTCTGTCGCTCTCCGGACTATTGAAGACACTAGCCATCAATGAAGATAACGTAGCCTGTGCGCTCTCCTGATCAAAGCCATTGCCCCTCGAAAAGAATTGTTCCGCCTTCCGCGTCCACTTTCCGCAAGTACGTAAATAAGTAAGGTCTCCGCGCCGAAGTCCTGAGTTATCGCGCCGTTGCGGAATCGCAAGGATTTCTTCACTCAAATGATTCCCCGATACTGGTCTACCGTCCATCCGCCGACAGAGTGTCGCCTAACAGACGAAGTTCTCTTCAAGTACGGGGTCGATTTTTTGAGAAAGCAAGTGTTTACGCAATTGCGGGGTTTGGAGATTTACATGCAGGATGTTGCCCCAGGAATGTCACTGTTCGTGAATTGAAGAGCCGCAACGTGAAAAGCGGTAGGCTTCTGCGGATAGCCGGCAAAAGGGCAGGAATGCCATTCGAGTGCGGAGAAGTTAGTAGCAATGTCAAGGAATCGGCCAAGCCGTTCTCAGAAAGAGAATCCGGTTCGTTGCTTGCAAAAACGTGAAAGAGATCGTTGGAGGAGGTTGAGCTTATGGAATCGTCAGGAATGGTAGCCGATATTGCAAATCAGTTCGATGTCCAGGGTTACGATAAGAATTTTCGAGAATTTGAAGCCGCTTTATCACGTTACCTGCCCACTCTCCATCGAATAGCCTTTCGATATCTGGGAAATGGCGCAGATGCTGAGGACGCGGTCCAGGACGCTCTGTTGTCTGCATATAGGCACCTTGGACAATTTCGGGGCGAGGCGCAGATGTCTAGTTGGTTGATGTCAATCCTAATCAACTCGGCACGGGTGCAAATGCGGAGGCGGCCACGCCAGCGACGTATATCTCTAGATGACCAGTCTTGGGGCAGTCAAAGTTCCTCGATATTGGAATGCCTATCAGACCGTAGGCCAGGTCCCGAACAGATCTATCGCGGAGCGGAACTTGTTCAACATCTCTTACAACTGGCTCTCCGGCTCCCACCCTCGTTGCGCAGGGCATTTGAGCTCCGCGACCTGGAGGGTCTATCAATTCGAGAAATAACCGACCGTCTGGGAGTGACGGAAGGCGCAGCGAAGTCTCAGATATCTCGCGCGCGAGCGAGACTCAGAGGTCTCATGCGTAAGCGACACGCCGGAACCTCTGAATGTGACATGGATGCCTGAGGGCATAGGTCTCACCTCTGGCGGGAATTGAGACGAAAAAGTGAAGAGGGCGATGGATGACTACTTTGTTGAGTGATCTGATCGACCGAGCGATGGAAATAATCGTCGGAGGGTTCGCGATCTGGGGTCAAGCTCTCTGTTGCGATAGTTACGTCGATAGACGTATTTGACCTGGAGTGTTGGGGCTTTTGCCTTACTTTAATGCGACAGCTTGGTTAGAACACCCAGGGAGATGCGCCCGCTGGTTCTGCCATCTAGAGTTACTACGGCTACGCAGCCCCGGATAGATTCCATGTAAGCGCCGACCGCGGCAATGCCGAAGTCCCCCGCACTACCGCTTGCTCGCAACCGGCACCCTATGAACGCCCTTCCGTTCCGGTCGCATGTGAAACGTCAACAACCGCATCCTCAGCATTGCGCTTGGTGGAGGGGATCTGAATACAGTATCGCTTTTCCAAACAGACCCATGGCTTACGCCGACAATGAGTCCGGCCGACAATGCATCACGTATTGGCATTGCTGCCAGCGGAACGATTGTCAGGCTGGACAGAGTCCCCGGCATTTCGACCAGTCCCGCGCACCGTACTGCGACAGCTTCCTTCAACATCAACGTATTAACTACGCTTGGGCATCACCGGTGACTCTTGAGCCTTATGACTGTTTTATATTCCGTGTACACAAAGCTTACGATGTTCCAGATTGAATAGAGGAGTAGGGGTCAGCCGCACAGCTAACACAGTCATGGGATTATTTCGCATTTTTAGACCGATCACAATTGAAGCCAGGCAGTGCAGGAAAGCAGAAACAATCGTTACGGATCTCGGGTTCGCCAACATGACGCCAGGGGACTGGGTCATTAGCGGAGAAGATGGTGAACGCTATAGTGTGAGCGACGATTTCTTCCATCGGACCTTTGCACCGGTGGATGAACAACAACTGAGCGACAACCCGGAACGCAAACCGTATCAAACTCATTTAATCAGCGGTAATGCTCATTCAAATCAATCGGGGTGCGTTACGGGAGGCTCTTTTCAAGGGCCCCGTACACGTTACCTCACCCACTTTCCTCGGAAAAGGAGACTTGGGATGCCTCTAGTCCATGGGAGGCGCGATTGTCCTCGCGCAGCGAGAACTTCGTTCATTCCGTCTTCGCCACACAAATGAACTGAAAAGGTCAAGAAGTCCATATGACAGATCCGGAGTTGTATTTTGTTATTCCTACCCATCGACTACGTGATGTGGGAGGGGCCATCCACGAATATGATGAGCACTTCTGGCGAAACGGCCATTCACTGCAGATGATCGTCTTCGACGATTCCACACAGGCGAACGTCGAGAAATACCTGCCGTTGTTTGCGGAGACGAAGACTCGTTCCGATCTCTATTATGTGGGTCCGAGCGAGAAGGAACAATTCATCGAATACGTAAACTCGCGCTTGCGAAACAAGCGACTGGAACCACTGGTCAAAAACATATTCAGACCGAGCTACGGCGGGAATCGAAACTACTCACTGATGTACTCGCTGGGCGGACACATGGTGAGTTCCGATGACGACATGCGCCCTTATTCCCTAATGGAGGACAGCCCAGAATCCCTTGAGGATAACGAAATTAGTCGTGGACGGTTGCACAAGGCCGGACAAAACGGATGTGTTCGGAAGTCCTTCGATATCATGTCAGCTTTCCTGGATGTGCTTGGCAAGCAGGCGTCGGAGGTGCCAGACAACTATGAACGCGGAGAGACCTTGATTGACTCCACGATGGATCTGGAGACGAATTCCAGCAAGGGCTTTGCAACCGAGAACACGATCCTTCTCGAGCGAGGCCTCATAGCCGAAGATGCAATTGTCAAGATCGCCCAGACCTTTCGCTCCGGAACCAATGACATAGATGCTATCGATTTCATTGAGATGTTCCTCGAAGACGAGAACCAGACGAATCCGGACAGCTTGAACGATGTTTATGTTTTGGAGAACTTTCGTCCGGTCATCACCAACAGCAACTGGCGAATCGACTGCGGCGTAGCTGGATACGACAACACATTCGGGTTGCCGCCATTCTTCCCCACGAGGCTACGCTTTGAGGACTACATCTACCGATTATGGGTCCAGCAAAAGAATCTTGTCGCCGCTCACGTGGATGCGGCGCAACATCATACTAAGAGCAACTACATGCGCAATCCGCCGGCCTCTGAGATTCTCAACGAGGAAATTGCGAACTTGCTTAAGAGGAAAATCCACTCGTCTATGACGTCGTGCGATGAATTGGGGATCTCTTTTGAATATTCAGGCGATGTTACGGCTCAGGATGCGGAGGGGATTTTGGCGAAAATCACTGGCCTGCATCAGCGAGCATTACTTGCGGCTGGGAATGCTAAGGGACAGGAGCGAATTGATTCGCTCCGTATGTTCGCGACAAACCTGGAAAAGGCGTTCTACGGTTTCGAGCCGGACTTCTTTCAGCACAATCTGGTCCGCATCGTAGAAGACGCAATCGGTGTAATCAAATCAACACTCGAGTTGTGGCCAACCCTTGTCGAGATTTGTTACTTCCAAAAGCTGCGTCATGGTCTTCCGATGAAGAAGATCGCCTAAGGTTCTGCGCTGAAATAGTTAGCCGGGGGTGGTAGCAGACTACCAACCGTCGCTGAGCCCGTCAAGCTCGGTTCTCGTCCCCCAATCGTCCTGGGAGGTTGCATCATGCGCAAAGGCCAGCAGATTTGCAGGATCCGCGCCCGGAAATCTCGAATTTGTCAGCGTCTCGAAAAGCGTCGTCACAGGCGGAAGCCATGCAAATACACGCAAAGCAGGACGCTTGAATTAGTCGCTAGATTGATGCTTCTCTGCTCGTCGACATGGCGGCGCCTTAGCAGTCCGCAATCATCGTCGCAATCCAATTGAACTCGAATGAATGAAGATAAGACGATCCTGATCTCCGAACGCTAAATTGGGGTAGTCACGCGCAATAGCATGCATCTATTCCCTTTATACTCCGAACGGCAGGGAACCATAGTTAGTCGCCGTTCCGCCAACTATTCATTTGGAATTTCCAGTATTTGGCAAGGGGGCCTCGAAGCTAACGAACTGGTCCGAACGGATGCGAGTCCAACTGCTATCAGGGTCATAGAGTCTCATTTCCCTTGCAATTTGTGTCGTATTCGTGCCCAGATCCCTTTCGTAAATCATGCCATGTTGATTGACGACGAAGGTTTTTACGCCAGACGAGCGATAAACCGCTGGAAACGCCACGATGCCAAAGCCGTCGGTCATCTTGCCGTTGACGACATAGTTATGGGCGCCGCCATGAGTATGCGGACCCTGCTCTCGGAGGATTAGGAAGTAGTAGCCGTGAAACGGGGCGTGATCGGAGCGATCAAATTCTGCCTCTGCGATATTTGGCCCAAGAAGATCGTCATCTTTATTGTTTCCCGGTGAGAAGATCCCATCACGATGATCCGGGGAACAGTTGATGTGTTGGGCAAATTCGGAGTTGTCTGCGAAAAACTGATTCTCAGCGTCCATGATTCCGTTGAGGGCGTCAATAGCGTCCATTTCATTTTCACCGATGCGCCGATATAAGATTTCGCGCCTGCCGAGGTTTGAATCAAAATACCATGCGCCATCTCGGCCGACGATGGGGATCGGCATCGGCCAGTTTTCTGTGCCGACGTACAGAGTGATCTCGTTGTCGGGCTCTTTGACCAACCGGTTCATTTGTTCGTACTTCTCGGTGAAGAGGTCATCTTGTGCGTTGCGCTCAGCTGAATTGTCGGTCCAAATGACGATATCGCGGGCGCCAGGGCCGAGGATGGTCAGAATAGCATTGTCGTCATGGTTGTGTGCCGCATCGTAGAGACTCCGCGCGGCCTGTTGCGGCGACGAAAACGCATTCTGCTTCGGGTTCGATAGCGGATGCGCGGCCTTCTGAGTGGAAGAAGGCTTGATAGTGGACCGCTTAGGTGGAGACGCCTGCCCTGTCGCAGAGGTAGGTGACGCGACGGCCAGACTGAGCAGTGCGCCGAGCACGAACGAAGCCGACATCGAAGAAAACTGCATTGAATCACGCGGCATGTTTCATCTTCCTTTCTTCGCTGTTTTAAGCGCTATTGAGTTGTAATGAACAGTTGTCGTAGCGATCTGAGTTATGCGCTTTGTGCAGAGTTAACGCCGACCGCCGCCATGGAAGCCGCCACCGCTGAATCCGCCGCCTCGGAAGCCTCCGCCATTAAACCCGCCGAAGCTGCTCTGTCCGCGGGCCGAAAAGCCCCTCGTTGCGCCTCCGTGATTGAAGCCACCAAAGAGACCCGAGCGCAGGCCCGGCGCGCTTGCACCGAAGCCGCGATCGAAGTGCCCCGCCGGTCCAGACCGTTGACCAAACCCGGGATAGCCGTGATAGTAGCGGTCACGATTGAAGAAAGCAGGGCCGCCACGCCAATAGCGGGCGCCGCCAAAATAGACTCCTCGTCCCCACCAGTCGACACCCCAACGAGGCCAACCCCAGCCATATCCCCAAAAGGGCCCGAGGCCAAAACCAATGCCGAAGTCGAGCCCTGGACCATCCCACCAGACGCCCGGTACTTCGACCCAACCAGGCCACGGGTCAATAGGATAGCCATAGGCTATCCAAGGATCGTATGCGGGAATGTACACGGTAGTGGAGTCTGGATCCTTTGGCTCGATGGTGATGTAACCGTGCTTGTCCGTGACGTGAATCTGATCGTTGCTTTTGAGGACATCATGTTTCTTAGCCTGACGGCGCATTTCCTGAATCGCATTCATGATGTCTGTTGGCTGATTGTAGTAAGCATCGCCGAGTTCAGACGTCCAGGAAAGATTTGAAGCCAGGTTTCGAATTGTAGGAGGAAACGCCAATAAGGACTTGATACTAGCTTCCCAGGACTGCTTATCAGCATCGCCCGCAATTTGCTCCGGCGTGAACGTTTGGCGCGCCGCAAGCCAGTCGTTGGCTTCAGCAATCTGCGATGGATAGCTCGACGCGGCCAGCACGGAGGCGACGAGGGAATCCGGGTACAGGGCAATTGGCGCGACCAGCTGTTGCAACTGTTCAGGATTTTCCGTTTGGTAGGACTGCCGGGGCGGAGGCCCCATCTGCTCGAGTTCTCCCTGCTCACGCGGAGATGGCTGTTGCTGAGGCTGATCCTGAGCCGCAAAAGGGAGGGCTGCAAATCCAGCAATCATCGTGAGAGCCGCCGCTACGATCAGTTCATTGAATATTTTCATCTCATCACCCGCGATACTGGTATCTCGACTCGATACCCAGCGCCATTCGCATCGCACAAAACAGTATGGATAGTCATAGCGTCCCGATTCGTCAGCGCAAGAAATTGGTGTTAGCCAGATCGACCACTTCATTCCCTCGGCCACTCAGTACCGCACGAATCAGGTACAGGCTGAAGCCCCAGGCTTGATCAAGGCTGATCGTCGGAGGCATCGATAACTCTTGCCGATGTACGAGCACCTCAATCAAGGCAGGGCCATCATGTTTGAAAGCCGCAGTGAGGGCTGCCTTCAAATCTTCCGGTCTCTCCACACGGGTGCCGTGAATACCTGCAGATTCGGCCAGCTTTGCGAAATTCGGATTTACGAGTTCAGTGCCGTAGTCAAGCAACCCGGCAGCCTTCATTTCCAGTTCCACAAAACCGAGTGCGTGATTGTTGAACACAACCAACTTCACAGGTAAGTTGAGCTGTCGGAGTGTGAGCAGATCCCCGAGCAACATGGCCAGTCCACCATCTCCGGAGAGTGTGATGACTTGCCTGTTTGGATGACTGGCCTGTACTCCAATGGCTTGTGGCAGAGCGTTCGCCATAGACCCATGATTAAAGGAGCCGAGCAACCTGCGCTTCCCGTTCATCGAGAGATACCGCGCGGCCCAAACCGTCGGCGTTCCCACGTCACAGGTGAATACCGCATCCTCAGCTGCAAGCTCATCCAGAGTCTTCGCAACGTACTGCGGGTGAATCGGCGTTCGGCCCGGGTCGGCAATGGCGAGATCATCGAGGCTTTGGCGCGCCTCACTATAGTGGCCTAGGCATTTGTCGAGGTAGGACTGATCCGTCTTAGCCTCGAGCAAAGGTATTAGCGCGTCTAGCGTGTCTTTCACATTTCCGATCAAGCCCAAACTGACAGGAGTTCGCCGCCCAATCTGTTCCCCAAGCCGATCTACCTGAATGATCTTCGCGTCTTTTGGATAAAACTGTTGGTAAGGGAAATCCGTCCCCAACATCAGCAGAGCATCACAGTTCATCATCGCGTGATAGCCAGAAGAGAAGCCAAGCAGGCCTGTCATTCCAACATCAAAAGGGTTGTCGTACTCGATGAACTCCTTGCCCCGCAGCGCATGAACGATTGGCGCCTTCAACAGGTTTGCGACCATCAGAAGTTCAGGGTGAGCGCCGCAACAGCCTGCGCCTCCGAGGATGGCCACTTTACCTGCGTGGTTTAAGATGTTTGCTGCTTTGAAGAGTTCCGATGGAGATGGAATCATCACGGGTGCACAGTCGAAATCGCCCAGTGAAAGTGCCGGCTCTGGGCACTCGCGCAGCCCAACGTCTCCTGGAAGAACGACCACTGCGACCCCTCGTTTGCTGAGAGCGGTACGCATCGCGATTCCCAGGATCCTTGGCATCTGACTTGGCTGCGAAATGACTTCGCAGTAGTGACTGCAATCCTTAAACAGCTGTTCAGGATGCGTCTCCTGAAAGTAATTGCTTCCAATTTCAACGCTGGGAATCTGCGCTGCAATTGCGAGAACT
>Ga0209169_10001278_pt1 | contig 15251 bp, 13 predicted proteins | sample HubBroMetageWRM4_FD_188346 | JGI IMG/M metagenome (GOLD analysis project Ga0209169, IMG submission 188346) | Warmed soil microbial communities from the Hubbard Brook experimental Forest, New Hampshire - Hubbard Brook CCASE Soil Metagenome WRM 4... | ecosystem: Environmental > Terrestrial > Soil... | reverse complement strand
CGTGAGCGCCGCCGTCGTCTCTGAAGACGGTGCGATCCATCGGCAGCACGAGGAAGACCTTGAGGAGCTTCGATTTGAGGCGGTGATCGACGCGCTCGACACGACGATCGGGATGGCGCTGCGGGATGCCGGCGATGTCGCCGGCATCGGCGTAGGTTCGCCCGGCAACATCGATGCCGCCACGGGCGCAGTTCTCTATAGTCCGAACTTCGGCTGGGAAAACGAGCCGCTGGGCGAGCGGCTTCGCGCGAAGTTCGGGATGCCGGTCTTCGTCGCCAACGACGCCCGCTGCGCGACGCTCGGCGAGTACACGTTCGGGACCGGCCGGCAGACAAAGGACTTTGCACTGCTGACGCTGGGGACCGGGATCGGCGGCGGCATCGTCGCGCGTGGTGAGCTTGCACTGGGCTATCGCTGGGGCGCCGGGGAGATAGGGCACCATCAAATCCGCCCGCATGACGGGTTCGTCTGCGGTTGCGGAAAGATCGGCTGCTTTGAAGCGCAAGCCTCGGGAACCGGCTTGATTCGGCACGCGTTTGCAGTAGCGCCGTCCTTTCCGCGCAGCGCGCTGCTCGACGTCCCGCGCGATAAGCTGAGTTCGAAGAAGATCCGTCGAGCAGCGCAAGCCGGCGACGGTCACGCTCTTGCGGCGTGGAACAACTTCATCGCCGATCTCGCGATCGGATTAGCGAACATCATCGCATTCGTCAATCCGGAAACGATTGCGCTCGGCGGCGGCGTCTCGTCGGCGGGCGACTTTATGCTCGCTGCGGTTCGCCCGCTTACCGACGATCTCACGACGATGGTCCCGAAGGGAACGACGCGGATCGTCGTCGCGGCACTCGGAAACGACGCGGGTCAAGTCGGCGCCGCCACCATGGCGCTACGCGGTGGGCTGACCACCGGGGCGCCCGTTGCGGTATAAAATACTTTTCCTCGCGCTGGCGTTGGCACTTGCGCCCGCGGCGATACCGGTGCGATCGCAAACCGGCGACCCGATCCATAAGATTCGCCACGTCATCATCATCATGCAAGAGAATCGATCGTTCGATTCTTACTTCGGAACGTTTCCCGGCGCCAACGGCATCCCGATGTCGAACGGCGTGCCGACCGTCTGTGCTCCGGATCCGCGCACCGGAACGTGCGTGAAACCGTATCACACCACCTATGACCTCAATCGCGGGGGACCGCACACCGCACGGGCGGCCGTCGCGGACATCAACGGCGGCAGGATGGACGGATTCATTTCGACGGCTGAAAACTATCGCGGCCGCTGCCGCGACCCCGACGCGCCGAACTGCGCGGGCACCGTCGAAGTCATGGCCTACCACGACGGGCGCGAGTTGGCAAACTATTGGAAGTATGCGCACGACTACGTGCTGCAAGATCATCTCTTCGAGCCCAACGCGTCCTGGAGCTTACCGCAGCACCTCTTCATGGTCTCGGCGTGGTCGGCGTACTGCGCGCACGTCGGCGACCCGATGAGCTGCGGGAACGAGCTGCAAAATCCCGATTATCCGCCCGATTTCAACGCGCGCAACCGGCGCGACCACGCGCCGGGACGGCCCGACTATGCGTGGACGGATATCACCTATCTGTTGCATGCCCATCGCGTCAGCTGGAGCTATTACGTGATGGCGGGCACCGAGCCCGATTGCGCCAACGACTACGCTTCGTGCGCGAGCGTCCCGCAGAAAGCCAAAACGCCGGGCATTTGGAACCCGCTTCCGTATTTCGACACGGTCAAGCGCAACGGCGAAGTCGGTAACGTTCGCGACTTACGCGACTTTTACGGCGCGGCCCAGAATGGGACGCTGGCCAACGTCGTCTGGCTTTGCCCAGCCGGCGAGTACAGCGAGCATCCGCCCGCGCTCGTCAGTCGCGGTCAGGCCTACGTCACCGGCGTGATCAATGCGATCATGCGCAGTCCGGATTGGAACAGCACCGCGATCTTTCTAACCTGGGACGATTGGGGGGGCCTCTACGATCACGTGGTGCCGCCGCACGTTGACGTGAACGGCTACGGCATCCGCGTTCCGGGCCTCGTCATCAGTCCCTACGCGCGGCGCGGCTTCATCGATCACCAAACGCTGAGCCACGACGCGTACCTCAAGTTTATCGAGGACGACTTTCTCGGCGGCGCGCGCATCGATCCGCAGACGGATGGCCGCCCCGATCGCCGGCCGACGGTGCGCGAAAACGTGCCGATTCTCGGCGACCTCCGCAAGGATTTCGATTTTCACCAGCCTCCGCGCGCGCCGGAGATTCTCCCGGGCGGCAGCGTCTGGAACGGAACGCTCGACCGGTAACGTTCGGGAGCAGCGAATGAAAGTATCGATCCATTACTTCACGGCACATTATTGTCTCGGCGTTTACGCGGCCGCGGCAATTCTGGCCGGCTGCGGCGGTGGGCAGGCTTCCACGGTAGCAAACCTCGTGCCGCCGCAATCGCAAATCACGCGAGCGGGCGTACCGGCCTGCCCGAACGTAGCCCGTGGGCGGATCCAATGCCTCGCGCTGATTCAATCGCCAAGCGGCATTAGTCCGGCGGTGGCGGGATGGGCGCCGGGCGATTTCCAAGCGCGCTACAAGCTGCCTTCGGTAACGAAGGGTTCCGGCCAGATCGTCGCACTCGTCGACGCCTACGACAATCCGAACGTCGCAAGCGATCTCGCTACCTATCGGAACGAGTTTGGCTTAGGAACCGCCAAGTTCTTTAAATACAACCAGAAAGGCCGGCAGAGCAACTATCCGAGCGGCAATATGAACTGGGGCGTCGAGATCGATCTCGATACCGAGATGGTCTCGGCAACCTGCCCCCTCTGCACCATCTATCTCGTCGAGGCGAACAGCAACGAGGCAAGCGACCTTGAAGCCGCCGAAGCCGAAGCCGTGAAGCTGGGCGCGCATATCGTGAGCAACGGTTGGGTCTGTTACGGAACGGCGAGCTGCGGGAACGATTCGGGGTTCGATAAACCCGGCGTCGAGTATCTCGCTGCGTCGGGCGACGATGGCCTCGGCGTCGGCTTCCCGGCGGGGTTAGCCGACGTGGCGGCGATCGGCGGTACCGTGTTATCGAAGAACGGCTCGCAATACAGCGAAATGGCTTGGAGTGGCGGTGGTGGCGGCTGCGCGACTGGAATCAAAAAGCCGAAGTGGCAACACGACAAGATTTGCTCCGGCCGCGCGCTCGCCGACGCCTCCGCCGTTGCCACGGGCGTCGCCGAATACGACAGCTATCGTTATGGCGGCTGGCTGATGGCCGGCGGTACGAGCGTCTCAGCGCCGTTGCTCGCCGGCGCCTTCGGTCTGGCCGGCAATGCCACGCACCAAAAAGGCGGCCGGACGTTCTGGGAATCGAAACATCATAAGGACCTCTACGATGTTTGCGCCGGCTCGTGTCTCTTCAGCACCTACTCCTATGCCGGCGGATGGGGCTCCCCTAACGGCATCGGCGCCCTCTAAAAAATTTAAACCGCGGCGGCTCGAAGGGTAGGGGGCGCCGCATCATCTGAGGCGGGAATCACTCCGGTTTCAGTAATTGACGTGATCAGCGCGGCGATTCGCCGCGAACTATGGCGGGGAGCGACGCTCTCTTGATTTTCGCGGATCGCCGCGAGACGCTCGGGCGCGGAAATCAGCGTGCGCACCGCGGCAACGACCTTCGAAGCGCCTTGGAGCGCGATCAGGCCGAGGCCGTTGTGGCGGACGAAGTCGACGTTACCGCGTTCCTGTCCCGGAACGTAATCGTAGACGATGATCGGAAGCTGCGCGGCGTTGGCCTCGGCGAGCGTTCCGGGGCCCGCCTTGGTAACGAGCAAATCGACGGCGCGAAAATATTCGGGAATCTTATCGGTGAAGCCAAGCACCTGCATTGGGGTCGGCAGCGTCGCCGAAAGCTCGCCGAGTTTCTGTTCGAGGTTCTCGTTGCGACCGCAGACGACGACCAACTCGATGGGCAGGCGTGCGCGCGCGAGCGCGAGCGCCGTCGAGAAGAGCTTGCCGCCGCCTTCGCCGCCGGCCATGAGCATGACCGCAGGGGTGGCAGGCGAGAGCTTGAGCTGCGCGCGCAAATCGGCTTTGCTGCCCGTGACGTCGTCGAATTTCGGATGAATCGGATGGCCGAGCAAGCGCAGGCGAGCCGGTCGAACGCCGCGCGACAGCGCGCGCTGATAGACTTCGCGCGCCGGCACGACGACCGCGTCGGCCTCGGGCACCAGCCATGACTCGTGAACTTTCCCGAGATCGGTAATGACCGTCACGACGGGGACATGCTGCATGTGCGCATCGTCGCGCGCGCGCAGGGCAGCATGGTTGAGCAGCGGATGAACCGATACGATCACATCCGGGCGGTAATCGAGGAAGAGATCGCGCAAGCGTTCCCGATAGAGCGGTTCGCAGAAGCGGACGAGCGCGCGATAGCGCCGGCGTCCATTGGTCGCATAGTAGAGCGCACCATAGACCGGCGGAGCGTAGCGCAGCGCCATGCTATAACCCAGCCCGAGCTGTGTAAGCGGGAAAGCGCAGTGTGCGGCGACGTCTTCGATTCGGGTCTCGAACTTCGGCGATCTCTCGTCGAGGGCCGCGACGATCGCGTTGGCGGCGCTACGATGCCCTCCCCCCGTATCTGAGATCAGCAGAAGCGCCCGTTTGGTCATTAACTCTCCCGATTAGGCCCTGGCCGTTACCCTCCTCGTTGGGCGGCGGCCGGCATTGCGCGCCCGCCGGCTCGTCGGTGCGAGCCACGCCAAAAGCGCCCGAGCCGGCGCATCGTAGAAGCGGAAGATGTCGCCGAACTCGACCTCGGGGTTTCGGTGGTGACCGTCGTGGTCCTCGGGGAGCACGACGGCGAGCGGCCGCAGGAGGCTTCGAAGCCAAGCTGGTGTCCGCCAACCAAGGTCGGTCGTGTGGCGCCACCAGACGTGGACCTGTCCCAGCACGAGGCCGGCAATAGCGCCTGGCCACGAGATGTGCCAAACCAGCGCCGCGATGATGAGATAGGGCACGGCGCCAAGGAAGCCATCGAGCAAGACGGCCGGATTCGTCGAGAGCACGGCGTGATCGAAGAACGAGCGGCGCCGGTCGTGGTGCGTCCGCAGATGCAGCGTGAACCAGAGATGCTGCGGCACGTGGTAGAAGAACGTCGACGCGAAGTCGCCGGCAACGAGAGTTACGATGAAAGCTGTAATAAAGAGCATAGCTGCTGCGGTCTCGCTGGTGAGCTGTAACCACCATACCACATATCACGCTCATCTTGCGCCTAGCGCGCCGGCTCGGCTCGATCGTGTGCTTAACATCGCGTTGAGCTGGCCGGTTCCGGCCGACGTGGATGCAATCAAGGGCGCCGTTGTCATCCGCGACGGCCCGCGTGTCGCGCCTCCCGATCTCGCGATCGCGCGGGCGATTCTGCATACGAATCCGCGGCTGCTCGCCGCCTCCGCGTTGATCTTTGCGGGCACAACGACGGTCTCCGCGCGTGTGCACGGGCTGCCGCCCGAGTTTCTTGGTGCGACGCTCTTGCAAGAGTCGGCGTACGATCCCGCGGCGCTCTCAACGGCGGGCGCGATCGGCATCGCACAGTTCATGCCGGGCACGGCCGCCGACGTCGGGCTCGACCCGTACGATCCATTTGCCTCGATCGACGCGGCAGCGGCGTTGCTAGGCGGCTACGTCGCCGCCTATGGAACTCGCTACGGTGACCCGTATGCGGTCGCGCTTGCGGCATACAATGCCGGTCCGCTTGCGGTCGCGCAGTATGGTGGCGTACCACCGTACGCGGAAACGCGGGAGTACATCGCGCTGATCTACGATCGCTGGGCACGCATCGCATCGTACGAGAATGACCGGGCGCACGGCCGGAGAAGACCGTGAAATGAGGCTCGGCAAGAGCGGCATCGTCGCGCTTTTCGCGTTCGCCCTCGGCGGCTGCAGCATGACGGCAAGCCCCGCCGACGGTTTGGCTTTCCAGGCTCCGTCAGGTTGGCAATCCTCGCCGGGAATCATGGGTTTCATGCAGTTCTGGCGCGCGCCGTCGGACGACCGCGAAGTCCTCATGCTCTTCAAATCCCCGAAGCCGTTAAAGGCCGAAGACGTCTTCTCCGACGCGCGGTTGAAGGACACGTTAAAGAATGTAACGGTCGAGCGTCGCTCGGGCATCGAGATTTGCGACCATCAACCGGCGACTTACGTGCAGGCACGAGGCTCCTCGTCGCACGGCGGGGATGAATTCGTCGATCTCGTTCTGACGACGCTCAACGGAAACAGCTACCTCGCGATGTACGTCCGGCCGATTTCAACGCCAACGAATCCAATGGCCGCGGCGGCGCTGCGAGAAGTCTGCACGAAATCGTAACTTTTTGACCCGGCGCCCGCTCCTCAGGCAGCTCTTCGCTCGTCAGCCGCTCGGCTGGACCACACCGGCGTCGTCGGGACCACGCTTGCGGCGCGTGTTGGGATGGCCGTCGTTGACCGCGATCGGCCTGGGCACGATGCTCGGCGGCATCTTCCCAACGATTGGCGCCGGTGCGCACGCCGCCGGGCCGGCCGTCATTCTCGCCTACGTGCTTTCCGGGCTCGTGAGCCTCTGCGTTGCCCTCTGTTACGCGGAGTTCGCATCGATGGTGCCGGTCGCCGGCAGCGCCTACACCTACGCGTACGCGACCCTGGGGGAGCTCGTGGCGTGGATCATCGGCTGGGATCTGATTCTGGAGTATGGGCTCTCGCTCGCTCCGACCGCGTCGTCGCTCTCGGACTACTTTCAGCACATGCTCGCGAACATCGGCATCGTCTTTCCGGCCTGGGCGCAGACCGCGAACGTGCACGCGGCGCACCCGCAGGTGGATCTTTTCGCCAGCATCGTGACGCTGGCGATCACCGTGCTGGTTGCCGTCGGCATCCGGGAGTCGGCGAGCGTCAATGGCGCGCTCGTCGTGCTGCAGATCGTCGCGATGCTCGTTTTCATCGCGGCGGTTTCGCACGCGGTTCGACCGGCGAACTTGCAGCCGTTCGCGCCGTTTGGTTATCACGGCGTGCTCGCGAGCACCGCCCTCGTCTTCTTTGCCTACATCGGTTTCGACACGGTGACCGTCGCCTCGGAGGAAGCAAAACGCCCCGAGCGCGACGTGCCAATCGGCATCATTCTTGCATTGGCGCTAGGCGGCATCCTGTATGTTGCGTTGACGCTTTGCACGGTTGGCGTGTTGCGCTTCGACCGCCTCTCCGAGGGCGCGGCAATGCTCGACGCGGTCGGCTCGGTCAGCAAGAATCACGCGCTCTACTGGATCGTCGCGATCGGCGGCTTGGCGGGAAACGCGACCGTGATGCTCACCTCGCTGCTCGGGCAAGTGCGCATCTTTTACGTGATGGCGCGCGATCGCATGTTGCCGCCTGGCGTTGCGCGCATCCATCATGTCTTTCGAACGCCCGCGCGCATGACGCTGATCACCGGCGGAATCGTTGCAATCTTCGCCGCGGTCTTGCCCCTAACGGAGCTGCTGACGCTGGTGAATATCGGAACGCTCGCAGCGTTCGCGATCGTTTGCGCCGGAGTGCTTGTGTTGCGCATCGTGAACCCTTCAGCGAAAAGACCCTTTCGCGCGCCCTTGCTTCCGATTTTTGCCACCGTCGGGGCGGCCTCGTGCCTCTACCTCGTGACCGGCTTGCAGGTAGCGACCTGGGTTCGCTACGGCATCTGGTTCCTGGTCGGAATCCTCGTCTATGCGCTCTATGGATTCCGCAACTCGCGGCTGCGCGCTTCCCTCGTCGAACCCTAAAAGAGGTTTAAAAGCGTCCCCGGTGGGAAGGGGGCGGTGGTGACCATCGGTAGCGCAGTTTCCGACCGTTTCGAACTCATCACGGTGCCGCGCTCGAAGGCCGCGCCCTCCTTCGCCGATGACGTGTCGCGCGGCCTGCGCGCGATGCCGAAACGGCTGCCTTCGAAGTATTTTTACGACGAGGTTGGATCCGCGCTCTTCGATGCGATAACGCGCCTTCCCGAATATTACCTCACGCGCGCGGAGACTGAGATTCTCGCGCGATGGGGATGGCAGATCGTCCGATTGCTCGATGCACCGGTGGATTTCGTCGAACTCGGCAGCGGCAGCGCGATCAAGACGCGCCGTTTGATCGGTGAAGCGCTGCGCGTGCAAACCGATCTCTGCTACAGTCCAATCGACATTTCCGTCGAGGCGGTGCGCGCTTCATCGCTCGCATTGGTCGAAACGTTTCCTCGACTGCGCGTCCGCGCTTTTGCGGGAGATTATTTCGACGTTCTACAGTCGCGCGCGTTGCATTCGCAGCATAAGATGCTCGCCATGCTGATGGGTTCCAACATCGGGAACTACGAGCCGGAGGAGGCGGCAGTGCTCTTTGGCTTGTTGGGCGCGGCGCTGCGCCCGGGCGACGGCTTGCTGCTGGGCGCCGATCTGAAGAAAGACCGGGCGACGCTGGAACTCGCCTATGATGACCCCGCCGGCGTAACTGCCGCGTTCAACCGGAACATGCTGGCACGCATGAACCGGGAGCTCGACGCCGACTTCGACCCGCGCAACTTCACGCACGTGGCGCGGTACGACGACCGGCGCGGCTCGGTCGACTCGTTCCTGGAGGCGCACGAAGCTGCTCAAGTGAGCGTTCGGGCGGTTGACCTCCGTGTCGGTATCGCCGCGGGCGAGAGGATTCAAACCGAGTCTTCCTATAAATTCACCGACGACGAGATCGTCGCGCTCGGACGCACCGCCGGTTTTCGGCCTGAGTCCGTTTGGCACGATCGCGCTGACCGTTTTAGTGTCCATTTGCTAGTTCGAGAATAGGAGTACTTTTCGTTATGCGGCGCATCATCGCACTTGCAGTAGTGCTTGCTTGGCTTGTTGGGTGCGGGGGCAATGCTAGCGCACCGATTAATCCGGCGCCCCAGGCTGCCATGGGCATGAGGCCCACCGCGTCGCGCGACACGAACGTAAACGAGCTCCCCGAGCCGCCGGTGGTGAAGGCCGTGAACGGCGTCGCGAAAGTCTCGCTCATCGCGAACATCAATCCCGCGACCGGGTTGCCTGCATTTCAGTATGGGTACCTGCACGGCACCGCGCCCACCATCGAGCTCAACCCAGGTGAAGCGTTCGAGATCGACCTCACCGACGATCTGCCGCCGAGTGCCGGGATGGCGTCGTACATGAATCTGCATTTCCACGGGCTCACGGTTTCGCCCGATGGGCACCAAGACAACGTTTTGGGATTGCTCGAGAAGCCGGGGCAGACGCTCCATTACCTCGTCCACGTTCCCAAGAATCAAGAGCCGGGGCTCTATTGGTATCATCCCCACATCCACGGCCAGACGAGCTTTCAGGTCGGCGAAGGCGGGATGTCGGGTGCTATCGTCATCGACGGTTTGGAGAAGCACATTCCCGGCCTAGCAAAAATGAAGCAGCGCATCATTCTCGTTCGCGCCACCGGAATCGGCGTGAACGCGCCCCCGCACGATGACGACGATATGTCGGGGATGGCGGCTACGTCGGGGATGGCGCCGATGTCCGGGATGACTGGCGCGGGTGGCATGCATCCGCAAGGCTCGAACACCAATCCTTGCACTTTCAAAGACGGCCTAACCGTGGCGTTGAACGGGGCATACCATCCCCTGATCACGATCGCTCCCGGCGAGAAGCAGTTCTTCCGCGTAGTCAACGCGACCGGACACAAAACGCTGCGGCTCAACATCGAGGGAGAGTCGGTCGAAGTCGTCGCGATTGACGGTTTTGCGCTGGACACCTACCCTGGCGGCCCGTCCTCGATCGTCGAAAAGACCGTGACCATTCCGCCGGCCGGACGCGCCGAGTTCGTGGTGACCGGACCGGCCGCCGGCCGTGCCAAGCTCCGCACGATGTGCTACGACACCGGGCCGAACGGCGACGCCGATCCCTATCTCTACCTCGCGCATCTGCAGGCGCCTAAGAATCGCCAGGATGGCGGCGACTTCTCGACGCGGCCGCTGACCGTTGGCGCCCCGCTGCCGCCCAACGTCTACGATACCGCGCTGCCCGCCCCGTCGGCCAAACGGCTCGTGGTCTTCAGCGAGAATAACCAGCCGCATTTCTTCATCAACGGTAAGAGCTTTTCGATGCACGCGCCGCCGATGTTCGTGGTCCACGCCGGCACGGTCGAGGAATGGCACGTCGTCAACGTCACGCAGGAGATCCACGACTTTCACATTCACCAGATTCACTTTTTGGTGGAGAGCGTCAACGGCGTGAAGGTCGCGCATCCGCATTGGTACGATAGTTTCATCATTCCGCATCGTTCGACTACGAGTCAGGGTGAGAAGCACAGCGTTCCCGGCTCGGTCGTGATGCTGATGGACTTCCGCGACCCGATCATCCGCGGCGAGTTCGTCTTCCACTGCCACATCCTCGATCACGAGGATCAGGGTATGATGGCGAAAATCGAGGTTATTTAGCGGCGCGTTCCGCCAAGCGCAGCAGGGCGTCGACGGCGATCGCGAGCGCTGAAGCCGCCAGGCTTCCGGCGACGATCATCTGCGGCTGATGCAGCGTTAAGCCGTTGAAGATCAGCACGCCGAGCCCAACGCCGCCGACGTAACCGCCGAGTGTCGCGATCGCGATCATCGCAATCGCGGCGATGCGCACGCCGCCGAGCAGCACCGGCAGCGCCTGCGGGAATTCAACCCGGATGAGCACCTGATTCGGCGACATGCCCAACCCGCGTGCGGCATCGACCTGCGCGGGATCGACGCCGTTGACCCCGGCAACGACGTTGCGCGCTAGCATGAACTGCGCATAGACGACGAGGGCAACGAAGATGGGCGCGAAGCCCAAGCCGAAGAATTGAACGAGTACGGCGAGCAACGCCAGGCTGGGGATCGTGTAGATCGCGCCGAGCGTTCCCAACAGCCATGGCGCGACGCGCGGCCGCCGCGCGGCATACAGGCCGAGCGGCAGGGCAAGAACGAGGGCGGCGACGAGCGCGACGATGACGACCTCGAGATGCGCCGCCGCCAATGCGGCGACTCGCAGCGGATGCGCAGCAATATAGTTCATTTCGAACGAAGTTCGGACCGGCCGCGGATGAAATACTGGCGGTAGACGTCGTCGCCGGCGTGAACCAACTCGCGCACGTACGCGGTCGCCGGGCGCTCGAGCAGCTCGAGCGGCGGCGCCACCTGTTCGATATGTCCCGAGCGCATGACGACGACGCGGTCGGCGAGACGAAAGGCTTCGTCTACGTCGTGCGTGACGAAGAGGGTGGTCGTGTGCAACTCCGAGACGATCCGGAAGAGCTCGCGCTGGAGCGCGGTACGCACGACGACGTCGACCGCACCGAATGGCTCGTCCATCAGCAACGCTCGCGGCTGTCCGGCAATCGCGCGCGCAACGCCGACGCGCTGAGCCTCGCCGCCCGAAAGCTCGCTCGGACGGCGGGCCCGATAGATGGCTGGATCGAGACCGACCAGCTGCAGCAACTCGTCGACACGCTCGTTGATTCTGTCGCGACTCCAACCCAGGAGCGAGGGTACGACCGCGATGTTCGCGGCGACGGTCATGTGCGCGAAGAGGCCCACGGCTTGTATCGCATATCCGATACCGCGCCGCAGTTCGACGGCGTCGACGGCGGTTATATCCTTGCCGTCGACGAGAACTCTCCCGGCGTCGAGCGGAACGAGCCGGTTGACGGTCCGCAGCAGGGTGGACTTTCCGCACCCCGAGGGGCCGAGCAATACGACGAGCTCGCCGCCACGCACTTCGAGCGCGATGTCTTCGATCGCGCTTCGCACGGTGCCCGGATATCGCACCGTCACGCCTTCGAATCGAATCGATGCGCTCACGGCCTTCGACCTCGGAGCGACGCAAGAAAGGCGCTCGCGACATCGGTGGGATCTTGCTGTAAGTGCTCGACGGCGGCGTTCATCGTCTGCGCGGCTCCATTGGTGATCGCCGGCGAAACGGCGTTGAGCACGCGCGCAATCTGCGGCCGAGCAGCCAGCGCCGCCACGCGAACGATCGGCGCAACGTTGTACGCCGACCAAAAATGGCGATCGTCGCGCAAGACCACCAGCGAATTGACGGCGATCGCGCCGTCGGTGGTGAAGGCGCTGGCAAGGTCGGCCCTCCCCTCGACCAAGGCGCTATACTTCAGCGCGATGTCGTACGTACGCACTTGCGCGAACCGAAATCCACCATAGAACTTCTGCAATCCTGGTAGCCCATCGGGCCGCGCGAGAAACTCCTGAATCGTTGCCAGCCGCAGATTTGGGGCCGCCCGCGAAACGTCGGATAGATCGGCGAGACCTTTGCTCGCAGCGACTTGGCGCGTCGTTGCCAACGCCTGCGAATCGTTCATCGGTGACGGCCGCAGCCAAACGATGCGGTAACGCTGCCGAAAGAGCCGCGAAACGACGGCATACGCTTCACGCGGATCGGCGATGGGCGCGAGGTGAAGCACGTCGATCAGCGCGGTCCCGGTATATTCGGGGTAGAGATCGACGTTGCCGCGCTGCATTGCCGCGATCGCGATCTGCGTCGAGCCAAGGTTAAAAAGACGCTCGACGCGCATTCCGGCGGCTTCGAGCGCCTGCGCGTAGATCTCGGCAATCACGAACGACTCGGTGAAATTCTTTGAACCGACCCGCACGCGCGAACCGCCGAAGGCGCAACGCGCGAGCGCCGGCGTGGCGGCTACCAGCGCGAGTGCCCGACCGCGATTCACGTGCGCGCCGCGAGCCGGCCGGCAACGCCCAAAACGAGATCCGCCCCCAACGCCAGAGCCGCGACGACCACCGCCGCGGTGAAGAGCAACGGTGGGTCATCGGTCTGCAGACCTCGGACGATCTCGTCGCCAAGGCCTCCCGCGCCGATGAACGTGGCAAGCGTCGCGCTCGCGATCGTCTCAGTTGCCGCAGTCCGCAGACCGGTAAACGAGACCGGAAGTGCAAACGGCACGACGACGCGCCCGAAGCGTTGAAGTGCGGTCATCCCCATGCCGGTTGCGGCGTCGAGTGCGGCGGTCGGGACACCGCGAATGCCGAGATCGACGCTGATCACGATTGGCGGAATCGCCAAGAGTGCAAGCGCAACGATTGCCGGCGCGGCCCCAACGCCGAGCAACGGCAACAACAGCATCAACACGGCGAGGCTCGGAATCGTGCGCCCGACCCCGGCCATCGCGAGCACCCAAGCGCGTAACGAGGCCGATTCCGCGGCTAGGATGCCGAGCGGGAGCCCGACGCAGAGCGCCACCGCCAGCGACGAGAGGGCAAGAACGAGGTGTTGAGCGACGTGCGCCAGGAAATCGGCCATCGACGCAAGTTTTTTGCCGCTCGGGAGGCGAAACCCGGTTTCGGCCGGTAAGCAGAAAGAAACGATGATCACTCAGCCGCAAGCGAAGCAGGCCACGATCCCTGCGGCGACGCTCGACGATCCGGCGCTCTACATTAGCCGCGAGCTCTCTTGGCTCGAGTTTAACGATCGCGTTCTCGAGGAAGCGCTTGACGCGCGCAATCCGCTGCTCGAACGCCTCAAATTCGTCGCGATCTACGGAACGAACCTCGACGAGTTCTTCATGATCCGCGTCGCCGCGATCAAGCAGCAGATCGAAGCGCAAGTCGTGCGGCGATCCGAAGACGGCCGAACGCCGACCGAGCATCTTGGAGCCATCTCCGAGCGGCTGCACGCCTCCCTGCCCAAGCAGATGCGTCTGCTCAACGAGGAGTTGCTGCCCTCGCTCGAACGGGAAGGCATTCGGTTGATGCGGGTAGCGGATCTCGACGACGATACGCAAGCCGCGCTCGAGCGAACGTTCGACGAGTCGGTCTTTCCGGTGCTCACGCCGCTAGCGGTCGATAGCGGACATCCCTTTCCTTACATCTCGAACCTCTCGCTGTCGCTCGCGGTCGAACTCGAAGAGGCGACGCGCGAAGGCATCGAGCTCCATTTCGCCCGCGTCAAAATTCCGCCGACGCTGCCGCGCTTCGTTCCGGTCGAGGGTTCTCCCGAGGGTGAGCGGCGCTTCGTTCTGCTCGAAGATCTGATCGGGCACCACCTCGACGCCCTCTTTAACGGGATGCACGTCCGCGACTCGTATCTTTTTCGGGTGACGCGTGATGCCGATCTCGACCTCCAGGAAGATGAAGCCGACGACCTTTTGCGCGCGATCGAATCTGAGCTGCGACGGCGACGGTTCGGCGAACCCGTGCGCCTCGAAATCGAGCGCGGAATGCCCGAGTACATGCGCGACTTTCTCTTCAACTCACTCGAGCTGGAAGGCGTCGACTGTTACGAGATCGACGGTCTGATGGCGCTCAGCGATCTGTGGCAGATCGTGAACTTGCCGGGATACGAGAACTTGCGCGACCAGCCGTTCCTGCCCGCGATCCCAAAGCGCCTCATCGGAGTCAGCGATATCTTCGCCCAGATCCGCGAAGGCGATATCCTTCTCCACCATCCGTACGATTCGTTCGATCCAGTTATCCAGTTCTTGCGCCAGGCGGCCGAAGACCCTAAAGTTCTCGCGATCAAGGCCACGCTCTATCGAACCTCCGGCAAGAACTCGCCGATCGTACGCGCGTTGCTTACCGCCGCCGAGAATGAGAAACAAGTCGCGGTCATCATCGAGCTCAAGGCGCGCTTCGATGAAGAGAACAATATCGAGTGGGCGAAGCGCCTCGAGCGCGCCGGCGCGCATGTCGTCTACGGCTTTGCAAACCAAAAGGTGCACGCCAAGACGCTGCTGGTCGTGCGCGAAGACGAGGACGGATTGCGGCGCTACATGCACTTCGGAACCGGCAACTACAACGAGAAGAGTGCGCTGCTCTACACCGATTTGAGTTTGTTCACCGCGCGTCCGGAGCTCGGTGCCGACGATACGCAACTCTTCAATGCGCTGACGGGCTTCTCCAAAGTTACCGATTACGAAGACCTGTGGATCGCACCGGTGACGCTTCACCGGGAACTTATCGCGCGTATCGACCGCGAGACGGAGCACGCGCGGGCCGGCCGGCCGGCTGGCATTCGCGGTAAAATCAACGCAATCACGGAAGGCGACGTCATCCGAGGTCTCTACCGCGCCTCGCAAGCGGGGGTGCCGATCGATCTGCTCGTGCGCGGGATGTGCGTGCTGCGACCCGGCGTTCCGGGCGTCAGCGAGAACATTCGCGTGCGCAGCATCGTGGGCCGTTTTCTCGAGCACTCGCGGATGTACGTTTTCGAAAATGGCGGCCAGCGGGAAGTTATGATCGCGAGCGCCGA
>Ga0209169_10001276_pt1 | contig 15261 bp, 14 predicted proteins | sample HubBroMetageWRM4_FD_188346 | JGI IMG/M metagenome (GOLD analysis project Ga0209169, IMG submission 188346) | Warmed soil microbial communities from the Hubbard Brook experimental Forest, New Hampshire - Hubbard Brook CCASE Soil Metagenome WRM 4... | ecosystem: Environmental > Terrestrial > Soil... | reverse complement strand
AGCGACGCCGTCGACCACGTGGACGCGTCGCTGCTTCAGGTCAAGGAGTGCAAGTTCTTCACCGACGGCGCCACGACCGCGACTCAGCAGCGGGTTCGGCTGCACCCGAGCGTGACCGCGGTCGCGGTCGCGGCCGACGGCAGGTTCGACACCATGCGCACTCTCGCTCCCCCGGCCGGGCGCGGGTACGAGTACCTGGCCGGGCCCGGAGGGGCGGGCCGGGCGGGCCGGGCAGGCTGGGCTGGCTGGGACTGGGCCGCCGAGCTCGCCGAGCTCCCGGAGCTGCTGGCCGCCAAGCTGACCGCACCCTCGGTACGGCCGGGCCGCTACGACCTGGTCGTCGACCCGTCGAACCTGTGGCTGACCATCCACGAATCGATCGGGCACGCAACCGAGCTCGACCGCGCCCTCGGCTACGAGGCCGCCTACGCGGGCACCTCCTTCGCCACCCCGGACAAGCTGGGCAGCCTGCAGTACGGCTCGCCGCTGATGCACGTGACCGGGGACCGCACGACCGAGCATGGCCTGGCCACCGTCGGCTACGACGACGAGGGGGTGGCCGCGCAGTCCTGGGACCTGATCTCCGGCGGTGTGCTGACCGGGTACCAGCTGGACCGGCGGATCGCGACGAAGCAGGGCTTCGCCGCCTCCAACGGCTGTGCGTTCGCCGACTCGCCGGGCCACATGCCGATCCAGCGGATGGCCAACGTCTCGCTGCAGCCCGCCGCCGGCGGCCCGTCCACCGCGGAGCTCATCGCCGGCGTTGAGCGCGGGATCTACGTCGTGGGCGACAAGAGCTGGTCGATCGACATGCAGCGGTACAACTTCCAGTTCACCGGCCAGCGGTTCTTCGAGATCTCCGGCGGCCGGCTGGGTGGCCAGCTCCGCGACGTCGCCTATCAGGCCACAACCACCGACTTCTGGAACGCCATGGAGGCGGTCGGCGGCCCGCAGAGCTACGTACTCGGCGGCGCGTTCAACTGCGGGAAAGGGCAGCCCAGCCAGATCGCGCCGGTAAGCCACGGGTGCCCGGCGGTGCTCATGCGCGGGATCCGGATCCTCAACGCGGCGCAGGAGGCACAGCAATGAGGGGGCTGCAGCCGCAGGAAGCCGTAGAGCGGGCGCTGCAGGCCGCGACGTGCGATGACTGCGTGGTGATCGCGGAGGAGACCTCCGAGGCCAACCTGCGCTGGGCGGGCAACACCCTCACCACGAACGGCGTCTCCTCGTCGCGCAGGCTTACCGTGATCGCGATCATCCGGGACCGGGCCGCCGCCAGGGTCGGCGTGGTCTCCAGGGCAGGGGTCGGCGCGGCGCAGATCGGCGACCTCGTCGCCGAGGCGCAGCGGGCCGCGGCCGAAAGCTCCCCGGCTGAGGACGCAGCGGACCTGCCGGGCCCGGCCGATGGCGTTGCGTTCGGGCAAGTCTCCGGCAGCGGCGCAGGCTGGGACGACGCGCCGGCCCGGACCGAGATCGGGGTGCTGCGCGGCTTCGCCGGGTCGCTCGGTGAGGCGTTCGGTGTGGCGGCCGCGGGCGGCCGGCGGCTCTACGGGTTCGCCGAGCACACGATGACATCGCTGTTCCTTGGCAGCTCCACCGGGCTGCGGCTGCGGCACGACCAGCCGTCGGGCAAGGTCGAGCTGAACGCGAAGGCGGCGGACTTTACCCGGTCGGCCTGGGCGGGCGCCGGGACCCGCGACTTCAGTGACGTAGACGTGGCCGGCCTGGAGTCCTCGCTGGCGCGTCAGCTGGGCTGGGCGGCCCGCCGGGTGGACCTGCCCGCGGGCCGGTACGAGACGCTGCTGCCGCCGACGGCCGTCGCCGACATGCTCGTCTACCTGTACTGGTCGAGCGGGGCCAAGGACGCGGTGGACGGCCGGACGGTGTTCAGCAAGCCCGGCGGCGGAACCCGGATTGGTGAGGGTCTCGCGAGCGTGCCGGCCACGCTGCGCAGCGACCCGGGCGCCCCGGGGCTCGAGTGCGCGCCATTCGTTATCGCGCATGCATCAGGCCGTGAGTCCTCGGTGTTCGACAACGGCCTGCCACTCGGCCCGACCGAGTGGATTCGCCGCGGCGAGCTGGCGGCGCTGGGCCAGACCCGCTATTCGGCCAGACTGTCCGGGCAGCCGGTAACGCCGCCGATCGACAACCTGATCCTGGACGTGCCCGGCGCGCAGGCATCGCTGGACGGCATGGTCGCCAGCACCCGGCGTGGCCTGCTGCTGACCTGCCTCTGGTACATCAGGGAGGTCGACCCCCAGACGCTGCTGCTCACGGGGCTGACCAGGGACGGCGTCTACCTGGTTGAGAACGGGGAGGTAACCGGGGCGGTGAACAACTTCAGGTTCAACGAGAGCCCGGTCGCCATGCTGGGCCGGATCACCGAGGCCGGTGCCACGGTGCCGGCCCTGCCGCGGGAGTGGAGTGACAACTTCACCCGCTCCGCCATGCCCCCGCTCCGGGTAGACGGCTTCAACATGTCCTCGGTCAGCCAGGCAAGTTAGTCACGCATCCTCCAGGCGGAAGCCGACCTTCAGGCCCACCTGGAAATGGGCGACCTCGCCGTCCACGATCTGGCCGCGGATCTGGGTCACCTCGAACCAGTCGAGGTGACGGAGGGTCTGCCCGGCGCGTTGCAGGGCGCCGCGGATCGCGGGCTCGACGCCGTCGGGTGACGTGCCGACGATCTCGGTTACCCGGTAGGTTCGCTCGCTCATCTCAGCCTCCATACTGGGACTTTGTGACTCCTGACGTCGCGGATCTGCAGCGCCGTGCGCGAAAGCTGCTGCCGCGTAATGTCTACGACTACTACGCCGGGGGGTCGGGGCGCGAGCGGACCCTCCGGGCGAACGAGAAGGCCTGGCGCGAGGTGTGGATCGCGCCGCGGGTGCTGCGCGACGTGTCCGCCGTCGACACGTCCACCCGGCTGCTCGGCAGCCAGTTCGCCACGCCGCTGTGTGTGGCGCCGACCGGCTTCCACGGCCTGGCACACCCCGACGGCGAACTCGCGACGGCGGCGGGCGCGGCCGCCGCCGGGGCGCTGTTCGTGCTGTCCACGAGGAGCTCGAGGCTGATCGAGGAGGTCGGCGACGTCGTCGCGGCCGCGGGCGGCACCTGGTGGTTCCAGGTCTACCTGATGCGCGACCGGACGCTGACCTCGGGCCTGGTCCGGCGCGCCGCGGCGGCCGGTGCCGCGGCGCTGGTGCTGACCGGGGACACGCCGGTCCTCGGCCGCAAGCGCCGGAACTCCGCTGAGGTGGTCAGTGACCGGGACTTCCTCGTCAACCTCGGGCCGCTGGACGACATCACCGGCACAATCCAGGCGGCCGATCTGAGTTTCGCCGACATCGGCTGGCTGAGCGAGGTCGCGGGCGGTCGGCTGCCGGTCGTGGTCAAGGGCGTACTGCGCGGCGATGACGCCCTCGCCTGCCGGGCGCACGGCGCCGCCGCGGTGATCGTCTCCAACCACGGCGGCCGCCAGCTCGACGGCGCGCTGCCGTCGGCGGTGGCGCTTCCGGAGGTGGCCGGCAGGCTGGGCGCCGGCGCGGCTTGCGAGGTCTACGCCGACGGCGGGATCCGCTACGGGGAGAACGCGCTCGCCGCGCTGGCTCTCGGCGCCCGGGCGGTATTCCTGGGCAGGCCGCCACTGTGGGCGCTGGCGTGCGGCGGGGCCGACGGCGTCCGGTCGCTGCTGGCCGGGCTGACCGATGACCTGGCCCACGCCATGGCCCTTGCCGGAGCGGCCTCGGTCGCCGACGCCGCCGGGATCGCGCGTACGGTGGAGGTGTGAGATCCACCCAGCGCCGTCGCCGGGACCGCCCCCACCTGGTGACCGAGGCCCCGCGGCCGATGTCGGAGGACATCGCGTACCGCGAGAAGCGATACCTGATCATGATGGGCTTCCGGCTCGTCTGCTTCGTGATCGCCGTGCTCGTCTTCGTCAACGGAGGGGGATGGCTTACCGCGATCCCCGCCGTCGGGGCCATCGCCATCCCCTACTTCGCCGTCGTGTTCGCCAACGGCGGCCGCGAGCCGTCCGGCCGCGAGCGGTTCCGGCCCTACGAGCCGAACCTGCCGCAGCAGTATCAGCCCCCGGCCGGGACCAGCGAGCCGCACGGCGGCAGCAACGGCCGTCAGCCGGGCTCGGCTGAGCCCGGCGGTACCGACATTCCGGGCAGCGCCGGCGCGCCTCCGCGCAGCGGCTGAACCGGCCACGAAAGGTCACCGGAAAAACAGCGGATCGGCGGCGATCAGCGGACGTCCATGCCGAGATTCGCTTGTAATCCGGTCTTGACGTACAAGGGGGGGGTTCGGTGTAACATGTTTGCCGGTGCTCTGGTCCCCCGCCGGGGCACCACTGCCGGCGTTCCGGGCCCCCGTCGGAGCGCCGATGAATGCGACGCCGGGTGGTTTGCCCCCGTAGCCACCCGGCGTCGCTCTCTCTTTTTCTGGGGCGGCCCGGATAGCTAACAAGAAAAACGTTGTTGCCCTCGGGGCCGCGCCCACCTGCCTTACTCGGTCTTGCTGAACTCGGCGATCGCGATCACCGTCATCCCCAGTCCCATGATCGCCACCATGCCGAGCGACAGGCCCAGCGGCACCGGCCAGCCCGCCCAGGTGATGGGCGGCGCCAGGTGCTGCTCGAACGCTGCGGGCATGGTCAGATGGCTGAACACGGCGTGCCGCATGGGGCCGACAATGTAGGTAAGCGGGTCGATCCGGGTGAGAACGCTGAGCCACGCGGGCAGCCCGTTGAGCGGGTAGAGCGCACCGGATAGGAAGAAGAGCGGCAGCACGAGCATCTGAGTCAGCGCCATGAACGCCTGGAACTGCTTGATCCTTGCGGCCATCATCACACCGAACGCGGTTAGCGTGAACGACAGCAGCAGCAGTTCGCCGATCAACGTAACAATGAGTATCGGGTTATACGGAACGTGAGCGAACCCGGCAAGGATCAAGAAGATGATTCCCTGGAAGGTCGCGATCGTCGCCCCGCCCAGGCACTTGCCGATCACGATGGCCCCCCGGCTGACCGGAGCGACCAGGATCTCTCTGAGGAAGCCGAATTCCCGGTCCCAGACGATCGAAGCCGCCGAGAAAATGGCAGTGAACAGCACCGACATTGCCAGCACACCGGGGTAGATGAACGTCTTGAAGTCGATTCCCGGCGGCAGGCCCCGGCCGGCCAGCGCCCCGAGGCCGGTGCCGAGCACGAACAGGAACAGGATCGGCTGGATCAACGCGGTGATCGCGCGCAGCCGGTCGGTGCGGAACCTGATCAGCTCGCGCCGCCACACGATGCTTACGGCGCGCAGATCGTGCCGCAGGCCGCGCTCGGGAACCGCGACGCGGATCGCGCCGACCAGCTGTTCGGCGTCCGGAGCGGCGGTGACATCCGTGGTCTGAGTAGCCATCGCTTATCGCCTCCCGCCGGCGCGGAAGCGCTGGGCCATCTGACGCATCGCGTCAGTGCCCGACGCCTCGGCATCGCGAATCGTGGTCCCCGTGTAGGACATGAAGACATCGTCAAGCGAAGGCCGTGACACGCTCACCGAGCGGATGGGCACCGTGAACTCCGCGAACAGGCGCGGCACGAACTGCTCGCCGGCCGCCACCGAGAACGTCACGGCGCCCTCGTGCACGGCGGCCTCAATCCCGAACGTCTCCTTTAGCGCGGCGATGGCCGCGTCGTCGTCAGCGGTTTGGATCTGCACCCGGTCCTCGCCGATGCTGGCCTTCAGCGCCTCCGGGGTGTCGATGGCCACGATCTTGCCGTGATCGATGATCGCGATCCGGTCACAGTGCTCGGCCTCGTCCATGTAGTGCGTGGTGAGGAAGATCGTGATGTCCTCGCGGCGCTTGAGGTCGTTGATGTAGGCCCAGATCGAGGACCTGGTCTGCGGGTCCAGGCCGACCGTGGGCTCGTCAAGGAACAGCACGTGCGGCGCGTGCAGCAGGCCACGGGCGATCTCCAGCCGCCGCTGCATCCCGCCGGAATAGGTGCTGACGAGGCTGTCCTTGCGCTCCCAGAGCCCGACCATGTCCATCACCTGATGCATCCGGGGCACCACGGCGGCCTTGGGCACGCCGTAGAGCTCCGCATGGAAGCGCAGGTTCTGCTCGGCGGTGAGGTAAGTGTCCAGCGTCGTGTCCTGAAAGACCAGGCCGATGTTGCGGCGGACCGCGTCACGCTCGGTAATCGCATCGTGGCCCGCAACGCGCGCCGCGCCGGACGTGGCGTTGGCAAGCGTGCAGAGGATCTTGATCGTCGTGGTCTTGCCTGCCCCGTTCGGCCCGAGGAACCCGAACGTCTCGCCCCTGGCCACCTCAAAGTCGATGCCCCGGACCGCCTGAACGTCGCCGTACTGCTTGGTCAGGCCGGAGACCGAGATCACGGGTTCGCGGGATGCGGCTGCCCCGTCCGGGGCAGCCGCATCATCCGTGTTCATGCTGGTGTGCGTCACCAACGCCACTGCCTCCCTTTTGCTCGTCGCGTCGAGCCTAGCCGCGAATGGCGTGGTAGCTCCCATCCGCTCAATCGCCTGTGCCGGCGGCGCTCTCGTCGTCGTCGGCGGCGAGCAGCCGGTACAGCGCCTTGCGCGTGTCGGTGAGCAACTGCCGGGCCTGCGTGGCCTGGCTGTCGGTGCCCGCGCTCAGGACCTGGTACGCGGCCATCGCGACCTGCCCGACGAGGCTGCGCATCTCCCGCGCCGTGTCGCCGACGGCGCCCGCGAACATGTCCCAGGGCGCCCTGACCTCGTCAGGGTGCGCTTCGACATAGGCACGGCCCTCGTCGGTGAGCTGATAGGCCCTGCGGCCGCCCTCTGCGGCTTCGGCCCTGATCAGCCCCTCGTCCTCGAGCTGCTGCAGTGCCGGGTAGACGGATCCCGGGCTGGGCCGCCACATGCCGTCGCTTCGCTCGCTGATCGCCTGGATGATTTGGTAACCGTTCATCGGCTCCTCGGCCAGCAGCGCGAGCGCCGCAGCGCGGACGTCGCCCCGCTTGGCCCGCGGCCCGCGCGGCCCGCGTCGGCCGGGCTCGGCGAACCAGGGGCCGAACGGCGGTCCACCCGGGCCGGGTGGGACCGGCGGTCGGCCGGGGAAGCTCCGTCCGCGGCCATGACCGCCACGGCCGCGCCGCCGCCACCCGAAGTCCTCGTCGTCGCCTCGTCGAGGCCAGCTTTCCTCTCGCATCGTTTTCTCCTCTTTTGTATCCCGGCGCCCGTTAGTCTCAGGTCTATCCCGGACTGTCGCCAGACTGTCTAGATAGCTCAACGATATATCGTTAAGTTCGCCATGGCAAACCCATGGCATGGTGATGCGGCTGTGCCGGCTAGCCGCCGATGGCCGACATCGGCCGGGCTGGCTGCAGGAAGTCGGGATCGTTGATGCCGTGGCCGGGCAGCTTGGACGCGACCGCCCGGCGCCACAGAGCGGCGATCGTGGCGTCGCTCGCACCGGCCCGCAGCGGCCCGCGCAGGTCGCTCTCGGTGGTCGCGAACAGGCAGTTGCGGACCTGGCCGTCGGCGGTAAGCCTGACCCGGTCGCAGGAGCCGCAGAACGGCCTGGTCACCGAGCCGATCACGCCGATCCTGGCCGGACCGCCGTTGACCAGGAACGCCTCGGCCGGCGCCGAGCCACGCGCCACCGGGTCATCGGGCGTGAGCGGGAACTCGGCCGACAGGGCGGCCAGGATCTCGTCGGCGGTCACCATGTTCGCGCGGCGCCAGCCGTGCTGCGCATCCAGCGGCATCTGCTCGATGAACCGGAGCTGGTAACCATGCTCCAGGCAGAACCGCGCCAGCGGCACGGCCTCATCGTCGTTCTTGCCCCGCATCAGCACGGTGTTGACCTTGATAGGGCCGAGCCCGGCCGCGGCTGCCGCGGACAGCCCGGCGAGGACGTCTGTGAGCCGGTCACGGCGGGCGAGGGCGCGGAAGGTCTCCGGCCGCAGGGTGTCCAGGGACACGTTGATCCGGTCCAGGCCGGCCGTATGCAGCGGCGCGGCCAGCCGCTCAAGCCCGATCGCGTTCGTGGTCAGCGATATCTCCGGGCGCGGGCGCAGCTCGGCGGTGCGCGCGACAATGTCCAGCAGCCCGCGCCGCAGCAGCGGCTCGCCGCCGGTGAAGCGGACCTCGGCGATGCCGAGCCGCTCGACCCCGATCCGGATCAGGCGGACCACCTCGCCGTCGGTGAGCAGGTCCGGCTTGGGCAGCCAGTCGAGTCCCTCGGCGGGCATGCAGTAATCACACCTGAGGTTGCAGCGATCGGTGAGCGACACCCGCAGGTCGGTCGCCACGCGCCCGTACGAATCGGCAAGCACGGCGTCACCTCCCTGCGCATCTGGGTACTTCTGCCGCGCAAGACTTCAGACTACCCATGCCCAGGTCCACTGAACGGATGACGAGGGTGTGGCCGGCTGGCCGGGCACGGCCCGGTATCCAGCGGAATACGGCAACATGGCGTGTTATGGCGGCAGGCGACCGAGCCAAACAGAAGATCAGCGAGCGGGCGCGCGAGTTCATCGCGGTTGCCCCCGTTCCGCAGGAGCAGATTCTCACCGGTGCCCAGGTGATCAGCGGGGTGAGCCGCGGATGGGCGCTGCTGTCCCCCGCCACCAGGATGTTCGGCAGGTCCTACTACGTGGCGCTGACCGAGCAGCACGTCCTGTTCTGCTGGATTTCGGCGTGGACAGGAAAGCCCATCCAGGTGCCGATCGTCGCTTCCCGGTGGCAGATGCGGGTGACCGGTGCCCGGCTGGGCGGGCAGATGGGCTGGTTCACCTGCCAGGTTCCCGGCCGGGAGAAGCAGATGACGCTGCGCTTCTACCGGTTCTGGCGGCCCGAGGTCGAGGCGCTGCTCGGCGGCCTGGGCAGCGGCGGCTGAGGCCCGCCTCCCGGGCGGCTGTGCGGCGCATCTCGCCGCGCCGGCGGCGCTGTCCGGATGCCGCAACCGCTATAACAGGGTCATGACTGTGGACGGCGCGATCTGGCGCGATCAGCTCACCGCGGCCGAGCGGGCGGAGCTCGGCCGCGGGCACGCGACCATTCCCGACCGGCACCCGGACATCCTGGTCGTCGGCGGCGGGATCATGGGCGTCACGACCGCCGCGGCGTGCCATGAGGCAGGTCTCGGCTCGGTGCTGCTGATCGAGACCGGCAGGCTGGGCACCGGCGCCACCGGCGGCGCGAGCGGCTTGCTGATCCCCGAGCCGCACCGGTGGAGCGATCCCGAGCCGCTGGTGGATCTGGAGCGGGCCAGCCTGGAGCGGTGGCGGGAACTCGAGCGGCGGCTGCCACAGGGGGTGGGGCTCACAGACATCGACTGGATCGGCCTGGCGCCGCATCCCGGGGGCTTCGCGGCGCACCAGCCACCGTCGGTGGAGTGGCTGGCTCCTGGACAGGTGGAGCAGCTCGTCCCCGGCCTGGCCCGGTCCATGGAGGGCGCGATGATCCGCGGGCAGGCCAGGGTCAACCCGCTGCGCGCGGTGGCCAGGCTGGCCGAAGGCCTGCCGGCCGTCGCAACCGGGGTCGCGGCCACGGGCGTCACCGTCCGCGGTGACCGGGTGGTCACGGTGACCACCTCGGCCGGTGACGTCGACCCCGGCGTCGTCGTGTTCGCCACCGGCCAGCCACCGGTGCTTGACGGCCTGCCGCTGAGCATTCCGTCCGACCGGGTCAAGGGCCACCTGCTGGTCACCGACCCCACGCCGGTTCAGCTGCCGGGCATCGTTGCGCCGGTCGCCACCCAGCTTGAGGACGGGCGGCTGCTGGCCGGGGGCACCTTCGACATCGGGGACGAGGACCCGGCGGTGCAGCCCGACGTGATTGCATCGATCATGGATGGGCTCGTCGCGGCCCTGCCCGCCGCGAAAGGACTCGGCATCGCCTACCAGTGGTGCTGCTTCCGGCCCCGGCACCCCGACCGGCGGCCCGTCATCGATCACATCCCCGGCCTGGATAATGCCTGGCTTACCTCGGGGCACTTCAGGACCGGGATACTCAACGCGCCCGCCACGGCCGCGGTGCTGGCCCGCTGGATCTCGGTCGGCCAGCCGCCGGCTGAGCCTGGCACCTGGTCTGCGACGCGCTTCATTCGCTAGGCGGCCGGAGCAGCCTGCGGCGGTCGTCGGGGAGCCGCTGGGTCACGCCGGCCCGGTCAAGAAACTCCAGCAGCGGTATCGCGACCCGGCGCGTGGTGTGCAGCGCCTGCCTGGCGTCCGCGGCGGTGAACGGCTGCGGCAGATCGGCCAGGACGCGGCCCGCCAGCGCGTCGGCACCGGGAGCCAGCACGATCTGATCGCTCACCCGCAGTAGCAGGCCGGCCTGTTCGGCCGCGGCAATCGCCCGCAGGTCGAGACCGAGATGGCGGAGACGGTCGGCGTCGGGCGACGCGAACGGCGCTGCCGCCAGGTCGGCGAGCAGAATCTTCACCGCCGCGGCGACCGCGGCGGACAGCTGCGCGTCGCCAGTGGCGCCGACGTTGCTGACCTGCACCAGGCCGTCTCGTAGCCGCAACGGCGGGCGGACCAGGGCGTCGACCAGCCGGCGGTCGGGCAGCCCGATGGCCGTCCTGGCGGCCTCGACCGTGAGGCCGGGAGCCATCGGATCCCTGGCCGCCTGCGCGGTGACCGCCTCGCCCAGGCGGTCGGCCAGATCCGCCCAGTGCCGGGGGTCGGCCAGCCACTCGCCGATCACGGGCTCGGGGTGATCGCTGACGCCCATGGCCAGCAGCACGCTCGCCCGCAGCAGGCCGTGCCGGCGCAGCAAGTCGGCGGCTGCCGGCGGCTCAGGCCAGGATTCGAGTTCGGCGGCGGCGGACGCGCTGGAGCCGCGCCGGCCGAGCGACGGCGGCGCCACGTCAAGCACGATCAGGCCGCGCGCTGCCGGGCCGGCCGCGGGGGCCGCAGGCTCCGCGCCCGGCTGCGAGCCGCCCTCGTGTGCCGCGACGAGATCGGTGGGCCGCGGCGGCCTGCCGCGGGCACCCCGCTCACCGTGCTCGCGCATCAGCACCCGGTCGCCAACGTGCAGCGGAATTGGCTCGCGCCAGCTGACCCTCGCGATCTTGTCGCTGAGCAGCCGGACCCTGGCGACCGTGCGCGCGGGCCCGGTGTACACGGTGACCGTGCGGGGCAGGCGCGGCGCCGCACCCCTCCCAGCCCCATCCGCGGCGCCCGGCGCCGGGACGAGGCCGGCGATCCGCACGTCGATGACGTCGGTCAGCGTCCATCGTCCCGGCTGCACCAGGGCCATGCCCTTGCCGAGCCGCTCGTGGCTGACACCGCGCAGCACGACCGAGGCCCGGGCCGGCCCGGTGAGCTCGGGCACGGCCTCGCCGAGGGTCTCGATACCCGCGACCCGCACCGGCCGCATGGAGGGAGTGACGACCAGCTCATCTCCCACGCGCACGGTCCCGGCGGTCATTCCCCCGGTCACCAGCGCCTCCCCCGTCGCCGTGCCGGACACCTGGTCCACCCACAGCCGCAACGGAGCGCCGGGGTCGGGCACCGGCAGGCTGTCGGCCAGCCGGGCCAGCGCATCGATCAGAGCGGGGATCCCCTCCCCGGTAGCCGCGCTCACCGCTAGCGACTCCACCTCACCCAGGCTGGAGGCGGCGATCAGCGGGCCGGCCTCGGCCAGCGCGGGACCGGGATCGGCCAGGTCCGCCCGGGTGACGACGAGCAGGCCGTGTCGGATGCCCAGCGCGTCGATGACCGCCAGGTGCTCGGCCGACTGCTGCTTCCAGCCCTGGTCGGCGGCGACCACGAACAGCACAGCGGGGACCGGCCCCATAGCGGCGATCATGTTGGGGAGCGCACGCTCGTGCCCGGGCACGTCGATAAAGGCGAGGCGGCCGCCTGACGGCAGGGTCAGCCAGGCGTACCCCGGCTCGGCGGCCGGACCACCGGGATGCCCGTCCTCCCCGCGGTGGGGATCCATCCCGGTGAGCGCCTGCAGCAGGGTCGACTTGCCGTGATCTCCGTGCCCGGCCACCGCGAAGATGCGCATGCCAGCCACGAGCGCGACCATACCGGTCAGGCGCCCCGGAACGGCGGGTCCTTGGAGGGGAGTATCCGCGCATTTACCAGCGCTTTGCATAATGGGTAGCCCGCCGGGTACGCAACTTGTGCGAGTCTTAATCCTCCGATTACGGAGGGAGTGAGCGTTATGGCTGTCGTGGCACGTGTTCCGCGCAGTCGCGGTGCTGTGAGCGGGGTCCTGCTGATCCTCATCGGCGCGTGGGGCGGCCTGGCTCCGTTTGTCGGCCCCTACTTCCGCTTTGCGTACACGCCGGACAAGGCGTGGGCGTATACCTCTGGCCGGCTGTGGCTGTCGATCGTGCCCGGCGCGGCCGCGCTGCTCGGCGGGCTGCTCGTAACCAGCGCCGCGCATCGCGCGGTCGGCTGCTTTGGCGCGTTTATCGCCGCTCTGGGCGGCGCCTGGTTCATTGTCGGCGGCCCGGTCATCGCCCTGGCGGTGAAGAGCGGCTCGATCAGGCCGGGAGCCCCGCTGACCGGCGGCCTCGGGTCGCTCTCGTCGGCGACGAGGGTGTTTCTCGAGCAGTTCGCCTTCTTCACCGGCATCGGCGTCCTGATCCTGTTCCTCGCCGCGCTGGCACTGGGCCGGTTCTCGGTGGTGGGCGTCAGGGACGCGGCGCTGGCCGACCAGATCCTGTCGGGGGTGCCGACGGACGGTTACCCGTCCGCGTACGGCCAGGCTCCCGGGCAGGATCAAGCTACCGACGACACCGGCTACCCGACCACGACCGGCCCGTTCCCGAGTCAGGGCGGCACCCGGTTCCCGCCGGAACAGCCGACGGAATCGTCCGATCAGTACCCGACGGCGTCGTCCGATCAGTACCCGACGGCGACGAGCCCGTTCGGGCAGACGCCGCCGTCGGGCACCGGCCCGCTTCGCGGACCCAACTCCAGCTAGGCCCGCCCGCTTCGCGGACCGAGCCAGGCCGCCCGGCTTCGCGGGCCCAGCTGGCTCGGCCCAGCCCGGCCGGAGCCGGGTTAAACATGGCGAAATACGCCTTGTCTGACTTATCACCTGATCTACCCTGGGTGTCCCCGACAGGCGCCGACTCCTGGGATGGTCTACGTGGGTTACCGGCTCAACCCTCCTCCGGGCTGGCCGCCCGTGCCCGACGGCTTTGTTCCGGCACCGGGCTGGCAGCCGGATCCTGCCTGGCCGGCACCACCCCCGGGGTGGCAGCTCTGGCTGCCCGACGACGGCTCGTCCGCACCGTCACCCGCACCCGCCGCAGCGTCGCCCTCGCCCGCCTCGCCGTCGCCCTTCGCCTCGCCGTCGCCGGTTGCCGCACCGTCGCCGTCGGCCTACCCGGCGGATGGCATCACTGCGCCCTACGGGGGCGCGGGACCGTACGGCGCCGGCGTCGGCCCATATCAGCACGGTGCGACGTGGCCGCCGCCGAGCCAGGGCATCAGCGGGCTCGCGATCGCATCGTTCGTGCTCGGGCTGCTCGGCGCGTTCCTGCTGACCGCGGTGCTGAGCGTGATCCTCGGCATCGCCGCGATGGCCGAGATCCGCCGCAGCGGCCAGCGGGGCAGGGGCCTCGCGATAGCCGGGTTCGCGCTGTCCGGGGTGTGGGTCGCCCTGATCGTCGGGCTGATCGTGCTTGGCGCCGTCACCGGGGGCTCGGGCGGGTCGAACCCCCCGTCGAGCGCGCCCGCCAGCCCGGCAAGCCACAGCCCGGCCACGACTCAGGCCAGCACACCGGCCAGCGTGAACGTCTTCTCGCTGCCCGTAGGCACGTGCTTCGACAACCCGTCGGGCAACTTGTTCTCCATCAACTCGGTTACCCCGATCGCGTGCACTAAGGCTCACAACGCCCAGGTGTTCGCGCAGTTCAAAACCCCCGGCGCCAAAGGCACCAGCTTCCCCGGCACAGCGGCCATGGAACGCCGCGCCGACAACGGCTGCAACGCCCGGATAACGGGGCACCTCGACCAGTCGAGGGTAACCAGCACCATGTCGCTGCACTTCATCTTCCCGCGCCAGCTCGCCTGGGATTCGGGTCAGCGGCGGATCAGCTGCCTCGTCGTGGACACGTCACGGGATCTCACCTCTTCGCTGCTGACCAGGTCCGGATCGGGCTGACCGGAGCTCACGCCTCCAGCTTGAGGTTGTAGACCCGGCCCGCGTTGCCGCCGAGCACCAGCGACGCGGTCTGCTCGTCCGGGCACAGCTCCGCCACGGCCCTTGCGTTGCGGGCGATGCCCGGCACGCCGGGCCAGTCGGTGCCGAAGATCATGCGGCGGGTCAGCCGCGCCCAGTTATGCCCGGCGTAGTAGTCCCGCAGGCGGGACGGCGGCAGCCCGGACAGCTCGATCCAGACCCGCTCGCTGGACAACGCCATGAACGCGGCGGCGTCATACCACCAGCCGCGCCCGCCGTGCGCCAGTACCACGTCAAGCTCACGGAAGTCGCGCAGCACGTCGTCGAGCAGGATTGGGTCGGCAAACGAGTTCGACGAGCCAGGGAACGTCGACGTACCGCAGTGCACGACCACCGGCATCCTCGCGTCCTGGCAGATCGCATACGCCGGGTACAGCGCCCGGTCGTTGGCCGCGAACCCGCCGTGCACCGGGTGGATCTTCAGCGCGACCGCGCCGAGCGCGATCTGGCGCTCGAGTTCCTCGTCGACCGGGTAGTGCAGGTGCGGGTTGATGTTGCCGATCATGCGGAACCGGCGGCCGAAGAGCTCGGTGAGCGGCAGCAGGTCCTCGACCGGCTGGATGCCGGTCACCTTGGGGCTGTACTCGGCCAGCACCAGCGCCACGTCCACGCCCTGATCGGCCAGGTACGCGTTGAACCGGGCCGGGTCGACCGTGCCGCGGGAGTCGTAGACCTGCCCGAACACGGCCTGGTCGCCGAAGTCGGCTGCCCATTCCTGCCACGCTGGCTTGAGCGTGGGCAGCCTGGCGGCGTGCACGTGCGCGTCGACAAGCGGCAGGCCGTCCAGCATCTTGGCAGTCCTCCTCGGCAGCGGCGGCTACCGAGATTACGCCAGGTGCACGTAGTCGTAGTCGAACGGCTTGCCGTTGATGCCGTTGCGCGGCGGCGCGATCCACGCCGCGATCTTGCCGCGCTCGTGGACCGGCTGCATCAGCGAGCGCACGTGTGTCTTGTCCACGTCGGTCGGCAGCCACTCCCCCTTGCGGCGCTCCCATTCATCGGCTGTGAGCAGCTGCCCGTCCGGGGTGGCCTCGATCGCGGCGAACGCGCCGACCTTGCG
>Ga0209169_10001275_pt1 | contig 15266 bp, 11 predicted proteins | sample HubBroMetageWRM4_FD_188346 | JGI IMG/M metagenome (GOLD analysis project Ga0209169, IMG submission 188346) | Warmed soil microbial communities from the Hubbard Brook experimental Forest, New Hampshire - Hubbard Brook CCASE Soil Metagenome WRM 4... | ecosystem: Environmental > Terrestrial > Soil... | reverse complement strand
GAGGAAGCCCAGGTCTTCTAGTTCGCCGCGAATCTTTCCCATGCCGAGGCGGTGGGCGATGGGGGCGTAGATCTCGAGCGTCTCTTGCGCAATCTTGTGCTGGCGCTCGGGCTCGAGATGTTCGAGTGTGCGCATGTTGTGCAAGCGATCTGCCAGCTTGATGAGCACCACGCGGATGTCGTCGACCATGGCGAGCATCATCTTGCGCAGGTTTTCGGCTTGCGCTTCTTCACGCGTGGCGAAATCTATTTTGCTGATCTTGGTTACGCCTTCGACGATGTGCGCGACCTGCTCGCCGAATTCCTTGCGGATGTCGACAATGGTGACCGAGGTGTCTTCGACCGAGTCGTGGAGCAGGCCGGCGGCGATGGCGACTGGGTCCATCTTCATTTCAGCCAGCACTAACGCCACTTCGAGAGGATGCACCAGGTAAGGCTCGCCCGAGGCGCGCATCTGGCCTTCGTGATACTTCAGGGAGTAGTCGTAGGCTTTCTTGACGATGGAGAGGTCGTCCTGCGGACGGTTCTCCTCAATCCGCTTCATCAGCTCGCGGAACTTGGTGAGGGTGAGAGCGGTGGTCGCGATCTGTTGGCGCAAGCTCGCCATGTAGGATTATAGCTCGCGCGTTCCTGCCGGAACATTCGACTGAATGTTCCAGTCGGAACATAAGAGCGGTTTTACCGGAACACTGTGGATAATTCGGAAATCTCGGAAAACCACCTTAAAGCTATAGTTGGTTGGCCGCAGGTGGTTGGGGTGGTTGGGCTTAGCCGCGTGCCGATATATCGGCAGGGAAATCGTGGGGCGAAGGGAAAGCGACGAAAAGTGGCGCTCGAGGCTGGCAGTTGGAGTGGTGAATGCCAATTGCATTTACTTGCGTGGGCTCGTATTTCCGTTCTAAGCCGATGGAGTTTTCCGCCGGCAGCCGTCGCCGGGGATCCCTGCCGGTCGGAAGGCGCGACGGGACGTGGCAGCCTCAGTCTCGGCGGTGCTGATCGCTGTCTGGGTCAACGGGTGTAATCGCCTGTTACCGACACCAACGCTTAAGACGCCCGTACGCAACTGAATCGAGGAATGTTTCGCCGTAACTTACGGGATGAAACTGTTGCGTTCCCCCGGGAAAGGAGCAGAGTGGGACCGTTTTTGGCTCTAGCCAAGAAGGAGGCTCACTTTGAAAACACCAAGCTCACTCGCACTTTTGTTCGTTGGCGCGCTCTTTGCGACCGCTTTCGCCGTAGATAGCCACGCGCAAGTTGGACCCAGCAGCGGCACGACCCTGGCATCCGGATTGAATGATCCACGCGGCCTGGCGTTTGGTCCGGACGGCGCACTTTATATAGCTGAGGCGGGTACCGGGGGCACAACATCAACCGTCGGAACCTGTACGCAGGGACTCCCGCCAATCGGACCTTACAAAGGAGGTCCCAGCGCTCGGGTATCGAAGCTGGCGCCCAATGGCACGCTGTCGGCGGTCGCTACGGGCCTGCCTTCGTTTGTAGCCATGCAGGGCGATATTATCGGCGTCGCGGATGTTGCTTTTCTCGATGGCAAGCTTTACGCCCTCATTGCCGGGGGAGGGTGCTCTCACGGAAATCCCAATCTGCCCAACGGCATAGTGAAGGTGAACCTGAGCGACGGCAAATGGGATTACATCACAGACCTCAGCTTGTTCTACATGGAGCACCCCGCCGCTTATCCAGATGCCGCCGACTTTGAGCCCGATGGAGTTCCTTACAGCATGATCGCTCACAAAGGCAGGCTTTTCGCCGTTGAACCCAACCATGGCACAATCACGGCAACAACACCCGACGGGGAAACAAAGGAAGTTATGGATTTTTCCCTTCACTTCGGACATGTTGTTCCGACATCGATCGTCGATAATGACGGGAATCTTTACATCGGCAACCTCGGCCTTTTCCCGATCGCGTCGCGATGGGAACGCGTCACCACCCTGTCTCGGGATATTGGTTTCCAAGAAACCATGCCTGGACTAGGCACCAGTCCGGCGAACCTGAAGGTGTTCAGAGTTGCCGGCTCACGGGCAGGATTCACCACGGTTGTCAGTCTGAAGGTGGGACCGGACGGTCTGCTCTACGCACTGGAGCTCTCCGACACTCCAGGAGGATTTCCGAATCCCGGCGACGGCAAGGTAGTGAGGCTCAACGCTGACGGCAGCATCCAGACTGTGATCACGGGTTTGAGCCTGCCTGGGGGCATGACATTTGGCCCCGACGACGCGCTGTATATCTCCAATGCGGGCGATCTTGGACCGGGGGCGGGAGAGATCCTTCGTTTCGAGATTCCGAAGTAAACCGTTCTGTGCGGGCCTCTGCGGTTTGGGGGCGCGGATCCGCGCCGTCTCCAGACCGCAGACGGATATTACATAGCGGCGGCCTTAGAGAAGTTTCCCAAGTGAGCCATCCTTAGCAGGTCCGGAAAGCGCGGGTCGCTTCGGAGGGCATCGAGGAGGGGATCGACGGGAAGCGAATCGGCCCAAAAGCAGCCCGCCTCAATTCCGCGACCGAGCCAGGAAAATGCCTGATCCGCCTTACCCACCCGAATGTAGCTCTCGCCAATTTCATACAGGTCGCATCCGTTGCGGGGCTGTTTGCCGATCAGGTTGACTCTGGCGGTCTGGTAGGCCTTCCATCCGCCTTTTTGATGCGCCAGGCGTAATGTCGCGAGCTTTGCTTCGGGGATTCTACTGGCCAAGAGCTGCAGATCGGTGCGCTCAGCGTCATCCAGACGGAGAGACAACTCGTAACAGCGGGCGATCCACGCTTGTGCATATTCGGCTCGCGTCGGCTCCATCTCCACGGCGCGCTGGAGATAGAAGAGCGCCTCGTCGTAATGGCGCGCGAAATACAGAGTCGAACCCAGATGCCGGTTCATAAGAAACGAGCGTGGGTCCAACTGCAAAGCCCTCCGCATATGACTCACTGCCTCTTCCGGGCGCGCCATCGCATCGAGGTAAATTGCGTACTGCATTTCGGCCAGGGTGTTGCCGGGACTAAGAGCAAGGCCTTTTTCCAGGTCGCGTCCAGCGGCTTGCCAGTCCTTCTCAAAATTAATTTCGACGAGCCCAAGCGCCGCATAGGCTTCCCCGCTTTCAGGGTCAAGTTCGATCGCGCGCTTCGCGGAGGCCAGAGCCTGTGACTGTTCATGTGCCTGGGCGCTCCCGCGGCCCAATGCCTGGGTCGTCAGGGCCTCGGCTAAACCTGCGTAGGCACCTGCATAGGAGGAATCCAACGCTACGGCTTGCTGAAAATAGGTGACACTCTTGTCGATGTCCCGCTGATTCAGAAGGTAGAGACCACGCAGATACGCGTCGTACGCAGCCGGATTGACGCGCTCTGCATGGACCCTCTCGCGGCCGGGTTTGAGGGCCGCCTGAGTCTGGAGTGTGATCTCACGGACCACCTTATCCTGCAATGTCAGGATGTCGATTATCGGCTCTTCATAGCTCTGTGCCCACAGGTGCCGGTCGTCCCTGACATCAATCAATTGGGCCGTGATACGAACCCTGTCACCCGATCGCACGATCGAACCTTCGACGACCGCATCCACGCCGAGTTCGGAGGCGACTTGGCGCAAAGGTTTCTTTTTTCCTTTGTCCTGCATCACCGAGGTACAGGAAACCACGCGCAGGTTGGGCGTATGGGCCAGTTCGGTAATCAAGGCATCCGTCATCCCGTCGGCGAAGTATTCTTCATTGGGGTTCCCGGACAAGTTTTGAAGAGGTAGCACCGCAAGCGAAAGCACCGGACGATTCGCCTGAATGCGCCGCTCTGTAAACCAGGATGAGAACATCAGGCCGAAGGTTATCATCGCGACCCCAACAGTCACGCCGATCCACCACTTCACGGAATTGATTCGTCCCAAGTACCTGGACCAGGTGCTGTGTGGAATCGCCTTGACGTGCGGCTGCACTTCAGGCCCCCGTTGTTCCGCTGGAGGAGCAACACGATCTGGCGCTGAGGAGTTCTGGCTGACTTCACGACTGATAAAGACAGTCCCATAGCCGCCCTTGGGAATTTCGATGAGAATGGGGTCTGCTTTCCCAACGGTGTCGTAGTACTCGCGCAAACGGTTGCGCAGGCGGCCGGCTTCCACCCGCACAGCCGCGTCAATGTCGGGATCGTAATCCGGCGGTCTGCCCAGCACTTCCACTGCGATTTCGTATTCCTTGGGTGCGGAATTCAGCAGAGATCTCTCCACGACATAGCGCAGGAACATCTGGCTGCGCCTCGCAGCGAGAAAAACGCCGGAGGAAAGAATCCTCTCCAGTTGCTGCTCGATAGCCTCGGCTTCCAGAGGAGATTTGACATCTTGATCCATATCCACATTCCACAGATCGTTCACAGCACCGGCGACTGAATTGAGGGCATTTTACGCCTTTCGACTTGGCGCGTGCAGTCTGACTGGTGAGCCTCTGCGCAGGAGGCGAGGGCGTCCACTCCAGAGTACCCTTCGCCCCTACAATATTTGTGCCCCTTCATTCGTCTACATTCCTAGATGAAGGACGCGGCTAGTCTGGAGCGGATGAGCCTCGAACAGGACCGGCGGATATCCGAAGTGGTTAAGCGGGAGCGGTCCCGGCTGGGGAACTTTATTCGCCGGCGTGTGCCTGACCCGCGCGATGCTGAGGACATTCTGCAGGAGGTGTTCTACGAGCTGGTGGAGGCGAACCGGCTGCTGATGCCGATTGAGCACGTTACGGGCTGGCTGTTTCGCGTGGCGCGCAACCGGATTACCGATCTCTTCCGCAAGAAAAAGACGGAGAGTTTTAGCGATGCTGCTGTCGCAGGCGACGACGAAGAGCTGCTGAATTTGGAAGACTTGCTGCCTTCGCCCGATGCCGGGCCTGATGCTCTGTTCGCCCGCAGCGTGCTTCTGGAGGAGCTTGAGTTTGCGCTCGACGAGCTGCCCGAGGAGCAGCGCGCGGTATTTGTGGGGCACGAGATCGAGGGGCGCACCTTCAAAGAGATGGCGGCTGAAAGCGGCGTGAGCATCAACACGCTGCTGGCGCGTAAACGGTATGCGGTGCTCCATCTGCGCGAGCAATTACGAAACATTTACGACGAGTTCACGAAAGCGTGAGGAAGCGAATATGAGAAAAAGATGGTATTTCGTGGTTCCGGCGGCAATTGTGGGGATTGCGCTATTTATGTTCATCGGGGGCGAGCTGGTGATGCGTCTCTGGAACTGGCTGCTGCCGGGGCTGTTCGGCTGGCGCCTGATCACGTTCTGGCAGGCGATTGGGATTCTGACACTGTGCCGGATCCTGTTTGGGCGGATTGGCGGGCGCGGGTTCCGCGGTTCGGGCTTTCGCGGGCGCATGTCCGAGCGCTGGGGACGCATGACACCTGAGGAGCGCGAGAAATTCCGGCAAGGGATGCGCGGGCGTTGTGGCTTCGGGCCGGCGGGAGGCGAAGGCAAGGAGCCGGCTGGGGCGTTGTGAGGCGTCTCTCTCCACATGGGCAGCCTCAAGGTCCAGGCTTTTTCCTGAACGTGGGCGCGGAGATGGCGGGCATTCGTGCTCATGGAAAGACGCGGACAGGAGTGTCCGCGCGACACGAGACGGGTGAGGCTCACTAAACTCAGAGAGGCCCGTCCTACAGGTGTTGGTCGCGGCATTGCCGGGTCTCGCCTATGCGAATTAACGTAATCGGCTTTGTGGCGCTGTTGGTTGTCTGCCTGGGTTCACCTGCGCGCCCTGATTCCCAGGCTCAGCCTTCCGGAGCGCTGCCAGAGGGCCAGCCCGTGCTGGCTTTGGTGGGGCTGTGGGGTTGTGAGCAGTCGTTTGGTCCCTTGGTTCGGGGCGAGCTTACGATTGATGCCCGCGGGGGCGAATGGCGGGCGCGCATCGCGGGGTATGAGGTGCCAGTCGAGCATGCAAAAGACGAGATTCAATTTGCTTTGCCCGGCGACGCTGGCAAATTTCGCGGACGTCTTCATCTTGTCGCGAGCGGCAAGCGCATTCTCGGGCACTGGATACAGCCGGCGGGCGTTGCCTTCTACAACTCATCGGGCTATGCGAGTCCGGTGGAACTGTCGGAAGTGGCGCCTTGGGTCTGGCGGGGCGAGGTGGTGCCGCTCGACGAACGGGCAAGTTTTTATATTTCCATTCAACGGACTCCCGACGGGTCGCTCACGGCATTTCTTCGAAACCCGGAGGCCAATCGCTTTCGGGGACAGACTTTTGATGTGGAACTGAAGGACGGCGCCGTCACCCTGTCTCAGAAGGGGGAGGTGCAGTTGCGGGGCAGCTACGATCCGCAAGGAGACGTTCTGTCTTTGCCGGTAGTTGGTTCTTATCCCCTGGTGCAGTTCACGCGCCGCGACCGGAGCAATGCGCTGGGTTTTTATCCCCGTGTTCCTGCGCCCTCCGGACCTTATGTTTACCGGAAGCCCGTGGCAGACGACGATGGATGGGCTACGGCATCGCTGTCCGACGTGGGGTTGGAACTGAAGCCGATTGCGGAGTTGATTGAAAGAATCCTTACGACTGCGCCTTCGCTCAGTAATCCGGTGAACATTCAGAGCCTGCTGATTGCGCGCCACGGCAAGCTGGTTTTCGAAGAGTATTTTTACGGATTCGACAAAGACCGGCCGCACGATATGCGCTCCGCCGGCAAGACCTTCGGGCCCGTGCTGGTTGGGCTGGCGCGCGAGCAGGGGGCAAAGATCGAACTGGACTCGACGGCCTATTCGTTCTTTCCAAATTACAAGCCTTTCGCGAACTGGGATGAACGCAAGAACAGCATCACGGTGCAGGATCTGATGGATATGACTTCGGGGCTGGCGTGCGATGACCATGATCCGTCGTCGGCCGGTAACGAAGATACGATGCAGATGCAGACCGCGCAGAACGACTGGTACAAGTTCGCGCTGGATTTGCCGATGGCACGCGAGCCCGGCGGGGAACATGGGGTTTATTGCGGGTCGGATATCAATCTGCTGGGAGGCATCGTCAAGAACGCTACTGGGCACTGGCTGCCGGAATTCTTTCAACAGTACTTTGCCCGGCCGCTTCAGATCAGCTCCTATCATTTGAACCTTATGCCGACCGGGGAGTATTACCTGGGCGGAGGGATTTACCTGCGAGCTCGCGATCAGCTGAAGCTGGGGCAGCTTTATCTTTCGGGCGGAGCGTGGAACGGGAAGCGCATCTTGAGCGAGGCTTGGGTAAAGGATTCGGTGACGCGGCACTCGGGGTTTCCGCCGGTCATTCCGTCGGATACAGACCATGGATATACCTACGCCTGGCACACGCGGGTTCTCAAAGCGGGCGGACGCGAGTTTCGTGATTACTATGCTGCGGGAAACGGCGGGCAGTATGTGCTGGTTCTTCCGGACCTCGATATGGTGGTGGGAATCACAGGAGGGGATTACGCGGAGCGGGACAAGTTCTTTCCGTGGGAGTCGCAACTCGTGCCGCAGTACATCATTCCGGCGGCGTTGGGGGAAGAGGGTAAGCGGCCTTGAAACGCTTCCGGACGGGTGCCGGAATCTTGCGGCCGTCGGTGAGATGGAAAGACGCGGACAGGAGCGTCCGCGCCACACGAGCATCTACCTTAGGGCGTGGGCTGGTCGTGTTTAGGGATATTTGGCGTCAGCTTGCGCCAGAGAAATTCTTCAACCACATTGGCGGCGGCGGTGGCGCCGATTCCGATTGCCCCGTTCTCGAAGGTCAGCGCGGTTCCCCGATTTTGAGCCGGATAATAGAGATTGGAGATGCCGCCTGCGGCTATGTTTCCGAGGATATTTGAGTAGTTTACCTGCCAGCGTCCGTTGTCGCCTTTGCAAATCACCGAATTGGCTATCGCGTATAGGAACCGCGAGCGCGTACTCCCGGTTCCCTTGTAGAAGTACCGGGGATCCTGTTTCAGGAGCGAGGGCAGGATGGCGCTTCCGATGAACGTGCCTGTCGTAAGATCGGCATAGTTGGCGCCGTAGCGCTTGGCATAGCCTTGCGCGCCTTGACCATATCCGCTGAAGGAATTTTGCGCCTGCTGAACTCCCGCGATGCCGCCAACAATGGCGAAGGTGACGGGATCGATTGTCGTCTTCCATGCGAGCTCGAACTTCTGCCTCGAGGTTAACGCAACCGGATGGGGGTCGTAGGTGACGTAGAAATTCGGAAAAACGCCGAGCACACGCTGCTTCTCTTCATCCTTGACCTGAGCTTGGGCCACTTCTATTCGTGAGAGCGCGACCTGCACATCGGTGACATTGGCGGCGACCGCCAAGGCGATCTGGGGAACGATGTGGACTTCTCCTGGGCCCAGAGTTCCAGATGAGGTCTGGGTGGCGAAACCCGCTGAAGTGACAGTGAGCTGGAACGCGCCGGGAGCGACGTTGGCGAAGGAAAATTCGCCGTTGTCGCCGGTCACAGTTTCTCGATCCGCGGATTGGGCTTCTCCGGTGTTCGTAAGTTTCACTTTGGCTCCGGCGACTATGGCTCCGCTCTGGTCAACCACGGTTCCGCTGATGTTTCCCGGCATGGGATCTGAAGTAGGCAGGGGCGGAGTGCTCTGCCCCATGCAGAGCGAGGTCCAACCTAGAAGGGCAAACGCAAGAAGGATGAGTCTAGACTTGAATTGTAAGGCCATCAATAAAGTGCTTTCTGCCCACGCTCGCATCCAGACCCGTTTGAGGTTGGATGCTTGAATATGGATACGCGTTGGAAGAACCCGTACCTTGAGATTACACCAACTGTTTCATCGAATTGCCACCGCCCGACACATTGAGGACAGGTTAATGGAGCCTTCTCGCATTTCATCCGTTACGAAGGTTTCAAAAGCGTCTGCAGTTTGTTGGGGAGGTCTCGCGGCTGGTAGAGTTGGGTCGGTTGGTTATGAGTTCCAGAATTCTCGTGAGCGGGGTGTCGGGGCCGATCGGGACGGCGCTGCTGCCTTCGCTTCGCGCAAGCGGATGGTCTGTGGTGCGGCTGGTGCGCGGGGTGGCTGCGGCCGGACCTTCGGATAACGCTCAGATCGTGTGGGACCCAGCGGCGCCGATCGCGCCTGACGCGGTCTCCGGGTTTGACGCCGTGATTCATCTGGCGGGCGAAAGCATTTTTGGACGATGGACGGCGGCCAAGAAGAGGAAGATTCGGGACAGCCGCGTGGCCGGGACGCTGAATCTGGCGTCGGCTCTGGCGCGCGCCGAAAAGAAACCTGACGTATTTGTTTGCGGGTCGGCGATTGGATACTACGGCAACCGCGGCGATGAAGTATTGCGAGAGGAAAGCTCGCCGGGCGCGGGATTTCTGGCGGAGGTTTGCCGGGAGTGGGAGGAAGCGGCCGCACCGGCGGTCCGAGCCGGCATTCGCACAGCGCACCTGCGGACAGGAATCGTGCTCAGCTCCAAGGGTGGCGCGCTCGGGGCGATGCTCGTTCCCTTCAAACTGGGCTTGGGCGGCCGCACCGGCGACGGGCGGCAGTGGATGAGCTGGATTGATGTGCATGACATGGTGGGCGGGATCCAGCATATTTTAAAGAACGCTGGGATGCATGGGCCGGTGAACATGGTTGCGCCTGCGCCGGCGATGAATGCGGAGTTTGCGAAGACGCTGGCCAGCGTGCTGCGGCGTCCGGCGATTTTCCCGATGCCAGCTTTTGCGGCGAAGCTGGTGTTCGGCGAGATGGGTGAAGAACTTTTGCTCGGGAGCCAGAAGGTGGAACCGGCGAAGCTTCTCTCTAACGGGTACTTGTTTCGGTATCGGGAGTTGAGGGCTTCGCTCGAGGGACTGCTGGCGCGGAACTTCTGTCTGACATTAGATTGAGGGTTCTCGGGTGTAGGGCGGGACGAAAGTCCACTTGCCATCCCGAGCGAAAGCGAGGGATCTTGGTGTTTGCGTGAAGCAGCAGCACAGACGGCGCGGGCTGAGACCAAGGTCCCTCGCTTCGCTCGGGATGACAAGCCAGAGGGATGACAAGCCAACGGGATGACAGTCCAACGAGACGACAAATCCAAATGCAGCTTTGGCGTACTCAGTTTGGCGGGCCAGAGGCGTCGCCTGAGCGGTTCATTTCTTCCTGAAGTTTTTGCAGAAGCTGGGTGCGCTGTTCGGTGCTTAGTTCGCGTTGCAGCTCTTCCAATGCGAGGGCGACGATGTGGTAATGGTGCGCTCCGGCGAACTTGGGGTCCGTGGTGATGTTGAGCCAGAGTTTGTGCATGAGTTCGACATCCTGCGGGCGCAGGCGCGGGGTGTGGGGGCCAATCGTGTATTCGCGAACGGTTCCGTCGGGAGCGGCAACTTCCAGGCACAGGCGTGGACGCGGCTCAGGCATACGCTCCCAGGCGTCGCCGGTGAGCTTGGCTTGTTCGTCGGCGGTTAGCTTGTTCGAGAGGCCGCAAACTACCCGAGCGGAGTCGAGGCGCTGCGCCGTGACCATGATGGCCTCGAACACGTCGGTCGCCGGGACTACTAACAGAGAAATCGGCTTGCCTTCCTTTTCGGCGACGGCCACGGCGGCGGTGAAAAGTTCCTGTTCATAGTGGTCAAAAACCTGGCTGGCTTCCATGACCGAGCTGCCGCTGAAGCTGTGTTCACGATGGTAGAGGCGCGCGCTCATTACTACTACATCCTGCTTGGCCGTGTTGGTATGGGCCAGCACCTGGCGCAGGTAATAAAGGTTGCGAGGATCGCGCACCGCAACCAGAATGTTTCCGTCGCGAACACCCATAGCTCCGCTGCCCAGTTCCTGGTTGCCGTAGACGCGAAACTGGTCGAGCTGCTCCGGCTTGCCGTGGCGCTCTTTGGCTACGTGGTGTTCTGAAAGCGTGAAGATGGTGAAGAAGACGGCGCTGAAGATTACTCCGGCAATGGTGGCTTGATACTTGGTGAACAAATTCACGACGGCGGTGATCAGCAACACTGCGGAAATGAGAATCAGTCCCACCGGAACTTCGGTCTTGCCGAAGTGAATGTTGCCGGGCACTTTCCATTCCCGGTTCCCCGGCTCGGTAAAGCGGAGCACGAGCACGGCAATGGACTTCATGGCGAAGCTCCAGATCACGCCGAACGCGTAGAGTGCAGCCAGCAGATAGACGTTGCCGCGGCTGAGCACGATAGTGAGAATCTGCAGGCCGACGATCAGGTTGATAATGCGGAAACTGGTGCCGAAGCGGTGATGAGGTTTCTGGAACCAGCTGGTGAGCACTCCGTCTTCGGCCACACGATTCAGAACGCCATTTGCGCCGACGATGGAAGTATTCTGCGCTCCCGCTAAAATCAGCACGCCCACCAGCACCACGAAGCCATGAAACAGCAGCCTCAGGCTCTCGGGCCCGACCAGGTACATGGCGATGCCGCCGATCAGGTTAGCAAAGAAATCCGGCCGCACTTTATCAGGGATGATCATCACGGCGAAGAACGAGACCAGAGAGGTGAATAGAAGGCTGTAGATGAAAATTACCAGCCCGGTCTTCTCCAGGTTCTTCAGCTTGGGATGTTCAATCTCGCGATTGACCTGCGCCAGAGTCTCTTCGCCAGACATGGCAAGCACAGAGTGCCCGAAGCCGACGAACGCGATGAGAGTGGTCAGAATGCCGAGAGGCAGGTGCCTAAACCAGGTTGTATCCAACCAGCCGAGCGATTCTTTGGTGAGCGGCACCACGCCCGCGTGCAGCGGATTGGGCGGCAGTTGCACCGGAGCACGCAGAACCGTGATGGTGCACCAGAAGATGAGGATGACGACCATGACCGTGGTGATCGCCATGATCTGCAGAGCTTTCTGGCTGGACTCGTGCATGCCCTGGGTATTCTTCCACCAGAAATAGGCGACGACGATCACAGCCAAGCCCGCGGCGAAATGGTCGTCCGAAAAATGGAGTGGGCGGTGCATATACACGCCCATGTCTTTGATGAAGCCCGCCAGGTATTGCCCGGCGGAAACGGCGCTGATGGGGCCGGTCAGCACGTAATCGAAAAGCAGAGCCGAGACCGAAAACTTGGCCAGGGTGCCACCCATAGCTTCCTTGACTACGCGATAAACGCCGCCGCGGACGAACATGCTGCTGGATTCGATGTAGAGCGCGCGCACGCAATAGCTGAACAGCATGACGCCGAGAATGAACCAGGGAGCGCTCTTGCCGATCACTTTCTCGGCGTCACCTCCGGCGTAATAAGCGGAGGACGCTAGGTCGGAGAGAACAATGGCGGAGGCTCGCCAGAAAGAGATGAAGGTCAACATCACCGTGGTGGCGACGAAGACCCTTATAGCCGGTTTGGAACCTTCAACGGAGGTAGCCATGTTGCGAGGACGCGCGACTACTTATCAGGGTAAACCTATTGAAGATAGCATAGGGGGTGTTCCGCGGGTGCGGGCAGCAGCAGCGAAATTCATCAACTTCGCAATCGGCGGGACCTCTCGGGAACTCTCACGGCTTGCTCTCGCGTTCGATGAGCCTTTGGAGCACGGTTCTCAGCTCGATTTTTCCCTTTCGAGAGCCAGACTCACCGCTCTGGAATTCGATCCAACCTTCGTTGAAGCCATCGAGCATTTGAATGCGGGGCAGGGGGTTCTTCATGCCCTGCGATTTGAACAGCGACTCCCAGGTCTCGCGTGGCACCGCTTCCGTTTTCACAGGGCGGCCAAGCAGGTCCGCGAAAGTAGCCGCGATCTCCTTCGGAGTCACGCGGTGCGGGCCTTCCAGTTCGACCACGCTGCGGCCGTTCCACGTGGTCTGGATTAGTTGGGCCGCCACGCGCCCGATGTCGGCGGTGGCAACCATCGGCACTGGTTTGTTGAGGGGCTGCAGGAAGCTTGAGATCATGCCGTTCCTGGCCGGAGCCACGTCCCAAATCGAGTTTTCCATAAACCATCCCGGGCGCAGAAAACTGATTGGCATCGAAGACTCCCCAAGCGCCTGCTCAATTATGGAATGCTGCGTGAGCAGATTCGATTGGGTTGCCTGTGCGCCGATCGTCGACAGGTATACGACTCTGCCTGGACGTGCTGCCTCAATCGCCGATCGCAGCGTGGCGGCTATCGCTCGCGCCTCGCGAAAGTCAGGCAACGGATCGAAGTTCGCTGGAACGAGCACGAAGACCCCGTCGACTCTCCTAAAGGCCGTCGTAAGAGCCGACGCGTCATTGATATCTGCTTCGACCAGGTCGCAGCCGAGCTTCGTCCAGGTTTCGCCTTTGCCGACCTCGCGAACTACGGCTCGAACGGGCTGGCCAGCGGCCAAAAGGTTACGCGCCACTTCCCCACCCACATTGCCTGTGATTCCAGTCACTGCAAACATTGGTTATCTTCTCGCTGGCCGTCGAAGGGAGCCTTGTCGAGCGATGACGATGACTAAGAGATTATCCGTGCTGACTGTCCCAGATCAAGCGGCCCGAAACGAGTCGCATCTGGGGTCCCCTCCATGCCGGACTTATCGTCTGCTATTCGGAACCTCTGCTCAACAATCCTCAGCGGAACCCTTGGTGGCGGGATCGCGCCTCTTCGGCGCCAGGTAGGTGTGCGTGATGCGGTCGTGCCAGCAGAGCGAATCTTCGTCGAGGAAGACCCAGGCGTATCCCATACCGAGGGAAGCGGCCGAGAGGAACGAAGCAAGGACGCGCCAGCGGCGGAGCCGGCGGCTGGCGAGACTTCCGTCGAAGCGGGCCAATTCGAGGCGCGCCAGGCGTAATCCCGGCGTAGTGCCCGAGTAAACCAGGAGCAGATATTGGTAGACGGCCCAGAACAAAGCGGAAAGCCCGGCGGCGAGCCCCATAATCTCGATTCGCGGCGGACGAATCGCCGTCAGCCTCCAAAAGATGAAGGCAAATAGGGCGCCAGCCGCGGCGATGGCGATGCCGTCGACCGCAGCGGAGAAGATGCGCTGCGCCAGTGGCGCACTCTGTAACGGGATGTCGATCCCCGGACGTTTCTCTGTCTCCCTCCGCTCTACCGTCTCAATCGTGATTCCGCCCAGAGCCGGCGGAGGCGGGGCGACTTCCGGCGCTTCGAGGATGCGAGGACGGCTGCGGTCGATGACCGGCTCGGCCAGTTCGTCGAACGGGGGTGGCGGAGGAGTCCAGGAGCGCGGGAACTCAATGAGCTTTCCCGTGGTTTGGCCTGTGGTCGCGGCTGTGACCGGAGTTGCGGGCTCAACCGGCTCGCCGGCGCGAGGGAAGGCTGCATTCTTTTGTGTAGCGTGGCCCTCAGGCAATACCACCGGCACGGTTGCTGAAACTTCAACAGCATTGGCGGCGTCGGCGAACCTATCCAGGGCCAGAGCTTGGTTCGACGCCTGCATCCTATAGGGCAAAGTGGACGCGACCGAAACGTCGTTCGCGGTACGAGGAGGGTCCTGCTCCTCGAAATGCAGCTGCAACGACGGATAGCGGGGCGGACGAGGCTTGCGGCGAGACTGATAACGGTTCAGCCGGGCCGCAACCTCCTCGCGCCAGACCGCAGAATCCTGATGCGCGGTTTGGTCTTCGTCTTTGTCTTTACTGTTGGGCGTCGAGGTCTCCGCCGCCGGAGTCAGACCCGGGGCATCGGAACCCGAGGCTCCCTCCTCGTCGTGTGGCGAGGCAGCGGCCATGAGAGCGTCGTCGTCGGCCAGCCAGCGCGGCGAAGCGGCGGAACGCGGGTCGGAAGAGCAGCGGCAGATGTCACCACAAAGCGGACAAGGCATGAATCACAGTCTTACAAGAAAGCCAGAATCAGAGCCGACCGGATAACCATGTTCGGATAACCAAGATGAGAACGCCGGAATCCAAAACTCTGGGCGGCTTTGCCTCCCAAGGCGCAGCCGTGCTAAGTTCACCACGAACTGCGGACGATCTGATTCCGGCAATCTTGTTCCGATGACTCTGCGCAACAGATTCCTTATCACGGCGGCGGTGCTTTGTCACCTTCTTCTCGTCCCGCCGTTAGTTACCAGCCAGTTGCCGCCTGCAGATGCAGGTGCGGCGGCGCGTTCCGGAGCGCCGGCAGAAAAATCTGCAACTGCTCCGACGACACCCTGCGCCCTGGCGGCTGCGGAGCAGAAGGAAAAAGGCGACGTTCACACCATTTGCGCCATCCAGCAGGAAGAGGAAGGCTCGGTTTACAAGTTGCACGGAGCGGTTGAGATCTACTACGAAGGCTACATACTCCGGGCGGACGAAGCGACCTACAATTCCGACACAAGAGAAGCGACCGGAACCGGACACTTCGCGCTCGACGGCGGTCCTAATGACGACCATATTCGCGCGTCGCACGGCACTTATAATCTGGCGCTCGAAACCGGACGCTTCTACGATGTGACCGGGACCA
>Ga0209169_10001274_pt1 | contig 15270 bp, 14 predicted proteins | sample HubBroMetageWRM4_FD_188346 | JGI IMG/M metagenome (GOLD analysis project Ga0209169, IMG submission 188346) | Warmed soil microbial communities from the Hubbard Brook experimental Forest, New Hampshire - Hubbard Brook CCASE Soil Metagenome WRM 4... | ecosystem: Environmental > Terrestrial > Soil... | reverse complement strand
ATAAGGGGCGTCGCCGCAAACGGCTCGCCCCTCTTTTTATCGCATAAGCTGTGTCCCGATCGGGTCCTCTGTCATCTATACTGAGTAGAAAGGCTCAGGGGCGGAAGTGCACAGGAGATCAACATGGACGTTTTCGGAGATGCCGCAGGGTTCTCAAAGCCACGATTAGAGAGACAGATTTTGGTTTCGCTTCTGTCGTTGGCCCTTTTGTTCTCGACTTTCCCTCAAGAGCTGTGGGCCGCGCAAGACGCGCAAGCTCCAGCGCAGCCCGCCGCGCAGGCGCCCCCATACACCCAACAGACTCCCGACCAGTTGCAGCAATTGGTAGCTCCGATTGCGCTCTATCCGGATTCGCTGGTGGCGCAGATCCTGGCCGCGTCCACGTTTCCTGAGCAAGTGGTTGAAGCCGACCGCTGGGTGCAAGCGCATTCTGATTTGAAGGGCGACGCCCTGGGACAGGCTGTGGACCAACAGCCCTGGGATCCGAGCGTCAAGGCGCTAGCTGGGTTTCCCTCGGTCCTGGGAAATATGGACAAAAACCTCTCCTGGACGTCGTCGCTCGGCGACGCTTACTACAATCAGCAACAGGATGTGATGGATGCGGTGCAGGTGATGCGCCGGCGAGCGGAGAAAGCCGGCAACCTTAAATCCACTCCGCAGCAAACCGTGGACACCAGCGGCGCGAATGATGACATCAGCATTCAGCCCGCCAGCCCGGATGTGGTTTACGTGCCCGCATACAATCCGTGGTTGGTTTATGGCGGTCCGATTGTGGCGTGGCCGGGATGGTATCCGTATCCCGGAATCTGGTTTGGCGGCCCCTATCTGTCATTCGGAATCGGCTTCGGTATCGGATGGTACGGCGGCTTTGGATGGGGCTGGGGACATTGGGGATTCAATTGGCGCGGCGGGTACGCAGTCTATAACCACGGCCGCTATTACTCGGGAAGCAGAACGTTTTATAACCGGAACACCTTCTACCGCGGCGGCCGAGCCTATAACCGCGCGGGCGCAGCCAGGCCTTTCAACGGAAACCACGAAGCGGCTCGAGGATATGCTGAATCCCGTGGTCAAAGCGGTGTCCGCTCCGGCGCCTTCAGCGGCTACGAACATGGTGGACAGGCGAGAGGCTATTCGTCGCGCGGAAGCGGCAGTTTTGGCGGCGGAGGGTTTCACGGCGGCGGTGGCGGCGGATCTCGCGGCGGTGGTGGCGGACGCCGGTAACCATTGGGCAGGTTAAGTTCCGAGGAGCGTATAAAGTTTAGAAAAATGGAGAGAAGGTTATGCCGCGAACGAAGCTGAACGTTGACCAATCTCATTCGAGCAGTCTGATTAAATTAGCCGGCATCGCGATGCTAGTGACGGGGTGCCTGACCACTGCTTCCCTGGCGCAGCAACCGGGCCAGAAGACATTTTCATCACCGGAAGACGCGAGCAACGCGTTGGTCATGGCAGCCCAGAACAACGACGAAAAGGCCATGCTCGCTATCCTCGGACCCGACGAAAAGCAGATCGTCTCGTCGGGAGACGATGCCGAGGATGCCCAGAACCGCGCCAATTTCGTGCAACGATATCAGGAAATGCACCGTCTGGTGAAAGAACCGGATGGGACCACTACCTTGTACATCGGCGCGGAGAATTGGCCCACGCCGATCCCGCTGGTGAGCAAAGGGAGTTCGTGGTATTTCGACACCGAGGCGGGCAAGCACGAGATCTTGTTCAGGCGAATCGGCCGGAATGAAATGTCGACCATTCGGGTTTGCCAGGAACTGGTAGCGGCGGAGAAAGAATACTCCACGCAACACGGCGAGTACGCGGGCAAAGTCTTCAGTGACCCAGGCCAGCACGATGGTCTTTATTGGAAAGCCGCGGACGGGGAATCAAAGAGTCCGGTTGGCCCCCTGGTGGCGACGGCCGTTATGGAGAGCGATGCCGGGAACCGGGACGGTACTCCGACTCCTTACCGGGGCTACTATTTCCACATCCTGACGCGTCAGGGGAAAAACGCTCCAGGCGGCGGGAAGAGCTACCTCGTAAGCGGCAAGATGACGGGTGGATTTGCTTTCGTGGCCTATCCTGCCGAATACCGGTCCTCCGGTGTCATGACCTTCATCGTTAACGACGATGGAGTCGTGTACCAGAAGGATCTCGGCAAGAAGACCGAGGCGCTCGCCAAGGCGATGAAAGAATACAACCCCAATTCCACTTGGCAAAAGGCCGATGAACAACCAGAAGAAGCAGCCGGCGAGCAGAAAACCAACTAGAAGGTTATCTCTAGGACTTGAAAAAATGGTGGACCTGGTCGGGATCGAACCGACGACCTCTTCCATGCCATGGAAGCGCGCTCCCAGCTGCGCCACAGGCCCACATTGTGGTGGGATGAATCAATTCTCGCTTACCCCGTAGCGATAGTCAAACCGCTCTAGTACAAATGCCATGAATTGGGGTCGGAAAGGCACCTCTCCCCCATTCGTCGCTCGGCAAATTTACGAACTCTCGGAAAATGCGTATCCTGAGAGCACGGCTTATGAAACTCAGTCTTGGGCTCAGCTTGCTTCTCTGTTGTTCCGCTCCGCTGATGGCGCAGACTGCCTCGCCATCGCCGGCCAAGCCGCAGGACGCTGGCCCGGTCCCGTATGCGTCCGTCAGCCAGGTGAATCTGCTCCTTTCCCAACTGGACCAAACTTCACAGGCCATACAGCGGGATTTGTCCGGCTTACGGATCGAAAAATGGAAGACCGACAGCAACACCAAACGAGGGTCCCAAGCTGACGTCGCATCCATTCAGCGCAATCTGCAAACCGCTCTTCCCGAGATCATTGCCGAGTTGCGGAATTCTCCGGACAGCCTTTCTCCCACCTTCAGGCTCTACCGCAATCTGAATGCGCTTTACGATGTGTTCACTTCACTGGCTGAATCCACCGGCGCATTCGGCTCCCGCGATGATTACCAGCTGTTGCAGAACGATGTGAACTCCATCGAGAATTCGCGGCGGATGTTTGCCGACCGCATGGAGGCTCTATCCGGCTCGAAAGAAGCGGAATTGACCAGGTTACGCAGCGACCTACAGAATGCGCGCGCCTCCACGGAGAAAGCCGCTCCGCCGAAGAAGGTAGTGGTGGACGACACGGAGCCACCGAAGAAGCCGATCAAGAAAAAGCCTGCTCCCAAGGTTCCAAAGCCGCCCGCAGCCACGGCCCCGGCTCCCGGCCAGACCACGCCGCCTCCCGCGGCGACCCCGGTGCCGCAGTAGGCCGACCCTAGCAATCTGAAAACAAAACCTTTTCTTCGTGGAACTTAGTGCTCCTGGTTGGGGTCTAAGTTAGAAGGGCAAGACCGGCCGCTGGGGTAACTTTGAACGAAAACTTCGGGTCGGCTTAGCAGCGAGAAAGCATCCTATAATGGAGACTATGCCATGCGAGTGATGGCGGGAGCGTCCAGCTTGGGAAATCTCGTTGGGGCGATTGCAATCCGCGAGGAAGAATCCGCGATCGTGGCCGAACTTAAGGCCGGATCCGAGGAAGCCTACGCCTGGCTGATCGGTGAATTCCACCAACCGGTTTACAGCTTGGTATACCGCATGGTTTCCGACCCCGCCGACGCCCCGGATACCACCCAGGAAGTCTTCCTGAAAGTATTTCGCGGCATGAAGCACTTCCATGGCGAGTCGAGCCTTAAGACCTGGATCTACCGCATCGCGCTGCATGAGGCCTCGAACCGGCGGCGGTGGTGGTTCAGGCACAAGGCGCGCGAGACTTCCATTGAGCCGCTGGAAACCGCCGCGTCCGCGTCTTCAGGCCTCATAGATTCGCTCGCAGACGACGCTGAATCTCCCTTCGATCAATTTGCCCATGAGGAAGTGAAAACGCGTGTACTGGAGGAATTGCGCCAGGTCGCCGAACCGTATCGCACCACCGTGATCCTGCGCGATCTGGAAGAAATGTCTTACGAAGAAATTGCGGAGGTTACGCAGGTTTCCCTGGGCACGGTGAAGTCCCGAATAACCCGTGGGCGGGATGCGCTCAGGCAACGTCTGGCCGCATACGTCAAAGAGGTTGGGCCGGAGTTGGGTTTCGAGTCCACCAAGCCGAGGGTCATTCCGCACAGCGATGCGCCGCCAACAGGACAGCGATGCGAGGTGAAGTCATGACATGCCGCCAGGTCAAATTGTTGCTCTCGTCGTATCTTGACAGCGCCATGACCGGCAAGCTGATGCTGTCGATGTCCCGCCATCTAGACTCCTGCGAAGAGTGTCAGAAAGAATATCTCGCTCTGCGTAAGACCCAGCAGTTGCTGTCGTCGGTCGAGCGCCCCAAGGCGCCCGATGATCTGGCTTTGAAACTTCGCCTTGCCATCTCTCGCGAAGTGGCGCTTTCGCGGCAGAGTCGTTTCTCCGCATTCTGGGTGCGTGCGGAAAACACTCTCAACGCATTCATGGTTCCGGCTACCGCAGGCCTGGCCGCTGCCGTGGTGATATTCGGCTTCTTCATGGGTTTCCTGGCGATGCCATTGCAAGCCGGCAACGCCGACATCCCGCTGATGTTGAACACTGCCCCGCAGCTGCAAGCATCTGCGTTCGGAACTACGCTGGACTCGATGAAAGGCGATTCTCTGGTGATCGAAGCCTACGTCGACGCCAACGGGCGGGTGCAGGATTACCGCGTGCTGTCGAATCCCGACGCCGACAAGGAACTGCCTTCGCAGGTGAAGAATATGCTGATCTTCACCACGTTTCGCCCAGCCATGTCGATGGGGCGGCCAACGTCTGGGACCGCAGTGCTCTCGTTCTCGCGCATCAGCGTAAAGGGATAAAAGTACGTCCTGGCTCCGTGAGGGTTGGCTTGCGTTGACCCCCTGCTCAGAACCTCTTAAACTGAGAACGTAAGCCGCACATTTCACCATCCTGTAGGGAGGGTCTTCCTGGGCCATTGCTTTCGCATTGCGTTCGTTGCCGCCCTGCTGGGGCTGACGGCAGTGGTGTGCTCAGCGGACACTCCTCCCAACGTCACCCTGGACACCAGCGAAACCCTGTTCAGTGTCCTCGCCGCCATCAACACCTGCGGCTACAATGCCGAACTGGATTCGTCCGATCCGGTGCGCGCGCAAATCCGGGAGGAAGTGGCGAAGGCATCCCAGGCTTTTGACCAGGCGAAAGAGGAAACTCTACTTCTGTGCCAGTTCTATCACGAACATGAGCAGCCGGAACCCTCACGAACGCTGGCGCAATATGTCTCTCTGGCGCTCCGCTTGGAAGCCCCGCCAGGGTTCGCCTTCAAGGTAAAAGATGCCGACCTGCCTCCGGACGCGGCGCAAGTGTCGGGGATCGTACCCATTTTGCAGAAGTTCTATGATGTCGCGGGATTGCACGCCATCTGGCTCCATCACCAGGTAGTCTACGCGGGACTTGCGGCCCGCTACCGTGATCCACTGGCCAAAGTGTTGTTCGACACTGAAATCTATCTGCGGCTTCAGTCCGCAGGGTACCTGGGACACAGCTTTACCATCCTTCTTGACCCCATGGGAGCGCCGGGGCAGACCAACGCCCGCGATTATGGCGCGGATTACTACGTGGTGATTTCCCCCGGCACCGGATCGACGCTTAAGATCGATCAGATTCGGCATACTTATTTGCATTATCTGCTGGATCCGCTGGCGGCGAAATATCCCTCAGCCATCAATCGTCTGAGCCCTTTGCTGCTCACCGTAAAGAAGGCTCCAATGGATGAGAGCTTTAAAAACGATGCTTCCCTGCTGGTGACAGAATGTCTGATTCGCGCCATCGAAGTACGGACCAACGGACCGGTAAAAGCAACCGAAGCGCAGCGCCAAGCCGCGGTGGATGAATCGGTAAAGCAGGGCTACATTCTGACCCAATATTTCTACGATGCACTGGCAAAGTTCGAAAAGAGTCCGGTCGGCTTGCGCAACGATTATGTCGAACTGATTGCCGACATTGACCTGGGCAAGGAACAAAGGCGCGCCGCGCTCACCAAGTTCTCGACGGCGGCTGATCCTGAACTGTTGCGGGTGGCTCGCCCAATGGAAGCCAGCCTGCTAGTCGCGGCCGAGGAACACCTGACGGCCGGGGATTCGGAAGGCGCCAGGAAACTAGCCCAGCAGGCGCTGGACACGAAACATGAGGACCCCGGCCGTGCGTTCTTTATTTTGGCGCAAGTGGCCACCCGGAACCGCGATCTACAAGGTGCGCGCAACTATTTCCAGCAAGCCCTGGATGTGGCGCACGAGCCCAAAGTAGTGGCTTGGTCTCACATTTATCTGGGAAGGATTCTTGACCTGGAGGAAGAGCGGGCCGCCGCGCTCGACCATTACCGCGCTGCCTTGACCGCCAGCAACCAGTTGCCAGAGGCCAAAGCGGCGGCGGAACGTGGGATTCAGTCGCCCTATGCGCCGCCCAGCCCTCGGCCCCAGTAAATGAATTCTGTGCTGCACGAGCAAAGGCTAGAATCGCAACTTTAAGGAGAGAGCATGAAACCGAGAGCCATGATCTTTGTGATGCTGGCGTGGGCTAGTTTCGTATTCGCGCAACAGGCGACGACTCCGCAAAACCAGCCCCCATCACAGCCGAACCCGGCCCAGCAGGGATCTCAGCCGGGCGCCGCAACGCCTCCGCAAGGCAAACGCCCGCCTCAGGCCAAGACCAAGCCGGAGTATGACGCCTACAACGCTGCGGTTGCCACCCAGAGCGATCCCGTTGCCTTCGCCAAGGCCGCCGATGATTTTGCCGCGAAGTTTCCTGATAGTGAACTTCGCATTCTGCTGTTTAAAACAAGCATGCGCGCCGCCCAGAATGCGAATAACGCCGAACAGATGAGCGCGGCGGCAGAGAAAGTGCTGAAGATCGATCCCGATGATCCCGAGGCCCTGGTGGGTGCCGCGGAAGTCATCGCCGAGCACACTCGCGATACTGATCTCGATAAGGACCAGCGCTGGGCAGAGGCGCAGAAATACGCCTTGCGCGCGACCGAAACCATCGACACTGACATTGCCATTCCTGCCGGCACCCCGCAGGAGAAGATCGACGCCTACAAGGGTTTCGTGCGCTCCTCCGCCTATTCTGTGTTGGGCACCATCTACTTCAGTCAGGAGAAATATCCCGACGCCGAAAACTATTTCCGGAAGTCGATTGACGCCCTGCCGTCGCAGCCGGATTCGGTCGTAGTTCTGCGCCTGGCCATTGCATTGGATAAGCAGAACAAATATCCGGAAGCGTTGAAGGAAGCCAATCGCGCCGTGGAACTGACTCAGGAAAGTACGGCGGCGGGAAAACTTGCGCGCCAGGAGCGGGACCGGTTGGTCCAGTTGACCGGCGGCAGCACTCCCGCGCCGGCCTCTCAACCACCCGCGGGAGCGGGCCAGAATCCGCACTAGACGAGAAAACTTCCGGCTGGACACTGCCGGCTCCAGCTTACGGGCCGTGAAGGAAATGCTTCACCTCTTACGTGATGAAGTCACGCGACATGACGGACCTGGAGCGCATTCTGGAGTACCAGTTTGTGCGTCCGGAATTGTTGGACCAAGCCCTGACCCATAGCTCACAAGCGCGGGAAGTGGAGTCTGCCCAACCACTGCCAAACCAGCGCGCCGCCGACAACGAACAGCTCGAGTTCCTGGGCGATGCGGTCCTGGGGCTGGTCACCACGGAAGAGCTATTCCACCGTTTCCCGCAGTTTCGGGAAGGTGAATTATCCAAGCTGCGGGCCCACCTGGTCAGCGAGAAGCATCTCATCCGCGTGGCCCAGATTTTGGAGCTGGGCCGTTTTCTTCGCCTGGGACGGGGTGAAGAAAAAAGCGGGGGGCGCAATAAAACCGCGCTGCTGGTGGATGCCCTGGAAGCAATTTTGGGAGCCATGTATGTAGACAGCGGGCTCGAAACGGTGCGACGGATAGTGCTGCGGCACATTGTGTCGCCAGAGCTGGAAACCATCGCGCGCACCGGCAGCAACCTGCCGCTGAATGACTATAAGTCCGCCCTGCAGGAGAAACTACAGGCTATGGGACGTCCCCAGCCGGCCTATGTCCTGGTGAAAGAGCGCGGCCCTGAGCACAGCAAGACTTTTACCGTCGAGGCGCGACTGCTGAAGGCTGACGGGCCAAACAACGCGGAGATGATCGGGCAAGCGGAGGGATCGACGAAAAAGAATGCCGAGCAGGGAGCTGCGCGGCAGTTGCTCGAATATCTGAATTCGCCCGCCGATAAACACAGCCGGGCGTTGGGCCCAGGGCACGTGGCCAAGTCATGAATGACCCGGCTTTCCCACGTCGAGCGGAATGGCCCAGATCCCTGCAATCGCTGCTGACCACCATCGTCATTGCCGTGTTTGTCATTGTGTTCGTGGTACAGGCTTTTCAGATTCCTTCCGAGTCCATGGAAAACACGCTCTTGATTGGCGACTACCTGTTGGTGGATAAGGTGCGCTATGGGGGAGGAGGAATCTGGAATCATCTTATGCCGTACCACCCGGTGCAACGGGGTGACATTATTGTTTTCCGTTATCCTCTCAACCCCGCCCAGCATTTTGTGAAACGAGTGGTGGGAGTGCCCGGCGACCGGGTGCGGCTGATCAACCGCCAGGTCTATGTAAATCGAATCGCACTGCGGGAGAATTACGTGGTTCATAGCTCGGCGATACACCAGGACTTTCGTGACGAGTTTCCCCGCCTCGACCATCCGGATTCAGGCGTGGATGCCTCCTGGTGGCTGCAAATGAAGAAGTTCGTGGAAGACCGCGAACTGATTGTTCCGGAAGGCTGCTATTTCGTCCTGGGCGACAATCGTGACGAAAGCAGCGACAGTCGCTACTGGGGTTTTGTGCCCCGGGAAAACATTATTGGACGGCCTTTGCTGATTTACTGGTCGCTCCGCAGCATGGACGAAAATAGACAGTTCGGCGCGACCCCGGGTGATAAACTTTATCATTTCATCTACGCGGTCAGTCATCTGTTTCGCATCACCCGTTGGGACCGGACGTTCCGCCTGGTCAACTAATTAGAAAGAGTCAATTTCGGCTACCACATAGCACAAGACAGGAAGAACCCTGATGGCGAAGAAAGAAAATCCGCAACCTGAGAAACCTCGCGAAACCACGGTGGAGTTCCTGGCCTCGCTCGCGGCCGTATTGGTGACCGGCCTGTTCATCATCACGTTCATCCTGCAGGCTTTCGAAATTCCATCGAGTTCCATGGAAAATACCCTCCTCATTGGAGACCACGTCTTCGTGAACCGGGTCCAGTTTGCGCCTGCGGCCAACTGGGTGGGTCCGGTGCTTCCCTACCGCCAGATCCGCCGTGGCGACATTGTGGTCTTTCTTTCGCCGGCCGAGCCCGGCCTCTATGTGGTGAAGCGGATCATGGGCACTCCGGGCGACCGCATTCATTTACGCAATGGCGTGGTCTACCGCAACGGCGAAAAACTCGACGAGCCTTATGTCATTCACTCCAGCCAGGCTGACGCCTACAACCCTTACCGGGACAACTTTCCGGCAGTGGCGCCGTCGGAGTTCAACAACGTCGCCCCCAATTGGCAAGTCACGCTCAAGGACCACATCCAGGGAGACGATATCGTGGTCCCGCCGGACAGCTACTTCGCCATGGGCGACAACCGCGACGTCAGTTACGACAGCCGTTATTGGGGATTCATCCCGAAAGAAAACGTTATCGGCAGGCCAATGTTCATTTACTGGTCATTTGAAACTCCGCCCAACCAGTATCTGGAAAGAGAAGTCAGCCAGCGCATAGGATTCCTGGCGCACGTAGTGTTTCACTTTTTTGACCTAACCCGCTGGCGTCGCACCTTCAAGGTAGTGAAGTGAGATTTGCCCGCTCCACACGCGGAATGGTGGTCCTGGGATTCGTGCTGCTGGCCGTACTCTGCGTGGTTCGACCCGGGGCCAACCGGCTGCGGACCCGAATCGTCAGCTCCATTAGCCTCGCCCTGGGAAGGTCTGTGGAGGTTTCGTCAGTTAGTTTACGTTTCTTGCCTCAGCCGGGATTTGAACTGGAAAACTTTGTTGTCCATGATGACCCCGCGTTCGGCGCGGAGCCGGTGTTGCATGCGCAAGAGGTAACCGCTCTCCTGCGCATAACCTCATTGCTGCGTGGAAAATTGGAAATCGCCACTCTCAGTCTCACCGAACCCAGCGTCAATTTGGTGCGCAACCCCGAAGGACATTGGAATCTTGAAAATCTAGTGGAGCGCGCCGATAAAATCTCAGTTGCTCCCACCGGCAAGGCGAAAACCGAAAAACGGCCGGCGTTCCCCTATATTGAGGCCAGCCATGGCCGGGTTAACTTCAAGTTTGGACCAGAGAAAAAGCCTTACGCTTTGACCGACGCCGATTTTTCTCTGTGGCAGGATTCGGAGAACATGTGGAGCATGCGACTGAAAGCGCAACCCCTGCGCACCGACTTCAATCTGAGTGACACCGGTATTCTGCGGGTAACCGGATCGTGGCAGCGGGCGGACGCCTTGCGGGACACTCCTCTCGAATTCAGTTTTCTGTGGGACCGCACGCAACTCGGGCAACTCACCAAGCTCGCCTACGGAAGTGACAAGGGTTGGCGGGGAGCGGCACGGATCGCAGCTCATCTGACAGGCACGCCGTCTCATCTGGGCATAACCGCCGAGGCCTCGGTAGAAGACTTCCGCCGCTATGACATTGCGGGCGGTGGCGCCATGCGCCTGGCGGCACAATGCAACGCCCAATACAGTTCGATCGACAACGTACTCTCTGACGGGGTTTGCACTGCCCCCGTGGCCGACGGCTCAATCACCGTAACCGGCCGCATTGCCGATCCCTTGGGAACTCGCGACTACGATCTGCTGCTCGCCTTTCAGAGCCTGCCGATGCAATCGCTGGTCACACTCGCCAGGCACGCAAAAATGGGCTTGCCAGACGACCTGGCCGCCCTCGGAGAGATGAGCGCAAACGTGAGGATTCAAAGCCCTGGCGAAGGCCGCAACACCACGTCGGGATGGCAGGGCAGCGGAGAGATCAGCGGCTTCCATTTGCGCTCTGACCTCACTAACGCCGACTTAGCTGCAACTGATGTTTCGTTCGCCGTTTCTTCCAACGGAATGGTGCCCGTCGTCACCCTGAAACCGTTTCGTGTCTCTCTGGGACACGCGGTTCCAGCACTGTTGCAAGGCCGGTTTTCACACGACGGCTACGACTTCCAGCTGAAGGGAGACGCTCAGCTGCAGCGCTTGTTGCAGGCGGCGAGGACAGCCGGAATTCCTGCTCTGCAAACCGCTGCCGAAGGCTCCGCCAGGGTCGACCTGCGTATAAGCGGGGCCTGGGCCCATTTTGCTCCCCCGGAAATCACCGGCACCGCGCACCTTCATGCCATCCGCGCCCGAATGCGCGGGCTGGACGCTCCGTTCGACGTCGTGAGCGCAGATATTGTTCTTGACCCACACCAGACGGAAGTCAACAATTTGACCACAACCGTGGCTGGAACTTCGTGGCGCGGATCGCTCGTGCTGCCACGGCCCTGTGCAACTCTGAATACGTGCCCGGTGCGCTTCGACCTGCATGCCGACCAGATCACAACCGATCAGTGGGCGCCGCTATTATTTCCCAATGCACAGAAAGAGCCGTGGTATCGCTTCGGCTCGGCCTCGGTTCGCAGCGGAGGCCCAAGCCTGCTCGGCCTGAGCGCCACCGGTAAACTCAGCGCGGACAAGATTGTGACGCATACACTGGTCGTTAACAAAGTGTCTTCAACCATCCAGGTTGAAGCCGGGAAGATCGAGTTCAAGGACTTGCGCGCTGAGATTCTGGGCGGACGACATCTGGGCAACTGGAGCATGGACTTCGTCTCCCAGCCGCCACGCTACCGCATCAGCGGAGTTTTGGATCGGGTCGTTCTCGGCCAACTTGCCACGGCCATGAACAACGCTGGGATCACAGGCCTGGCGAATGTGCAGTACCAGATCGATACCTCCGGATTTACTCGCGCGGAATTGCTGGCTTCGGCCGCCGGCGCGTCCCAGGTGGAAATAAGAAACGGCACCTTCCCGCAGTTCGCGCTGACCGAGAACGGTGGTCTACAGGTACAGCACATGACGGTGCGCTTGGCGGTGCGAGCCGGCAAGATTGAGATCCAAAATGGCCACTTGGAAACTGCCGGCGAGGACTATCAACTAAGCGGCACTGCGTCGCTGGACCGCGTTCTGGACCTGAGACTAACCCGCGATGGTGCCCCCGGCTTCAACATCACCGGCACGCTTACTCAACCGCGCGTTACCCCCGTTGCGGCCGCGAACGCACAAGCCGCCTTACGGCACTAAAGCCTCCAAATGGTGTGGGAATAGAGAGATCTGTCGTCTCATAGTATGATGTAGTATCATATAAATGATATGAGAGTACCTAAGACGTTCACGGTCGAAGAATCCACCCTCGCTGACCTGGAACGGACTCGTGGAGACCGCTCTATGAGCGAGCGCGTTAACGAACTCTTGAAGCTCGCTCTGGAACAGGAAGCCAAGCACGATCTAGAACGCGAAGCGGCAGTATTCTTCTCGGGGAACAAGAACGACCGAACCGAGCGCCGGGCGTTTCAGAAGGCTTCTTTGCGTTCGCTGGAGAGAGACTGACAATGCCTTCTTTGGCTTTGGCCCGATGGTTTCCTCAGCGGGGAGAAATTTGTCGCGTGCGACTCGACAAGGACCGCCCTGCGCTCGTGATTTCAAGCAATGCGCTGAACCGCAACGCTCTCGACGTATGTGTGGTGCCGTTGACATCAGTCGAACATCGCCGGTTCGCTCTCAGAGTGGAGCTCCGACCCGGGGAGGGCGGCCTGACACGCCGGTCATGGGCCAAGTGTGATCAGATAACAACGCTGGAAAAGGCTCTGGTGAAATATCCGCCCCTCGGGCGACTCTCTGCCGGCGCGCTCTCTCGGGTGGAGTCCGCCATCAAGACAGCTCTGGAACTTCCCTGACCCATCACCGCCCCGCCACGTAACCCGGCCCCCGCAACACTTTCCCCGGTCGGGCTCCCGTCATTTTCCCCTGATCGATCACGGCGACTCCGTTCACCAGCACATACTCCATTCCCCGCGACAGCTGATTCGGCTCCGCGAAGGTCGCCAGATCACGCACGCTTGCGGGATCGAAAATGACAACATCCGCCCACATGCCCACCTTTAGCACTCCACGGTCTGTCAGGCGCATGCGCTGCGCCGGAAGCGCGGAGAACTTGCGGATTGCATCCTCTAAACTCAGCTTCTTTTCTTCGCGAACGTACTTCCGCAGAATGCGCGGGAACGTCCCGTAGGCCCGCGGATGAGGATGCTCCAATCCCAGAATTCCTTCGGGCGAGGTGCCTGAGGAATCGTTGTCGATCGAAACCCACGGCTGTTCCAGAGCCAGGGCAACGTCGGGCTCCGACATTCCAAACACCGCAACGTAAGTGAACGCCCGGTCCTCAATCAGCAGATCAAACAACGCGTCCATGGCATCCTTGTTCCAGAGCTTGGCGATTTCCGCCAGCGTCTTTCCCTGCAAGGGCAACAACTTCGGGTTCTGCACGACTCCAATCAAAACCGATTCCGGCCCCGGAATCTCCTGCCACTCGTTGTCCCACGCAGTCGATGGGGTTTCCATGTCTTTGCGCATGCGAGCCCGCGCTGCTGGGTCCTTCAGACGTTCCACCAGCTTGGCGGCGCCGCCGTCATGAGCCCATTGGGGGATGAAAGCGGAAAGATCATTGAACCAAGCCGGGTAAGCATAAGTATTGGCGCTGACATCGATCCCCTGCGCGCGCGCTGCATTGATCTTGGCCACCACTTCGGGCATACGTCCCCAATTTTCTTTGCCGGCAACTTTGATGTGCCAAATCTCGACCGGAATGTTCGCCTCCCTGCCGATGCGTAGCGCTTCATCAATGGCGGGAAGCACCGCGTCGCTCTCATTGCGCATGTGGGTGGCGTAAATGCCACCGAGCTTCGAGGCCTCACTGGCCAGCGCGATCAACTCTTCAGTTTTCGCATACGGCGCAGGCGCGTACTCCAACGCAGTCGACAGTCCCACGGCTCCTTCCTGCATGCCTTGACGCACCAGCGTCTTCATCTGCTCCAGTTGTGCCGCCGAAGGCTGTCGGTCGTCATCTCCCAAAACCATGCGGCGAACTTGTGTGGCCCCGACGTAGCTGGCGAAATTAATACCGATTCCCTGCTTCTCCAGCCGGGCGAAATACCCACCCATCGTCCGCCAATCAGGATTGAGATGGTAATGCTCGTAGGAGGCGCGGTCGGCCGCGATGATGGCATCGTTAAGCGGTGCGGCTGAACCTCCTTCACCGGTGATTTCGGTCGTAATGCCCTGATAGATTTTCGAAGGCACACGGGGATCAACCAGAATCGTCAGGTCCGATTGCCCGAGCATGTCAATGAATCCCGGCGCGATCACTTTTCCCTGCGCGTCGAGGGTTCGCTTCCTGGGAGCTTCGCCCAGATTGCCGATGGCGGCAATCTTGCCGTCACGAATTCCGAGATCCCCCGAATACCACGGCGAGCCAGTACCATCGATAATGTGGCCATTGGTGATGACCAGGTCGAAAGTTGAGCGTGACGTCTGCGCCGGGCCGACGACAACCGCTGCAAACACCAGCAGCGTGACCAGCACTGCCCGCCATCCACAGCGAAAGAAATTCTTCATTTGCGGCCTCCGTGAGCAGTTTGTGCCTTCCAAGCCAACATCAATCCCATCAAGCTCCAAATTCCCAGTGCCAACCATTCATAGCCGCTGAAGTGTCCGGGCACAACAGGAACAATTTTCATCAATATCATGAGCAGGCTTACCACTATACCCGTCATGGCGACCACTCGTTCCAGCCGAGCCGGCCGCATCCAGTAATAAGCCGCGCACGTCCCCAGCCAGCCCATGGCGGAAGCCACCGAACCCACCTCCGTAATCGGAACAAGAATTGCATCTCCCAGGAACATGCACACCCCGGTCGCGACTCCAATACAAACTACCGCGACCGACGGCGTTTGGTTTTGGGGATGCACTTCACCGGCTCGCCGATCCACCAAGCCGCGGCGTCCCATGGCAAACAACACGCGGCTGGCAGCGATCAGGTTGCCATTAAACACTTTGAGCAAAGAAAGCAACGCCGCCGCCAGAATCAGGCTTACAATCCACCGCGAGCCGATGGCGCGCTCAAACGCTACCGCAGTCATGAACTTCTCGCCGGTGAGTTCGTGCCAGGGCGCAACAAATCCCACCGCGGCGACGATGATGGTATA
>Ga0209169_10001273_pt1 | contig 15270 bp, 13 predicted proteins | sample HubBroMetageWRM4_FD_188346 | JGI IMG/M metagenome (GOLD analysis project Ga0209169, IMG submission 188346) | Warmed soil microbial communities from the Hubbard Brook experimental Forest, New Hampshire - Hubbard Brook CCASE Soil Metagenome WRM 4... | ecosystem: Environmental > Terrestrial > Soil... | reverse complement strand
GGATGAGCGGCACGCTGACGATATGGCCGCTGTGAGTCCGCATGGAAGGCTGGCGACGCTGAAGACGCCGGTGTATCTGCTGCATGGCGCAGGCGATAACATTATTCCTTCTGCGGAGACGGAGTGGATGGCTGCGGAGCTGCCGAAGCGGAGTTTGAAGGCTGTGTTGGTCTCGCCGGTGCTGTCGCATTTGGATTTGAATGGTGCGGGTCCGACGATGGTGGATCAGCTGCGGCTGGTGCACTTCTTCGCTGAGGTGCTGCATGCGGCGGAGGTACAGTAGATATTGATGTCGAAATTGATCTCCCTCGCTGATATTCACGCCGCGCGCGAGCGCATCGCTTCCACCGCCGTTCGAACTCCGCTGCTGAGGCTGTCGCGTGCGCGGCTGCGCATGGCGGGGTGGCCGGACCTCTCGGAGTCGATGCCGGATATCTATCTGAAGGATGAGTCGGCGCAACCGATCGGCAGCTTCAAGCTGCGCGGAGCGTACAACAAGATTCGCTCGCTCACGCCAGAGCAGTTGAAGCGCGGCGTGATCACGTACTCGTCGGGGAACCATGCGCAGGGTGTGGCGTATGCGGCGCGGGCGCTGGGTGCGAAGGCTGTGATCGTGATGCCAGAGAACGCGCCGCGGGTGAAGCGAGAGGCAACGGCCGCGCTGGGTGCGGAGATTGTGACGGTCGGGCCGGCGAGTACGGAGCGCAAACTCAAGGCGGAGCAACTGGTCGCCGAGCATGGGTATGTGATGGTGCCGCCGTATGACGATGAGGCGATCATCGCGGGGCAGGCGACCTGCGGAGTGGAGATTCTGGAGCAGTTGCCGAATGTGGACCTGGTGTTGTCGCCGGTCTCGGGCGGAGGGCTTCTCTCGGGCGTGGCGACGGGCATCAAGCTAGCCTCGGAGGCTGCGGGCCGAGAGGCTCCGAAGGTCTGGGGATGCGAGCCTGAGCTTTCTGGAGATGCGAAAGAGTCGTTCGACACGAAGACGCTGGTGGAGTGGCCGGCGGCGAAGACGACGCGGACGATCGCCGACGGGTTGCGGACGCAATCGCTGGGTGAGCGGAACTTTGCGCATATTCTGCGGTTTGTCGACGGCATCGTGACGGTGACGGAAGACGAGATTCGGGAGGCGCTGCGGGTGATTCTGAAGGCAACGGGGATTGTGGCCGAGCCTTCGGGTGCTGTGACGCTGGCAGCGGCGCTGTTTCATCGCGATGAACTTCCGGAGGCGCAGCGGGTGGTGGCCATCGTCTCGGGTGGGAACCTGGACCCGGATTTGCGCGCTGAGTTGGTCGAGGAGACCGTCGAAGTCCACGCGTAGGCGCAAGAACCGTCTAATCTTTCAGATATGTCTCGCGCTAACCTTGCCGCTGCTGTGCTGCTGTTGTCGCCCACTCTTCTGTTCGCGCAGAAGAAGAACAAGAACGACCAGAACAGCGATCCGACTGCTCGGGCGACGGTGCTGCACGTCGCGAATCTCTACGTGCAAGCAGACAGTGCGAATCCGCCGATTGCGACGGTGACGCCGGGACACGAGCTCGCGGTTATGGGGCGCAATGGCGCGTGGGTGAACGTGTTTGCGAACACGGACGAGCACGAGGATCAGGATCCGGACAACGAGCCGGAATTCAAGGACCCAGTTCAATCGAATCATCAGTTCTCCGGATGGATCCACGATCAAGGCGTTGTGGGGCCGACGACGCCGAATGGCGATTCGATCCTATACGGAGCGGCAGCGGAACTGGAGTCGCAAGCCGCGGAGCCGCATGCGCCGAAGGACGCGGCGGAAGAGGCTCATCTGCTGTACAAGCGCATGGTGGACTACTTCCCGGACTCGCCACTGGCACCGGAGGCGGCATTTCGCGCGGCGGACATTCGGTGGCAGCTCAACAAGCTCGACGAGAGTTCGCTGCCGAGCGCGCATGAACAGCAGGCGTATCTGCGGCCGCAGATTTATGAGGGCGACCTGAGGAAGGTGATGAAGTTTTATCCGGACTCGCCGTTTGCGGCGCGCGCGGCGTATGACCTTATCGACAACAAGCTGTGCGGTGACTGGCAGGGCCTGCCGAAGTGCCCGGAGATGGAGACGCAGCTTTATATGAAGTATGCGGACCACTATCCGGATGGGCCGAAGTCGGCTGAAGCGATGTACCAGGCAGCCTACCGACAGGGCGTGTTGGTGACGATGTACTCGGTGGACGACGATAAGAAGAATGCCGACAAGGCCTCACAGAACTGTCAGGCGATCGCCGACCAGTTGAAGCAGAGGTATCCGAAGTCGGACTACGCGGCGCGGGCGGAGAGCATTGCCTATCGCGTGAAGCAGGGGATTCCTATCTACGGCACAGACCGTAACTGACCGATTGCCGCGCGCGCCAAAGTTCACACGGAGCTGAATCGGCGGGCGATAGAATCGGTGGCATGCCTGTATTTAAAGTGCTGATTTTAGCCATCGTTCAAGGGCTCGCCGAGCTACTGCCCGTCTCCAGTTCTGCACATGTGGTTGTGACCGAGAAGCTGCTGGGGCTGGACCCGTCCGCGCCCGAGATGACGCTGCTGCTGGTGATGTTGCATACGGGAACGATGTTCGCCGTGATCGCGTTTTTCTGGAAGCAGTGGAAGCGGACGTACTTCGTGAGCGCAGACGCATTCAAGCGCTTCCTGATACGTGCGCTCTGGGCGACGGCGCTGACTGCGGTGGTTGGGTATCCGATCATCCACGTGATTGAGCATCATGAGCGAGCTCATATGCTAGCGGCCGCGGGGACTGCGACGGTGGTCCCCTGCACCTATGGCAAGGGCGATGTCGAGGCGCTATTCTCGCGACTGGATCTTGTTGCACCAGCGCTTTTTGCGGCGGGCTTGCTGATTCTGTGGGCTGGCATGAGGGAGCGCGGCAAGTCGCCGCTAGCCAATTTAAGCTATGAGCGGGCAGCGTCGCGTTCGGGCGAGAACGTCACGTTCAAGCAGGCTGGGTGGATGGGCGCGGTGCAGGGATTGTGCCTGCCGTTCCGCGGATTCTCGCGTTCAGGCGCCACGATTTCGACGGGGCTGCTGACAGGAGCGGAGCGCAGCCGGGCGGAACGGTTCTCCTTCGCGCTTGCAGTGATTCTGACTCCTCCAGCGCTGGCGCGGGAGGGATGGAGAGTGTTTCGCGCGGCGCACGATGCGACGCCCGGTTGCCACCCGGCTGATCTGCACTCGAGCGTGGCCGCGGGCGTGTTGGGGATGCTGCTGAGCTTCGTTGCCGGCCTGGCAGCGCTGCGCTGGCTCAGCTCGTGGCTGGAGAACGGGCGATGGTATTTGTTTGGGATCTACTGCGTAGTGGCAAGCGGCGTGGTGTTTTACCTGCACCACCTCGGCTACTGAACGATCGACTCCGGACGCAAGAAGGCGGCCTCTTGTGTCCGCCTTCTTGCAATCTCGGATTGTGTGCGGCTATGCGGCTTTTGCGTCGCGGTGGCTCTTCACGTAGTCGTGCGAGCTGAGGATGTGGGCCTGTTGCTCTGTGAGCAGCTGGCGAATAGGCAGTGGCAGGTCGTGCTCAAGCGCGTCCTTGTAGGCCTTCTTGGCGGTGTCCTCACCCTGTTCTGCGGTGGCGAGGAGCTCGTGGTCTGAGCCCATGCCGAGCTTGGCCTTGAGGTCGCCCCAAGCGCGATGAAGTGCTCCGGAGGTTGAGCCGGACTCATTTACATCGGCCATGCCGGCGCGATGCAGCTCGTTTTCGAGCTCCGCGCGGAAGTTGGCGCGTTTGAGGCTTTCGGCCAGGAAATAGCGTTTCAGCGTCTCGTCCTTGAGGTGCTCACCAATATCGGCGAAGCCCTTCTGGCCGTCCTGCAGTACCTTGATGACATCCAGCAAGACCCGCTCCATTTTGCGGTTCTTTTCCGACCCATCGAGTGAATTTGTCATGATTCTCTACCCCATTCCTCGAACAATGTGACCGGGTCTGCGGCTGGACGCGATTCTCCTTTGCCGACAGCAAGGGAGAGAAATCGCGAAAATCTCCCGCCCCGGTCATCCCAAGGTGAGCACCATGTCCCGGAGGACCGGGTACAAGGCGCCTCCCACATAGCTGGATGCAAAAGTCTGCATCTGGCGTTGGCTAGCCGACTTGTGGACGCGGCGCAAGGGGGCAAAGGTGGCGGTCACCAGTCTGGTTCCGGCCTGCCGCGGCTGCTAAACCCACCGCGAGGCATGGAACAATGAAAGGGCTCTGGTGGTTCTCCGGTCCGTCGGCCTGTGCTGTAACGGCTGCGGACCGCGTGCGCCCGTCCATTCATGAAGTCCCAGAGACTCGTTCTTGCCCCGACACGAAGCCGCCGCCTCAACGAGATGTTGGGGCTTGTGGTCCTCGTCGCCGCCGTCCTCCTTCTCCTTTCGCTTGTCACCTACAACCCGGCTGACCCTTCACTGAACACCGTTGGTGGGGCTGCCGGAGCGCGCCCGGCTCACAACTGGGCCGGGCTTGTGGGCGCGTATACCGCTGACATCCTGCTGCAAATTCTTGGCGTTGCGGTGCTTCTGACACCGATCGTGATGGGGCGCATCGGCATCGCGTGGCTGCGCTCGCGGCCGGTGGGTTCGACCGTAGTGAAGGCCAGCGGTTTGCTGATGTGGCTGGTGTTCGCTCCCGCAGCGATCGCCTTGTTGCCGGGCCAGATGCTGTGGCGTGGAGCAATCCCGATCTCCGGCGTCGAGGGCCGCGTGCTCGCCGACCTCATGATCGAGTTCGTCAATTTCCCGGGTGCGGCTGTGATCTCCGCGCTGATGGTTGCGCTGTCGCTCTATCTCACGACGAGCTTTCTGCTGGCGACCGCACCGGAGTGGTTCGCCGAGCACTTCGGCTTCTTCCGTCGCATACGCGAACGGTATCTCGCGCGGAAGGAGCGTCGTGCAGCTCGCGCAGCCAATCGTCCAGTCAGCGTGAAGGCCGACGATTTGGACGCGACTTATCTCAGTCGGCGGGAACGCATCGCCGCACGCGAGCGCGCCGCGGAAGAAGCCTCCGCGCCCAAGCTGCAGAAGGAGCGTGGCGACTCACTGCTGGCGGGGCTGTTCGGCTGGTTCGGTCGTCGCAAGCGCGGGAACTTGCCCGCGGCGGAGGTAGAAGCCACGGAGGCGGCTGCTCCCGAGACCGCTTCGGTCTGGCAGAACATTCCACGCACTTTGGTCGACACGCCAGCCGCAAGCAGCCTGGCAACTGCAACCGCTGCGGCAGCTCCTTATGCAGCGCAGCTTGCGGCAGCGGCCGCACCAGTGCGTTCGACGGTACCTGCTGACGAGGCTGACAACGACGACGACGGCTGGCTCGATGCGCCGGAGCGCAAAGCTCCCTCGCCTATCTTGAAGAGCACGCTAGCGGATGTGCACATGCCCGAGCCCGCTCCCGCGCGTGTGCCTGCAGCTCGTCAGCGTCCGGTTGCAGTGCCAGAACCGCCGATGCCGTCGCCTGTCGCCGATATCGCGGCGCAGAACATTGCGTTCGGGAAGCGCGCGGACGCGAATATCAAGGCGATCGCGCTGCCGCCGAAGTCCGTTCGCGGATACAAGCTGCCGTCCAGTTCGCTTCTCTTCCGCGATACCGTGCAGGCGACGGTGCGCGAGGATGCGTTGCGCGAAGAGGCGCGGCTGCTCGTCGAGAAGTGTGAAGAGTTCGGGGTCAACGGCAATGTCGAGCAGATCAATCCTGGACCCGTGGTAACGACCTTCGAGTTTCGTCCCGATGCCGGAGTGAAGTATTCGCGCGTGACGGGCCTCGCCGACGACCTCTGCCTCGCGATGGCCGCCGAGAGCATCCTCATCGAGCGCATGCCGGGCAAATCGACTGTCGGCATCCAGGTTCCGAATGCCGAGCGCGAGACGATCTGGCTGCGCGATGTTGTCGAGTGCGAGAGCTTCGTGCAGTCGAAGTCGAAGCTGCCGATCGCGCTGGGCAAGGACATCAACGGCCGCATTGTCACGGCGGACCTTGCAGCGATGCCGCACGTGCTCATCGCAGGCTCGACAGGCTCTGGTAAATCGGTCGCAATCAACGCGATGATCATGAGCGTGCTCTTCAAGTCGACGCCCGAGCAGGTGCGCATGATCCTCGTGGATCCCAAGCGCGTGGAGCTTGGGATGTACGAGGGCATTCCGCATCTCTTCACGCCAATCATCACCGAGGCAAAGCTTGCAGCGAACGCGCTGCGCAACGCCGTGAAGGAGATGGAGCGCCGGCTGAAGCTGCTGGCGGCGAATCATGTTCGCAACATCGACCAGTTCAACAAGCTTTTTGAAAATGGCAGCGAGTATCTCTTCGAGGACGTGAACCAGGAGCCGCTGCCGTACATCATGATCATCATCGATGAGCTCGCCGACCTGATGATGCTCGACCGCGCGAACGTGGAAGAGGCGATCACACGTATCGCGCAGATGGCACGGGCCGTCGGCATCCATCTTGTGCTGGCGACGCAGCGTCCGTCGGTCGATGTGATCACCGGCTTGCTGAAGGCCAATGTGCCCACGCGCATGAGCTTCCGGCTCGCGACCAAGGTCGACTCACGCACGATCATCGACTCCAACGGTGCGGAGAGCCTGCTGGGACGCGGCGATATGCTCTTCCTGCCGCCGGGTACCTCACGGCTGCAACGCGTGCATGCACCGTTCGTCACCGAAAAGGAGATCAACGCCGTCACCCAATTCTGGAAGGCGCAGGGACAGGCTGAGTATGTCGAGGGCTTCCTTGAAGGGCCGAAGGATGAGAAGGGTGACAGCCTCGGCAGCGCAAACGATGGCGAGGAGAACGATCCGATGTTCGACGATGCCGTGCGGCTGGTCTTCGAGTTCGGTAAGGCGTCAACCTCGCTCCTGCAGCGCCGACTGCGGATCGGCTACGGGCGCGCTGCACACCTCATCGATCTGATGGAACGCGATGGTCTGGTGGGTCCAGCTGATGGCTCCAAGCCGCGCGAGCTGCTGAAGCCGCCGAGCTACTTCAGCGAAGTCGATACCGCGATGCGGTAGCTGTTGCTGAGCACTCAAACATCGCTGTCTTTCTTGCCCCACGAGAGCCAGGCGCGGCGGGCATAGGCCAGCAGAATGAGCGAACACGCAGACACGCCTGCAGTGGTCACCAGCCAGTAGGGCGCATTCGGATAGATCAGCGCCTGCACCCAATGCAGAATGAAGTTTCTGTGCGCGAGTTGCGCGCCGTCACGCGCCTCGATGTAGTTCTCCAGCATCGTCAGTGGGCATGGCCAAGGGCCGACCTCCACGACAATTCCCCACACCAGGCATGCTAGATGCACGGACGTCCACACTGGCCGTCCCCGCGTCCACACCACTCCCACAAGTACCAGCACAATCCACAACAGGTGAATCAGGATCACCGCATCTGCTAGCGCGCCGATCATCCCTCGTCACGGCTTCTGGCGCAGCCAGCGCCTTAGATCGGAGCGGGCTTCTTCATAGGTCGGTTCGCCCTTCGGGTAGCGTGCGATCGTGCCATGACCTTTGCCGCTGTACCAGTTGAGCGAGAACTCTTCTATCGCGGAGTGTGGCGCAGGCTCGGTTTCTGCGCCGATGTGCACATCGCCGGGCTTCAGTGCGGCCTCGGCGGCAGCCGTCGGTTCGAGTGAGATGTACTCCTCGGCGTGGCCGTCGGGTGAGAATCGCTCGAAGTTGTAGCGCGTCTGAGAACGGCCGGCCGGCTCATAGTATTCGCGCACGATCCAGCGATGACCGTTCACTTCGAACGAGTCGATGACATCACTCTCATGGGCGCTGATGCCCGGAGCTCCGCGCTCACGCGCTGCACGCAGGACTGCGCGTTCGCGCTCGAACTCGTCCCACCGGCCCAGTTCCGCTTCGACGATTACGAGGTTTTTGTGCGCGACCCAATTCTGCGGCTGGGCAGCGACCACCCGCCGAAAATCCCACTCGGCTGCTTCGAAGTCGCGTAACCCAAGTTCCGCGTCGGCTACGCCAAACTCCGCATCAACGCTCCCTGGGTGCGCCTGGAGATAGGCTCGATAGAGCTCCTTCGCTCGAGCGTAATGTTTCGCGGCGAGCTCCTGCCGCGCGGCCGCGAGATCGGTCTGCGCTCCAGACACTGTGTCATTTGTCTTTTGCGCGTGTGCGCTCGCAGCGAGTGCACATAGCAGTGCCGTGGTAAGCGAGCGTGCCTTCGTGCGCGTTGCAGCAAAACGGAACCCCATCACATCCCCTCACGCTTGTGACGCACATACTGCAGCGCCGTCACACCCGCGATCACAATCCCCGCAATCAAGAGCAGCCACGGCAGTTCGCGGCCGGGCCGCCGCTGCGCCTCATCTGTTCCGGCCCGCACATAGTTTGGATTCGTCTGCTCGGGTCCGAGTGCAGCGATTGTTGGCCTGGCAGCTGGGACGAAGTGCCGCGCATATCCATAGGACGGTGCGGAGAGCTCCGCATCGCCGTAGCGCAGCGTATAGCTCGTGTCAGGATGTGTCTCGAAGCAGAGGCTCCGCTCGCGCATCTGCAGTTCCACTTGAGTGATCGGCAGAGGGGCGCCGGATCCGTTGTCGACGCTGGCCGTGACCTTCGCTGACGCGCGGAGATTCGCGCCAATGACGGTATTGATCGTCATCGCCTGCGAATCGATAGCGGGAATAGCTCCTGCGATGGAACCGTGGGTGACATGGAAGATGTGGCCGGACACACCTTCTGCCGCGCCCAGTGCATCGATACCGCTCAGCATGGGAGACGCCGCAAGGGTTGCATCGCGCATAAAGTCAGCATCGAACTGCGGGCTCAAGACAAACCGTGCACGTTCGACCGGAACGCGCGCGGGAACCGTCATCGTCGCAATCGACCAATGGCCCTGCTGCTCGATCACAGAGGTAGAGGCAATGGTCCTGTAAAGCGTCTGTTCTTCGCGGCCAGGAGGAACCGTCGCACCGGCAAGCGTTGACGACGCAACGAGCATCGGCTGGCCGTCCGGATTTGTCAGCCGCAGCGCAATGTGCAGCGCCGGATAGCTGGAGTCCGGCAGCGAGAGAATCGTCGAGCGCGCGAGTCCCTGCGAGCTGAGGTCAAATACAGAGAACGTACCCAGCGGCGTCGCGTGGCCACTCGCGTCCACACCCGACACCTGCGCTGCGCCGATGAAGTTCTTCGCGTTCAGCTCCAGATCGACCTCGGTGTAATCGCCTCCCGGCATCGAGAGATCGAAGACGAGTTCGCCGTTCTTTACTGCAACGTTTCCGGGCCTCGCCAGCTGTGATTCCACGGCGGCCGGACCGCTCTCGGTCACAGCGAACGGGACCTCGAACTCGCGGGCGGCATCGCGGCCATAGATGCGAATATCACCCGCGCCCGTGCTCTCCGTATGCGCAAAGACCGCGCCGTCAAGCGCCACGCAAGCCTGCCCCGAGACTTGCCGGGGGAGAACGACCTCACGCTGATAGCGCAGGTGCCGCGAAGGTGATGGCGGTACGCCGGAGCCCAGCTGCCAGAGCAGCAGAAGGGTGATGGCAGATGGCCTCAACGTTTCTCACCCGCATCCTGGCCGCAGAGCGCGGGCCGATCGTGTTGGCACTGTGAACACATCAGGCTGAGCACAGACAAGGCTGGCCTAACTGTATCGTGTCGCCCCACTTGCTGCATCGAGGAAGATTCCCTGCTCATACCTCAGGAGATGCCCCGTTACGCTCCCTTGCAACGGCTGGGCTAATCTGTTCTGGCATGAGCGAACAAGTCGCAGGAACGCAGGTGCTGATCGTCGACGACGACCCGGTCATGGGCGAACTGCTCGACGCCCTGCTCACCGTGGAGGGTTATCGCGTGACGCGCGCGCATTCCGGTGAAGAGGCCCTGAAAGTCGCTCGTGAAGGAGTCCCGAGACCAGACATTATTCTCTGCGACATCCACATGCCCGGCATGCGTGGCGGAGAACTCGCGAAGGCCCTCTCCGCGGATCGCAGCAAAGGCACGCTGCCCGCATCGACGGTGATTCTGGCGATGAGCGGAAGTTCACCCAGCGCTGACGAGTCGAAATCCTTTGAGGGGTTTCTGCGCAAGCCATTTTCAGTCGCCGACTTCACGCGCGCAGTAGAACGGGCGCGGACGCAAACTTTGGATCGGAACTCTGCCGAGCAACCGCAAAGTGACAGCGGCACGGCACGGCTCGCACCACTCGACGACAAGATCTTCGAACAGATCAAATCCAAGGTCGGCAACGAGATAGTGCGGCAGATGTATGACATGACGCTTGACGACGTGCGTGCTCGCTTGCTGCGCATCGCCGACGCCGTCGAACGCGCAGACGAGCCCACGATCCGCCAAGAAGCACACACTATCAAGGGAAGCTGCGGGATGCTGGGAGCATTGGAGTTACAGTCGTTGGCCGCTGCAACGGAAGGGGGTTCCCCGGTCGATACCTCTGCCCTTGCGGATTTCGATTCGGCGTGTAAGCGCCTCCAGCGTATGCTGAACGAAAGATTACAGGCGCCGTGAGGCGCTCGGAGAGTCAAGAGACGATGCCGACACCCGTACTGCGCAAGCCCGCAACCGGACTACAAACCGCCGGACACCCAGGTCATCCTGGCATCCGTATAGTCGTTGCCGACGACCATCCGGTCGTTCGCTTCGGCGTAAAGAACATGCTGACCAGCGAGCCTGGATTCGAAGTCGTCGGCGAAGCCAACGACGGTGATGAAGCCATCACCCAGACGCTCGAGCTCGAGCCCGACGTTCTGCTACTCGACCTGGCCATGCCCAAGCTGCCGGGCCTCGAGGCGATGCGCGCCATCATGAACCGCTCGCCACGCGTGAAGATTGTGCTGCTGACCAGTCTCATTTCCACGCAGCAGGTCATCGAGGCACTGCAGATCGGTGCACGTGGCATCGTGCTCAAGGACTCTGTCGCCAGCGACCTCGGCGAAAGCCTGCGCGCCGTGTTGTCGGGCGACTACTGGATCGGCGGCAAACGCGTCGTGAACCTGCTCTCCGCGCTGCATGACTTGATGCAACAGGCGGCGGCGGTGCCTGAGAAGAAGACCTACGGCCTCACACCGCGCGAGCTGGAGGTCGTCACCTGCATTGTCGAGGGCTGCTCAAACAAGGACATCGCCAAGCAGTTCACAATCAGCGAAGAGACCGTGAAGCGCCACCTGTCGAATATCTTCGACAAGACCGGCGTCAGCACGCGCCTGGAGCTTGCGCTCTTTGCTATCAGCCACAAGCTGGTCGACATCGACGCGTAAATCCTGACTTCTATGCATCTGTGAAAGGGCCGCATCTTTGCGGCCCTTTCGTTCATCCATACAATCTGAGCTATGAGCGAACAGCCTCTTCACGATGTGCTCGTCATTGGCGCGGGACCCACTGGTCTCGCCTGCGCCATCGACGCCCAGAACGTCGGCTGCAATGTCGTAATCGTAGACAAAGGCTGCCTTACGAACTCGCTCTTCCACTACCCAGCGAACATGACGTTCTTCACTACGCCAGAGTTGCTGGAAATCGGTAACATTCCATTTCCTTCTCCGAACCAAAAGCCTGGTCGCAGCGAAGCGCTCGAGTACTATCGCAAAGTCACGGCGCACTATCAACTCAACGTGCGGCCTTACGAACTTGTGACCAAGCTGACCGGCGCCGACGGCAACTTCACGGTGCACACCGAAGATCGCTTCGGCCGCCCGCTTCAGCACCGCACACGCAAGCTCATCGTCTCGACGGGATATTACGACCTGCCCAACCATCTCAACGTTCCCGGTGAGGACCTGCCCAAGGTCTCGCATTACTATGACGAGCCGCATCCATACTTCGAGCGTGACGTTATCGTTGTTGGCGGCAAGAACTCCGCGGCAATTGCGGCGCTGGATCTGTACCGTCACGGAGCTCGAGTGACTCTCGTGCATAGAGGGCCTGAGCTGCATCGCCATATCAAATATTGGATCAAGCCGGACATCGAGAACCGAATCAAGAGGGACGAGATTACCGCGTACTTCAACACGACAATCGAACGCATTGAGCTTGATGACGTCGTGCTGAAGACGCCGCTGGGCAAGAAGACACTTCCCAACCATCACGTCTTCGCGCTTACGGGTTACAAGCCTGACTTCGCTTTTATCGAGTCACTGGGCATCAAGCTGGACGCGAAAAATTCACGCTGCCCCGTATGTAACCGGCAGACGCTGGAGTCGAATGTTCCGGGCATCTATGTGGCGGGGGTAGTGGTAGCGGGCGAGCGCACGAACGAGATCTTCATCGAAAACGGCCGCTTCCATGGAGCGCTGATCGCGAAGGATCTCGCCGAAAAGCTGGGCAAGAGCGAGGTCGCATCTCCCGTTGCACCTGAACATACCTACGCAGCCGAATAGTTGCCCGCCTAGCTGACGACGCGCCGACGGAACCCGCGCATGCCGAGCCACGTCAACAGGGCGAGGAAGAAGATGAGCGCCGCGAGGATCCAGCCATCCGGCATGTGGCCCATCGTCGGCGTGAGCGCGGCGCGCAGGCCTTCGCTGATGTAGACGATCGGATTCACGAGCACGCCAATCTGCAGCCAACGCAGATGTTCCAGCGCGGCCCACGGATAGTAGACACATCCGAGGAACGTAATCGGGACAACGACGACGCCGAACACAAGCCCGATTTGCTTTGGCTGCACTGAAGTGCCGATGGTGAGACCGAGTGCGCCCGAGAGCAGGCTCGCGAGAATCAGCACTGCGATGAGAAATGGCCAGCTCGAAACATGCGCGGCGACTGGTGTGCTGGGAATGTAGTAAGCCAGTGGAAATACAACCACCGCAGCGACTATGCTCTGCAGCGCAGAGAAGACAATCTTCTCCGCCGCGACGGCTGAGATGGGCAGCGGACACATTACGCGGTCGTCGATCTCGCGTGTGATTCCGAACTCCTGCGCCAGCGGCAGAGCCACCGCTGCAATGCCAGAGAACATGATCGCTACCGCCATCAAGCCAGGCAGGAGAACCGTGCCGAAGCTTCCGCCTCCTGCCGCAGCCATGTTCGCCGTAGGATTCAGCGCGGCGCCTCCTGACATATGCGGCATCACGTAGGTGAATACGAACAGAAACAGCAGCGGGTTCATCCCCACGCGGATGATGAAGGGTCCAATTTCACGGCGCAGCACGAACAGATCGCGCAGCATCAGCCCAAAGAACGCGCGCGTATACGTTCCGCGCCGCCCCACTTCCTTTGAGCTTTCGACCGCTAATGCCACAATTCCCTCTCGTTACTCGCGAAGATCGCGGCCCGTCATTCTGATGAACACTGTCTCCAGCGTCGGTTCGGCGGTCGCAATATCACGTAGACCATACGCATTTGCTGCCGTGATCACCTGCGGCAGCAGCCCCTCGCGTGTCTGTGCAAGCACACGCAGCCCAGCCTCCGTCGGCTCGACGCCAGTGACGCCGTCGAGTTCCCGCAATTGCTGCGCAAGCCTCTCCCGATCCGCAGTCCGAGCGAGATGCAGATCGTAGAGCTTGTCCCCGCCGACGCCTGCCTTCAGCGCGGCGGGTGTGTCCTCCACAAGGATCTTGCCGTGATCAATGATGGCGACGCGATCGCAGAGCTCATCGGCCTCCTCCATGTAATGCGTCGTTAGCACGACCGTAATGTCCTCGCTGCGCAGCGCGCGCACGGCGTCCCACATCGCGATGCGGCTCTGCGGATCGAGCCCTGCACTCGGCTCGTCGAGAAACAACACGCGCGGGTGATGAGCGATCGCACGAGCGATCTGCAGCCGCTGCGCTAGCCCACCGCTGAGTTGCTGGGGATACGATTTAGCCCGATCGTGCAGGCGGAACTGCTCCAGCAGCTCATCTGTACGTGTTCTCGCCTCGGTCCCGCTCATGCCGAAGTAGAGGCAGTGAAAGCGAATGTTCTCCGCGACCGTGCACGAACGATCGAGCGTATTGTATTGAGGCACCACGCCAATCGCTCGCCGCGACATCGCCGGATGCGCGACGACATCTACGCCCGCGATTCGCACTGTGCCAGCCGTCGGAATCGCTCGCGTCGTCGCAATGGAGATGGTCGTCGTCTTCCCTGCACCGTTCGGCCCAAGCAATCCGTACAGCTCACCCGGCGCGACCTGCAGGTCAATGCCGTCCACGGCGATGACGGGCACTTTGCCGGTGTACACCTTGCGCAGGCCGCGGATGTCTACGATCGGTTCGCTCACAGGTCCTTCCAAAGCCCGATTCTACAGGGCAATCCCGCAGAACGAGCTTCACAATCGCCGACTACAATAGAGTTAGTGCCCTCTATGAAACCGATACAGCAGGACGATCTCATCGAAAGCGTGCGCGCTGCGCTGCAGTACATCAGCTTCTACCACCCGGTGGACTACATCACGAACCTCGCCCGCGCTTATGAACTGGAGCAGTCTCCGGTAGCGAAGGACGCGATGAAACAGATTATCGTCAATTCACGCATGTGCGCCGAGGGCCACCGGCCCATCTGCCAGGACACCGGCATCGTGACCATTTTCATCAAGCTTGGCCAGGAGTGCCACTTGATGAAGGGCGACAGTCCCGCGACGATGACGCTGCAGGAGATGTGCGACGAGGGCGTGCGCGAGGCGTGGCTCGACCCGGACAACAAACTGCGCGGCAGCATCCTCGATGATCCTGCATTCAGCCGCAAGAACACCAAGGACAATACGCCGTGCGTCGTCGAGGTCTCGCTCGTCAAGGGCGACAAGGTTGATGTCACGGTCGCGGCGAAGGGCGGGGGCAGCGAGGCGAAGTCGAAGTTCGTGATGCTGAACCCGTCGGACTCGATTGTTGATTGGGTGCTGAAGACGGTGCCGACGATGGGTGCAGGCTGGTGCCCGCCGGGCATGCTCGGCATCGGCATCGGTGGCACGGCGGAAAAGGCGATGCTGCTCGCGAAGCAGAGCCTGATGGATCCGATCGACATGCAGGAGTTGAAGGCGCGCTCGGCCGACGGTCACCAGCTAAGCAACATCGAGAAGCTGCGCGTGGAACTTCATGACAAGATCAATGCGCTGGGCATCGGGGCGCAAGGCGTCGGTGGATTGACGACTGTGCTCGACGTAAAAATTCTCGACTGGCCCACGCACGCAGCGAATCTTCCCGTGGCGATGATTCCGAACTGCGCGGCGACGCGGCATGCGCACTTTGTGCTCGACGGTTCGGGTCCGCTGTATCTCGATCCACCCTCGCTCGAAAACTGGCCGAAGATGACCTACGACGTGCACGGTGGCAAACGTGTGAACCTCGACGCGATGACGCACGAAGAGGTCGCATCGTGGAAGCC
>Ga0209169_10001272_pt1 | contig 15295 bp, 9 predicted proteins | sample HubBroMetageWRM4_FD_188346 | JGI IMG/M metagenome (GOLD analysis project Ga0209169, IMG submission 188346) | Warmed soil microbial communities from the Hubbard Brook experimental Forest, New Hampshire - Hubbard Brook CCASE Soil Metagenome WRM 4... | ecosystem: Environmental > Terrestrial > Soil... | reverse complement strand
CGAGTACGACGCCTTCCTCGACGAGTTCGTCCGAGCCGTCGGCAAGCTCTTCCCGCTGGCCCTGCTGCACTGGGAGGATCTCGGGGTGGCGAACGCCAGACGGCTGCTTGAGCGGTACCGGGATGAGCGGCTGACGTTCAACGACGACATCCAGGGCACCGGGGCGGTCAACCTGGCCGCCGTCCTCGCCGCGACCAGAGCGTCCGGGGTGCCGCTGGCCGGTCACCGTATCGTGATCTTCGGCATGGGGACGGCCGGGGCAGGTATCGCCGACCAGCTGACCGCGGCCATGGTGGCCGATGGAGTGCCGGAGGCGGAGGCCAGAGGACGGTTCTGGGCCGTCGACCGTCAGGGTCTGCTGACGCAGGACATGACCGGGCTCAGCGACATCCAGCGCCGCTACGCCCGCGACCCGGCGGAGACAGCGGGCTGGCGCCGCGGCCCGGAGGTGACCGGCGGCATCGGCCTGGCCGAGGTGGTCGCCCAGCTGCATCCTACGGTGCTGATCGGGACCTCGGCTCGGCCCGGGGCCTTCACCGAGGCGATCGTCCGCGACATGGCAGATCATGCCGAACGAGCGGTGATCCTGCCGATGTCCAACCCGACCGCCCTGGCCGAGGCGACGCCGGCCGACCTCATCGAGTGGACCAACGGCCGTGCGCTGGTCGCCACAGGGAGCCCGTTCGGTGCCGTGGACTACGGCGGCGTCCACTATGAGATCGGTCAGGCCAACAACGCCCTTGTCTTCCCGGGCCTGGGCCTTGGGGTGATCGCCGCCCGGGCGCGGCGGGTAACCGACGGGATGCTGCTCGCGGCCGCCCGGGCGGTGGCGGACCTCGTCGACATTTCGGCGCCGGGCACTCCGTTGCTGCCTCGGGTGGCCGACCTGCGGGAAACGTCGGTCGCGGTGGCCGCCACGGTCGCCAGGGCCGCCGCAGCCGAAGGCGTGGCGTCCGCCACGCTGGACACCGACCCGGCCGGCCAGGTGCGGGCGCTCATGTGGCAGCCGCGCTACCGCCCGGTCAGGCCCGGCTGACCACGGGTACCAGCATCGCGCGGCTACCGTCTGGGCAGGTACAGGTCGGTGATCGTGCCCTCGAACGCCTCGGCGGCCAGGCCGACGGTCTCGGACAGGGTGGGGTGGGGGTGGATGCTCAGGGCGATGTCGGCGGCGTCGGCGCCCATCTCGATGGCCAGCACCGCCTCGGCGATGAGCTCGCCCGCGTTCGGCCCGGTGATGCCGCAGCCGATGACCCGGCCGCTCTCCTCGTCGAACAGCACCTTGGTCAGCCCTTCGGACCGGCCGAGGGTGAGTGAGCGGCCGCTGGCGGCCCACGGGAAGACCCCCTTGCCGTACGTGACGCCGGCCGCCCTGGCCTCGTTCTCGGTAACGCCGGCCCAGGCCACCTCGGGGTCGGTGTAGGCGACCGACGGGATGGCGCGGGCGTCGAAGAAGCTGTTCTTGCCCGCGATGACCTCGGCGGCGACCTTGCCCTCGTGCATCGCCTTGTGCGCCAGCATCGGCTGGCCGACGACGTCGCCGATGGCGAAGATGTGCTCGACGTTGGTCCGCATCTGCTTGCTGACACCGATGAAGCCGCGGTCGTCGACCGCGACGCCGGCCTGCTCGGCGCCGATCAGCTTGCCGTTGGGGCTGCGCCCGACCGCGACCAGGATCCGGTCGAAGGTGTCGGTGGCCGGGGCCTTCGGGCCGTCGAAGGACACCGTCAGTCCCTCGGGCCCGGCCTGGACGCCGGTCACCTTGGTCTTGACGTAGATGTTCTCGTACTGCCGGGTGATCCGCTTGGTCAGCGGGCTGATCAGGTCCTTGTCGGTGCCCGGGATGAGCTGATCGAGCAGCTCGACGACGGTGATGTTCGCGCCGAGCTCGTGGTACACGGTGGCCATCTCCAGCCCGATGATCCCGCCGCCGATGACGAGCAGGCGGCGCGGTATCTCAGTGAGTTCCAGCGCGCCGGTGGAGTCGATGACCCGCGGGTCAGATGCAGGCATGAACGGCAGCGTCAGAGCCTCAGATCCGGCCGCGATGATCGCCTGCTCGAAGCCGACCGTGGTGGTTCCGCCCTCGGCCAGCTCGACCCGCAGCTGGCGCGGGGAGGTAAACCGGCCGTAGCCGCGGATGGTGGTGACCTTGCGCTGCTTCGCCAGGCCGGCCAGGCCGCCGGTGAGCCGTCCGACCACGCCCTGTTTCCAGGCCCGGAGCTGGTCCAGGTCGATCGCCGGAGCGCCGAACGCGATGCCGTGCTCGCTCATCTCCTTGGTTTCGGCGATGACCTTGGCGGCGTGCAGCAGGGCCTTGGACGGGATGCAGCCGACGTTGAGGCAGACTCCGCCGAGGGCCTCCTCGCGATCGACGAGCACGACGCGCTGGCCCAGGTCGGCGGCGCGGAACGCGGCCGTGTAGCCGCCCGGCCCGCCCCCGAGGACGAGCACCTCGGCGGTCTGATTCTCCACGTCAGCCTCCCTAATCAGAGCACGAGGCGGCGGACGTCCTCGAGCAGGTGGCACAGGTACCGGGCGAACCGGGCGGCCAGTGCGCCGTCGATGACCCGGTGGTCGTAGGACAGCGAGACCGGCAGCATCAGCCGCGGGACGAACGCCGAACCATCCCACACCGGCGTCATCTTGGACCGGACCACGCCGAGTATCGCTACCTCGGGGGCGTTGACGATGGGCGTGAAGCTGGTACCGCCGATGCCGCCCAGGCTGGAGATCGTGAAACAGGCGCCCTGCAGGTCAGCCAGGTCCAGCTTGCCGTCTCGCGCCCGGGCCGAGACCGCGCCGAGTTCGGCGCTGAGTTCGGTGATGCCCTTGCGGTCGACGTCGCGGATCACCGGCACGACCAGGCCCTCGGGTGTGTCCACCGCGATGCCGAGGTGATAGTAGCTCTTGTAGATCAGCGCGTCTTTGGTCGGCGTCAGCGAGCTGTTGAACTTGGGGAATTCCCGCAGGGCCGAGACGCTGGCCTTCATCAAGAACGCCAGCAGCGTCACGCGGTAGCCGTCGGTCTTGGCGGCGGCGTCGAGTTCCCTGCGGTACGCGTCCAGGTCGGTGATATCGGCCTCGTCGTTCTGGGTGACGTGCGGGACGTTGAGCCAGGACCGGTGCAGCACGGGCCCGGACAGCCGCTGGATGCGCGACAGCGGCCTGACCTCGACCGGCCCGAACTTCGAGAAGTCCTGCGCCGGAACCTCCGGGATGCCGCCGACGGCCGCAACCACGGCATCCGCCGGGGAGGCTGCCGGCCCGCGTACGCCCGCGATCACGTCCTCCTTAGTGATCCGGCCCTTCGGTCCCGTCCCCGACAGCACGCTCAGGTCCAGGCCCAGCTCGCGGGCCAGCCGGCGCACGCCAGGCCCGGCGTGCACCCCCTCGAACCCGTCCGGCGCCCCGGCCTCCACCGCGGTCACCGGCGGCCCACCGGCCGGAGCCGGCATCGCCGCCTGCGCAGCAGCGGCCGAACGGGACGCGGCCGCCGCGACCGGGTCCGCCGCGTCTGGGTCCGCCGCGTCCGGGGCCGGCGGCTCCTGCTGGTCCGTCAGCGGCGGCGGCTCGACGTCGGTGCCGCCGACCTCCAGCAGCAGGAGCGGCGACCCGCGGCTGACCAGGTCACCGACCTTGACCCGCAGCTCACCGACGGTGCCCGCAGCCGGCGCGGGGATGTCCATGGTGGCCTTGTCCGATTCCAGGGTGACCAGCGGATCCTCGGCGCTGACCACGTCGCCGGCCGCGACGTGGATCTCGATGACCGGCACCTCGGCGAAGTCGCCGAGGTCGGGAACGCTGACTTCAGTCGCAGCGGCCATGGCTGCTCCCCTCAGTGATACGCGCGGTCATACCAGGGACGGATCGGGTTTGCCGGGATCGATGCCGTACCGCGCGATCGCGTCGGCGACGGTGGCCGCCGGGACGGTCCCGTCCTCAGCCAGCGACGCCAGCGCGGCCACCGCGACGTAGTGCCGGTCGACCTCGAAGAACCGGCGCAGGTTCTTTCGGTAATCAGAACGGCCATAGCCATCTGTGCCCAGCACCCGGTAACGCCCCGGCACGAAGGCGCGGATCTGGTCGGCGAAGCTCTTGACGTAGTCGGTCGCGGCGATGACCGGGCCGGGCCGCCCGGCCAGGCAGTCCCCGACGTAGCTGCGCCGGGGTTCTTCCCCCGGGTGCAGCATGTTCCACCGCTCGGCGGCCAGCCCGTCACGCCGCAGCTCGGTGAAGCTGGTCGCGCTCCACACGTCGGCCGACACGCCGTAGTCGGCGGCCAGCAGGTCCGCGCCGGCCAGCACCTCCCGCAAGATGGTGCCGCTGCCCAGCAGCTGTACCGCCGGACCATCGCCGGTGCCGGAGCCCGCGCGCAGCAGGTACATCCCGCGCAGGATCCCGGCCTCGGCGCCCTCGGGCAGCGCGGGGTGCTCGTAGTTCTCGTTCATCAAGGTGAGGTAGAAGAACACGTCTTCCTGCTCGGCGATCATCCGCCGCAGCCCGTCGGCGACGATGACCGCGACCTCATAGGAGTAGGTCGGGTCGTAGGACACGCAGTTGGGGACGACCGAGGCGAGCAGGTGGCTGTGGCCGTCCTCGTGCTGCAGCCCCTCGCCGTTCAGCGTGGTCCGGCCGGCCGTCCCGCCGAGCAGGAAGCCGCGGGCGCGGGAGTCCCCGGCCGCCCAGATCAGGTCCATGACCCGCTGGAAGCCGAACATCGAGTAGAAGATGTAGAACGGGATCATCGGCGTGTCGGACGTGCTGTATGAGGTGGCAGCGGCGATCCAGGACGACATGGCGCCGGCCTCGTTGATGCCCTCCTGCAGCATCTGGCCGTCCGGCGCCTCGCGGTAGTACATCAGCTGGCTGGCGTCCTCAGGCCGGTACAGCTGGCCGGCCTGGCTGAAGATGCCGAACTGCCGGAACATGCCCTCCATCCCGAACGTCCGGGACTCATCCGGCACGATCGGCACCACGTGGGAGCCGATGGCCTTGTCTCGCAGCAGGGTGTTCAGGATCCGGACGAACGCCATGGTGGTGGAGATCTCCCGGCCCGGCGTCCCGCCCAGCTGGCCGCCGAACGCGGACAGAGGCGGCACCGTCAGCGTCTGCGTCGACCGCCTGCGCCGGGAAGGCAGGTACCCGCCGAGGGCCTCCCGCCGTTCCCGCAGGTAGGCCATCTCCTCGCTGCCGTCCTCGAAACGCAGGAACGGCAGCTCGGCCAGCTGCTCGTCGGTCAGCGGCAGGCTGAACCGGTCGCGGAACCTGGCCAGGGCGGCGGCGGAAATGTGCTTCTGCTGGTGGGTGATGTTCTGGCCCTCGCCCGATTCCCCCATCCCGTAGCCCTTGATGGTCTTGGCCAGGATGACGGTGGGCTGCCCGGTCGTCCGCACCGCGGCCGCGTACGCGGCGTACACCTTCTGCGGGTCGTGGCCGCCGCGGTTCAGCGCCCAGATCTGTTCATCGGTCATCCCCGCGACCATCTCGGCCAGTTCCGGGTACTTGCCGAAGAACTTCTCCCGCACGTACGCGCCGTTCTTGGACTTGTAGTCCTGGTATTCGCCGTCGACCACCTCCTCCATCCGCTTCAGCAGCAGCCCGGTGGTATCCCGGGCGATGAGCGGGTCCCAGGCGCTGCCCCAGATCGTCTTGATCACGTTCCAGCCCGCGCCGCGGAAGATGCCCTCCAGCTCCTGGATGATCTTGCCGTTGCCGCGGACCGGGCCGTCCAGCCGCTGCAGGTTGCAGTTGATGACGAAGATGAGGTTGTCGAGCTTCTCCCGGCTGGCCATCGCGATGGCACCCAGTGATTCCGGCTCGTCGGTCTCCCCGTCGCCCAGGAACGCCCACACCTTGCGGTCGGCCGTGTCGGCCAGACCGCGAGACGCCAGATACTTCAGAAAGCGCGCCTGGTAGATCGCCATGATCGGGCCCAGGCCCATCGACACCGTCGGCATCTGCCAGTACTCCGGCATCAGCCACGGGTGCGGGTAGGACGACAGGCCGCCGCCGCCGGTCTCCTGGCGGAACTTGACCAGCTGCTCCTCGGTGAGCCGGCCCTCTACGAACGAGCGGGCGTAGACGCCCGGCGACGAATGCCCCTGAATGAACAGCAGATCACCGCCGCGGCCGTCCGAGGCGCCCCGGAAGAAATGCTCAAACCCCACGTCGTACAGGGTCGCCGCGGACTGGAAGCTGGCGATGTGGCCGCCGAGCTCGGAGGACTCCGCGTTCGCCCGCAGCACGATGGCCAGCGCGTTCCACCGGACCAGCGACCGGATCCGGTGGTCCATCGCCTCTTCGCGCGGGCTCAGCCGGTCTTGCGAGTCGGCCGGGATCGTGTTCAGGTACGGCGTGGTGGCGCGGTACGGAACCGCCGCGCCCTTCCGCCTGGCCTCGGTGACCACCTCGTCGAGCAGGAAGAACGCGCGATCCGCGCCCTCGTACGCCAGCACGGAGTCCAGCGCCTCCAGCCACTCGCGCGTCTCGGCCGGGTCAAGATCTTCCAGCATCAGCGTCCCCTCCTCAGGAATCCTGGCGGCCGCACATCATGGGTGCCGTTACATCTAAAGGTCGCCTCCGGGGGAGGGTGACGGGCGTGCTTCGATTATGCTCCTACCTCACTCGTGGCGCAGACCCACCTGCTTCATTAGCGGCAGCACGTTCTCGCCGAAGTACTTCATCTCCTCGTTGTAGTCCAGGAAACCCATGATCATGCCGTCCATGCCGGCCGCGTTGAGCCGGCCCAGTTCCTCGGTGACCTGCTCGGGCGTGCCGACCACGGGGTAACCGGCCCAGCCCGCGATGAACCGCTCCTGGAACTTCTTGATCTGCTCGTTGAAGGACTGGCTCTCCATGCCCGCCACCTTCATCACGTTCCCGGCGGCGTCCCAGTCACCGTGGTCGATGACGGCCTGGAACGCGTCCTTGGCCTCCTGCTCGGTGTCCCGGACGACGACCAGGCCGTACGTCATGGTGGAGATGTCGCGGCCGTAGTCCTCGCGGGCCTTGCGGCGGAGGTTGCCGGTGTACTCGGCCATGGTCTCGACCGTGTCGAGCGAGGCGAAGTTGATGTCCACGTTGCGGGCCGAGAAGTCCACGCCCGAGGGTGAGTTGCCCGCGTTGATCAGCACCGGCTGGGGTGCCTGGTACGGCTTCGGGTACGCTTCCAGCCCTTCGCCCTGGAAGAACTTCCCGTGGAAGTCGAACGATCCCGGCTCGCTCCACAGGCGGCGGACCAGGTCGAGCCATTCCTGCCCGAAGGCGTAACGCTCGTCGTGCTCGAGCTGGCGGCCGTGGAACATGTCCATCTCCGGGCTGAACCAGCCCATCACCAGGTTGAGGCCGAACCGCCCCCGCGAGATGTGATCGTTGGTCACGGCGGCCTTGGCGGCCACGATGGGATGCACGGTGGGCAGGTGCGAGGTGGAGAAGATGGCGATCTTCTCGGTGGCCTGCAGCAGGCCCGCGGCCCAGGTGTAGGTCTCGAAGCAGTTCCCGTTGAAGTTCGTGGTCCCGCCGAAGCCGCGCCATCGCGCGATCGGCACCAGCGCCTCGAAGCCGAGCGCCTCGGCCCGCCGCGCGACCTCCAGGGTGTGGTCCCACGTGGCCACGTAGGTCGACGGGGCGTGCGACATGGTCAGCCCGTAGGAGCAGTTCGTGCCGAACAGCCCGAGCTTCATCTTCTGGTCGTTGAACATCGGGTTGGTCAGCGTGCGGTCGACCAGCGGCTGCGTCTCCTCGACGGGCCGCGGCGCGGTGGGGTTGAGGTCGAGAGTGGTCATGTCGTTGTCTCCTCGCGGTTCAGCCGAGCTGGAAGGGATCCCTGGTCGCGCCGGTCAGCTCGACCCATACGGACTTGTTCTCGGTGTATTCGTTGAGCGCGTCGATGCCGTTCTCGCGGCCGAGCCCGCTGTCGCCGAACCCGCCGAAGGGCACGTTCGGCGCGAGCACGCGGTAGGCGTTGATCCAGACGGTCCCGGCGCGCAGCTTGGCGGCGACCCGGTGCGCCCGGTGGACGTCCTTGGTCCACACCGCTCCGGCCAGGCCGTACGGCGTGTCGTTGGCCAGCTTGAGGGCCTCTTCCTCGTCGCTGAAGGTGAGCGCGGCCACCACCGGCCCGAAGATCTCCTCGCGCACCACCGTCCGCGTCGGGTCGACGCTGGTGATCACCGTCGGCCGGACGAACAACCCGCCGTGCGCCTCCGACGGCCCGCCGCCGCAGGCGAAGACGCCGCCCTCGGCGCTCGCCGTCTCCAGGTAGCCGAGCACCTTGCGGTACTGCGGCTCGTTGGCCATCGGGCCCATCTCGGTCTCGGGGTCGTTGGGGTCGCCGAGCTTGATCGCGTTGGCCCGCTCGACGAGCAGCTCGATCAGCCGCTGCTGGACGCTCTCGTGCACGATGAGCCGGGAGCCGGCCATGCAGGTCTGGCCGGTGGCCGCGAACACGCCGGCCACGATTCCGTTGGCCGCGGCGGCCAGGTCGGCGTCCTCGAAGACGATCTGCGGTGACTTACCGCCCAGCTCGAGCGTGACCCGGTTGACGTTGGCTCCCGCCGCCTTCGCCACGGCGGCCCCGGTGGCGGTCGAGCCGGTGAACGCGACCTTGTCCACGCCCTTGTGGGCCGCCAGGGCGGCGCCGAGCTCGCGGCTCGAGCCGACCACCACGTTGAAGGTGCCGGCCGGGAATCCGGCCTCATCCACCAGCGCGGCCAGGGCCAGGGTGGAGGCCGGCGCGTGCTCCGACGGCTTGCAGACCATGGTGCAGCCCGCCGCCAGCGCGGGCGCGAGCTTGAAGGTCAGCAGCAGCAGCGGCGAGTTCCACGGCGTGATCGCGCCGACCACGCCGACCGGCTCCCGCCGGGTGTACACCATGAAGTTGGGCTTGTCCGAGGGGATCGACCGGCCCTCGATCTTGTCGGCCAGCCCGGCGAAGTAGTAGTACCACTGCGGTAGGTACCTGGTCTGCCCGACCATCTCGCGGTACAGCTTGCCCGAGTCGGAGACCTCGGCGCGGGCCAGTTCCTCGGCGTTGCGCTCGATCAGCTCGGCGAGCCGGCGCATCAGCCGGGCCCGGTCGAAGCCCGTCATCGCGCCCCACTCGCCGTCCAGGGCGGCCCGGGCCGCCGCCACCGCGTGGTCGATGTCCTCGACGGTGCCTTCCGGCAGGACGGCCCAGGGCTGGCCGGCGTAGGGATTGAGCGATTCGAACCTCTGGCCGGTCGAGGAATCGACGAACCGGCCGCCGATATACATCTGGTATTCCTTGAGCTTTTCTGGTGATGTCATCGCCGTACTCTCCTTCCGGGAACGGGCCTGCGGCACCTGGTCAAAGCTGTCCGCCCGCGTCCGTGATCACCTCGTGCACCAGCGTCTTGACCTGATCCGCGTGCTGGTAGATGAGCTGCTTAGCGCGCGGGATGTCGCCGTCGCGGCAGGCCTGGGTGAGCTCCGTGTGGTGCTGGACGTCGAATTTCAGCCACCAGGGCTGATCGGAGATCGCCCGCCGCCACAGCGCCGAGATCCCCAGCCGGTCGTAGGTGTGGCTGAGCGGGGTGCACTTGGCCAGGCCGACCAGGTAACTGTGGTAGCCGTGGCTGGCGTTCAGGAACTCGCCGATGTCGGGCGAATCTCCGGCCACGATCTGGGCCAGCTTCGCCGCGAAGCCCTCCAGCATCGCGACGTCGGCCTCGCTCAGGTGGCCCACCGCGGCGTCGGCCACGCCGATCTCGATCACGCAGCGCGCGTCGAACATCTCGTCGGCCAGTTCCACGGTCAGCGGCGCCGCCAGGTACTGCCCGTCGGCGGTCCGGCTGACCAGCTGCTCGCTGGCCAGCTTCATCAGTGCGAAGGCGATCTGCGCGGGGTCGAGATCGAGCCTCCTGGCCAGCGGGGTCAGTTCCAGCGGCTGGTTCAGCGGCACCTGGCGGGTCAGCACCAGATCGCGCATGGCGGCGTAGGCGAATTCCTCCTGCGTCCGCTCCAGCCGGCCGAACTGGCCCCGGAAGTAGGTCAGCGGCGCCCCGTCGCGGCCCTCGGCCACCGCCACCCGGGCCAGCAGGACGGTGTGCGTCCCGCCGGTGACCGACTCGGCGACCTGGCACTCCAGGTTGGCCAGGCCGTCGGTGAGCAGCGGAACGCCGGTCTGCCCGGTGGCCACGGCCACCCCGTCGAACTTGTCGTTGCCCTTGCGCGCGAACTTGTAGGCCAGCTCCTCCTGACCCTCGGCCAGGATGTTGACGCCGAAGACGCCGGCCTGCGCCACGGCGCGCCCGGTTTCGCTGGTCTTGTTCAGGCAGACCAGGATCATGGGCGGATCCATCGACAGCGAGGAGACCGCGCTCGCCGTGGTCCCGAAGGGGGCGCCGTTGGCTGTGGTGGTAATGACCGTGACGCCACTGGCGAAGCGGCCGATCACGTCCCGGAACACCTGCTGCTCGACCACCGCTTCTTCCGGCCGGAGCGTGTTGTCTCTACTGGTCACAGGTAACCTCCGTCCGTTCCTCAAATGATTTGGTCATGGCGCAGCCGGCAGATCTGCTCGGGCTCAAGGCCGAGCAGTTCGCGCAGCACGTCGTCGGTGTCCGCGCCCAGCGGCGGCCCGGCCCGCCGCACCCGGCCGGGTGTCTGCGACAGGCGCGGGAAGACGCCCTGCATGACGATCTCGCCGTACTTCTCGTCGGCCACCCGGACCAGCGATTCCCTGGCCGCGAAGTGCGGGTCGTCGAGCATGTCCTTGGGCTCGTAGACCAGGCCGGCCGGGACGCCCGCCTCGTGCAGGCGAGCCAGGACCTCGGCCGACGAACGGGTCAGCGTCCACGCGGTGACGATGGCGTCGATGTCGGCCACGTGCCCAGCCCGGGCCTGGTGGCTGGCGAAGCGCGGGTCGGCCGCCAGTTCCGGCTGGCCCATGACCGTGACCAGCCGCGCGAAGACCGAATCCTGGTTGGCGGCGATCAGGACCTGGCCGTCGTTGGTGGTGTAGACATTGCTCGGCGCGATGCCGGGCAGCGTCGGCCCGGTCCGCTCCCGGGCCAGGCCCTCGGCATGCCAGTCGGTGACCAGCGCCTCGGTGACCGCCAGCACGGACTCGTAGATGCTGGCGTCGACGATCTGCCCACGGCCGGTGCGATGCCGCGCCTCGAGCGCCGCGAGCGCGCCGAGCACGCCGAACATGCCGGTCAGCGAGTCGCCGATGCTGACCCCGACCCGCGTCGGCGGCCGGTCCGGGTACCCGGTGAGCGCCCGCAGGCCGCCCATGGCCTCACCGATGGCGGCGTAGCCGGCCCGCGTGGCGTACGGCCCGTCCTGCCCGAAGCCGCTGATCCTGACCATGATCAGCCGCGGGTTGAGGGCCGAGAGCTCGGCCCAGCCCAGCCCCCACCGCTCCATGGTCCCGGGCCGGAAATTCTCGACCAGGATGTCGACCTGAGCGGCCAGGCGGCGGACCAGATCCTGGCCCTGCGATTTGCGCAGGTCGACGGTGACACTGCGCTTGTTGCGGCCGGTCACCCGCCACCACAGCGAGTCGCCGCCGCCCGGGCGGTGCCCCCACTGGCGCAGCACGTCGCCGACGCCGGGAGGCTCGATCTTGATCACGTCGGCGCCTAGGTCGCCGAGCAGCTGACCGCAGAACGGACCCGCGATCACCTGGCCGAGCTCGAGCACCCGGATCCCGTCGATGGCCTCGTGCATGCCAGGAGAATAAGAACGTCTGCCGCCCGGGTACTATCCGCCTGGCGCGAGGTCACTATCCGGGCAGCGCGAACGGCAAGCCGCAAACCTGCGCCCAGCGGCTCGCACCTCGCACGCCGCGGATATCCGTCCGGGCCTGTCGTTTCTTACAGTCGTCGGAGCAACGTTTCCCTCGTGCCCAGGAGCCGCCCGATGGCCGACGTGAGCATCGTCGAGGTCAGCCCGCGAGACGGGCTGCAGAACGAGAAGACGCTACTGTCCACCCAGGCCAAGCTGGAGCTGATCCAGCGGCTGGTCGACGCGGGCGCCAAGCGGATCGAGGCCGTCTCGTTCGCGCACCCGCGGCTGGTGCCGGCCATGGCCGACGCCGAGGCGGTGATGGACGGCGTGCTGCGGGTCCCCGGCGTCTCCTACGCCGGCCTGGTGCTCAACCGCCGCGGACTCGACCGCGCCGTCGCCTCGGGCGTCGACGAGGTCAACTTCGTCGTCTGCGTGAGCGACACCTTCAGCCAGCGCAACCAGAATGTCTCGACCGCCGACAGCATGCGGGCCGCGGCGGACGTGGTCGAGGCGGCCAGGGACCAGGGCCTGTTCACCACCGTCACCCTGGCGACGGCGTTCGGCTGCCCGTTCGAGGGGGAGGTTGAGCCGGCCGCGGTGGTCGCTCTGGCGGTGCAGGCGGCCCGCTCCGGGGCCGACGAGATCGCGCTGGCCGACACCACCGGCGTCGGCGTGCCCACCCAGGTCCGCGATCTTGTCGATGCGATCCGGTCGCAGGCGGGCGGGCAGCCGCAGCTCCGGTGTCACTTCCACAACACCAGGAACACCGGCTTCGCCAACGCCTACGCGGCCATCGACGCCGGGGTGACGGTCCTCGACTCGAGCGCCGGCGGCATCGGCGGCTGCCCGTTCGCGCCGGCCGCCACCGGGAACATCGCCACCGACGATCTCGTCTACCTGCTGGAACGGATGCGCCGGCCGACCGGGATCGACCTCGCCGCCCTGCTGCCCACGGCCGGGTTCCTCGGCGAGCAGCTCGGCTACTCCGTCCCGGCCATGCTGCCGCGGGCCGGCGTCTTCCCTTCGCCACAGGAGACCTCCGATGCCGCTGAGCCTGACGCATAAGGTCCTCGGTTCGCATCTGGCCGCCGGTGATCTCGGCGCCGGAGCGGACGCCACCTTCCGGGTCGACCAAGTCCTGCTCGAGGACGCCACCGGGACCATGGCCGGCCTGCAATTCGAGCTGCTCGGCGCGACCGAGGCCGCGGTCCGGCTCGCCATCTGCTACGCCGACCACAACGTCATCCAGATCGACGACCGGAACATGCAGGACCACAGGTACCTGCGTTCGTTCGCCGAGCGTTACGGCGTGCGCTTCTCCCCGCCCGGTCACGGCATCTCCCACTACGTCCACCTCGAGCACTTCGCCCGGCCGGGCGAGCTGATGGTGGGAGCCGACTCGCACACCACCATGGCGGGGGCGCTCGGCATGATCGCGGTCGGCGTCGGCGGCCTGGAGGCGGCCGTCGCGCTGGCGGGCTACGGTATCGAGCTGCGGAGCCCGCGCGTGATCGGAGTCGAGCTCACCGGGCGTCTGCGCCAGGCCGTGGCGGCGAAGGACATCGTGCTCGAACTGCTGCGCCGCTACGGGGTCCGCGGCGGCCGGGGCGGGGTCTTCGAGTTCTTCGGCGACGGGGTCGGGCACCTGCCCGCCACGGGCCGCGCGACCATCTGCAACATGGTGATGGAGACCGGGGCGCTGACGGGCGTCTTTCCCGCCGACGAGCAGACCAGGCGGTGGCTCGCCGAGCACGACCGGGAAGCGGACTTCGCGCCGCTCGCCGCGGACCCCGGCGCGTCCTACGACGCGATCGAGCGCATCGACCTGGGACGGCTCGAGCCGCTGGTCGCCGTGCCGCATTCGCCCGGAGACGTGGTGCCGGTCACGGAGCTCGCCGGTACCGAGCTCGCCCAGGTCTGCGTCGGGTCCTCAGTGAACAGCTCATACGAGGACCTCGCCAGCGTGGCCGCCGTGCTGCGCGGGCACACCGTCTATCCCGGGCTCCCGCTGACGGTGACCCCCGGATCGCGCGAGATCCTCGACACGATCGTCCGGGCCGGCGTGTACGGCGACCTGCTCGCGTCCGGGGCGCGCCTGCTCGAGCCGGTCTGCGGTCCGTGCATCGGGATCGGCCAGGCGCCGCTCAAGGGCCGGCCCTCGCTGCGCACCTTCAACCGCAACTTCCCCGGCCGCACCGGCACGGCCGAGGACCAGGTGTACCTGTGCTCGCCCGCCACAGCCGCCGCGTCGGCCCTGACCGGCGTGATCACCGATCCGCGGACGGTGGACTGGCCGCCGCCGCGTCCGGCCGTGCGGCCCGACCCGTCGATCGGGCGGCGGCACATCACCGCCGTACTGCCACCGGCGCGGCGGGAGGCCGTGGTCATCGAGCGGGGCGACAACATCGTCCCGCCGCCGGTGCCGCAACCGCCCCCCGAAGTCCTCGACGCCCGGGTGCTGATCGTGGTCGGCGACGACATCTCCACCGGCGACATGGCACCCGACGGGGCGATCGGCATGGCCGTGTGGTCCAACATCGCCGAATGCGCCCGGTTCATGTTCCGCCGCCTCGACCCGGAGTTCCACGACCGCGCCCTGTCCTGGGGCGGCGGCTTGATCATCGGCGGGCACAACTACGGTCAGGGCTCCTCCCGCGAGCAGGCCGCCCTGGCCCCGCTGTATCTGGGCGTGCGGGCGGTCATCGCCCGCAGCTACGCCCGCATCCATCGCCGGAACCTCATCAGCGTAGGCATCCTGCCCCTCGTCTTCGCCGACGATTCCGCTTGGCTGACCGCGCGGGTGGGCCAGCACTGGCGGATCGGTGGCCTCGCCGCCGCGGTCGATTCGGCCGCCGACACCATGACGGCCGAGGTCGAGGGCGTCGGCGCGGTCCCGGTGGCGCTCGACGTCTCGCCGGGCGAACGGCAGACCCTGCGGGCCGGCGGCCTGCTGGCCCAGGTCCGGGCCGGCGGCCGGCCGCGCCTGGCGTCGCCTTGATGGCGGTCAGGACGCCGCGTGCCGCTTGACGGTGTCGGACGGGAGTTCCCCGAAGCGTTCCCTGTACTGCTGGGCGAACCGGCTGGGATGGAAGAAACCCCAGCGCATGGCGACATCGGTGACGCGGACATCGTCGCGGCCGGTCCGCAGCAGCTCGGTCCGGACGTGGTCCAGGCGCAGCCGGCGCAGGTAGGCCATGCACGAGATGCCGAGTTCGGCCTGGAACGTGGCGTGCAGGGTACGCACGCTCATGCAGCCCACCCGCGCGAGTTCCTGCGGGGTGAGCGCCTCGTCGGCGTTCATCTCCATGTACTCGATCACCGGAGTAAGCCGGGACCGGGGCACGGTGTCCGCAGGGCGGGCCAGTTCGCTGGTATAGGGGTGAGGCGCCGCGGACAGCAGCTCAGTGAGCACGAACGTCTCGAGCTGTTCGCGGGCGATCGGCATTTCGGCGATGCCGCCCGGGCGGTCAAGCTCACGAGCCATGAACTCGACCGCGGACACCAGGCTGCGTCCGCACGACGTGGTCATGTCCAGCTG
>Ga0209169_10001270_pt1 | contig 15327 bp, 13 predicted proteins | sample HubBroMetageWRM4_FD_188346 | JGI IMG/M metagenome (GOLD analysis project Ga0209169, IMG submission 188346) | Warmed soil microbial communities from the Hubbard Brook experimental Forest, New Hampshire - Hubbard Brook CCASE Soil Metagenome WRM 4... | ecosystem: Environmental > Terrestrial > Soil... | reverse complement strand
ACGCGCGAGTTTCAAGTTTCCGGTGATCACACCGCGAGGGTCACACCCGTTCCCATCCCGAACACGGAAGTTAAGCCTCGCCGGGCCGATGATACTGCATGGGCAACTGTGTGGGAACGTAGGTCGTCGCCGGGATTAATTTAGAAAAGGCCGTTTCGCTAACGCGATGCGGCCTTTTTCATTTGGTCATCGTTTTTTGCTGATATTTGTTGCTGCGGCGATTTTCATTTCGCTGATTTTGCTTTGCTGATTCCTGTTTTGTTCAGCTAAAAATTATTTGTTCGAAGGACTCCGCCTGACGGGGCCGTGCCGCCGTCTGCTGTTGCGCTGTTGCGGAGGCGTATCCTGATGTCGTGAAATTTGGAACTTCGCGAGTCCCGATATTGATCAGCTCGAAAGTCCTCTCGGTCGAAGAATTTTGGAAATAAAGGAAGGAAACATGGGAATCCTCGAAGTATCGACACCGCTGATTGTGATTTGCACGCGCGAACGGGAGCGTGCGATTACTTTTTATCGAGACGCGCTCGGTCTGAAGTTCATCCGTGAAGATCGATTTGCCGCCATCTTTGAAGCTGGCGGAACAATGTTGCGCGTTTCAACAGTCCCGGATTTCGTCGCGCACGAGCACAGCATTCTCGGCTTTCGCGTGAAAGACACGACAGCGACGGTGAAGGCCCTGCGAGAAAACGGTGTCGTGTTTAATATTTATCCGAGCTTCAAACAAGATGAGCTCGGCATCTGGACCGTGCCGGATGGGTCGGCGCACGTCGCCTGGTTCAAAGATCCCGACGGCAATGTGCTAAGCATCACCGACGTTTAAAGCGCAAGCACGCAGCGTGACGTCCGATAAATCCGCACCCTCCCAGTGACGCGGATGTTTCTGTGCGAATCTGAATGTGAGCGGCCGGCAACTTGTCGATGGCTCACGTGGTTTCGTTCGGGTAGTTGAAGAAGAGTTGGTTGCCGTCGAGGTCGTCGACCACGAGTAGCCGATAGCCCCACGAACCGTCTTTCACAGCGACACCCTTGGCCTCAAGCTCAGCGCGCAGTGCATCCAACCCGGCGACTTGCGACGCTATATTCTCGGCGTTCAATGAAATGAACATCAGGCCCTTGCCGACCTTGTCGGGCCAAGTGTCGGCGAGAATGAGGGTGCAGCCTAGCCCTTCGACTTGGGCGATGTGCCCTTTGCCGTCCTCGGTGTAACGCCATTCGCTCGTGAAGCCAAGCCGGTCCATGTAGAAACGAATCGAGACGTCTACGTCCTTCACGTGAAAGACCGGACGTCCAAACCAATCTTTCTCTGCCATAACTGTCTCCTCGCGAAAGTCGTCACTCCTGGCGCAAGTATTGCACCGAACTTGGCTTTCGCGGGACAGATAGTCACCATCGAGCGGGCGCGCTGGACGCCTTTGTAAGGTGCGTTAAATCTTTGGGGCGATGTCTGAATGACGTTAGGTGGAACGTCATGGTAATAAAGGCGGACTCTGGTTGCTGAGTTGAGGCGCCAAGTTATTGAGAGGAAAGCATGAAATACGTTTTGCTGGATTACGTGGGTGAGGCTGGATGGCCGCGATTGACGCGCGATGAGCAGAGGTACTGGCTCGTCGCGTACAAGGCTTACATGGAGGCCATGACGAAGGCCGGCGTGTTGAAGAACACGATCGGATTGCAGCCTACGGCGACGGCGACGACGATGCGTGTGCGCGACGACAAGCCGAATGTGCTCGATGGTCCGTATACCGATTCCAAGGAGCAACTTGGCGGATTTCATTTGATCGAAGTGGAAAATCTCGACGAGGCGTTGGCTTGGGCGGCGCGATCGCCGACCTCGTTGCACGGCGTTGTCGAGGTGCGGCCGATTATGGAGGGCACGTGGCTCACGGTGGACATCGAGAAGTTCATCAAGCCCGAGTGAAATTTCGCGAGTAGGGAAATCACGCGCCGAAGGGCGAGCTGTGTAATGGCACCGCGAAAACGTGGAGTCGAGTCTTACGCCGGGCGCGGCAAGCCTCGCCCCTACAAAGGCCGTCGCGAGTCGCGATTTTGTGCCCGAGTTTGCATACCAAGGAGAACCAGATGCGAAGGATGGTTGTGTTCAATAACGTGACGCTCGACGGGTATTACACCGGAGTTGATGGGGATATGAGCTGGGCGCATAAGTACGATCCGGAATGGATGGAGTTTACGAACGAAAATGCCAAGGGCGGTGGAGCGGTGCTTGCGTTCGGGCGCGTGACATACGACATGATGGCCGGCTACTGGCCGACGCCGATGGCGATGCAAAATATGCCCACCGTCGCTGAAGCGATGAACAATCAGCCGAAGCTCGTTTTCTCTCGCACGATGAACGAAGCGAAGTGGAACAACACGCGATTGATCAAAGGCGATCTCGCGACCGAAGCCCGCAAAATCAAAGAAGAGCCTGGCGACGACATCGTGATCATGGGCAGTGGCAATCTGATCTCGCAGCTTGCACAACTCAGGCTGATCGATGAATACCAGATTGCGCTAACTCCGGTCGTGATCGGCAAGGGCAAATCGATGTTCGACGGAGTCGATAAGACGAATCTGAAGCTGACCAAGTCTCGCGCGTTTGGGAATGGCACGGTGGTGCTGTGGTACCAATCCGCATAATCGTAATCAACCCGAAGTCGGGGCTTGCTTGGCGCTGAGTTGCAACTAGACTGCACGCTGAAGGCGGAAAACGGGCACGGCGTGCCGTGCCCCTACCACTATCATCACAGGCGGCGCCCGCAGAAATGATTGAACCGAACGAATCCGGCGAGAAACATGCGCAATCGAGAGCGGATGGCATGGACGCGCGACGCACGGCGGAAATGGTTGCGCGGCGCAGCTACGGGAAGCTCGTGGCGTTTCTGGCGGCGCGCACGCGAGACGTGGCTGCCGCGGAAGATGCGCTTGCGGACGCATTCGCCTCGGCTCTTGAGGATTGGGCTCGCAATGGTTGTCCTGAGAATCCGGAAGCCTGGTTGCTGACCGTGGCGCGCAGAAAAACGATCGATGGCGTGCGACGGCGCGAGACGCGTGACGCGGCTGAGCCGGAATTGAAACGTATCGCGGATGGCCTCGAAGCGGCGGCCGGCGAGTCGTCAGGAATTCCCGATCGGCGACTCGGATTGATGTTTGCGTGCGCGCATCCGGCGATTGAAGCGAGCGTGCGTTCGCCGCTGATTTTGCAAGTCGTGCTTGGGCTCGATGCGAAGCGAATTGCCTCGGCATTTTTGGTGTCTCCGGCGGCCATGGGGCAGCGACTTGTGCGCGCAAAAGAAAAAATTCGGCAAGCGGGCATTCCGTTTCGCATTCCAGAAAAAGAGGAGTTGCCAGCACGACTCGACACCGTGCTCGATGCGATTTACGCGGGGTTCGCGGAGGCGTGGAGCGATCCGGCCGGAACCGATGTTGCGCGGCGCGATTTGAGCGAAGAGGCGATTTATCTTGGGCGCGTCGTTGTCGAACTGTTGCCGAATGAACCGGAATCGTTGGGGCTGCTTGCGTTGATGCTCCATGCGGAAGCTCGACGCAAGGCACGGCGAAACGCGGACGGAGAATATGTGCCGCTTGCCGAACAGGATATTTCGGCTTGGGACGACGAGACGATCGCGGAAGCGGAAGAATTGCTGGTGCGCGCGAGTCGATTCGGAATCCCCGGGCGATTCCAGATCGAAGCCGCGCTACAGTCCGCGCACGTGCATCGCATTCGCAGCGGCGAATCAAATTGGAGCGACATCGTAAAGCTTTATGACGTGCTTTTTGCGCTCACTGGTTCGCCGGTTGTGGCGGTCAATCGAGTGCTCGCGGTGGCGCAAGTCGAAGGGGTGCAGATCGCGCTGACCGAGTTGGACAAGGTTGCGGCAGACTCGCGGCTGGCGGAGTATCAGCCGTATTGGGCGGTGCGCGCGGAATTGCTGACCAAGCTGAAAAAGGGAAGCGAGGCGCGCGAGGCTTACCAGATGGCGATTGGGTTGGAGCGCGATCCGGTGGTGCGGCGGTTCTTGCAACGGCGGTTGGAGGCGATGGCGCAGGAGATGTGACTGGCAACTCACGGATCGGTCTGCGAAATTGGAGCGAAAATTCCGAACCCCTTGGAATCGAAGGGTGCGGCACCCAAGTACCTGGCATCGCCGATATGCGGTTGCGTCGGTTGTCAGGTCGTCATACTGCCGCCAGATACCCCTCCCCTGTTTTCTCGTATGTGCGGAATCTAATCAGGTTAAAGGTGCTTGTTTTCATACACTTTGTAAGTGCGGAATCTAAAGATGTTAGCGGCTTGGAGTGTTGATCGGATAGTTAACGGTGTTCGGGCTTTAGAAACGCGCTGAAAATGAAAAACGCCGCAGGAGGCTGCCGCGTTGCGTGGTTTTACACGGGGTTATATTACGCGGAAGGCAATGGGTCGTCAAATTTTATTTTGAGATGGGGTGGGGTGATGGGCGCGATTCCCATTTTGGGAATTCGTGGGCGCATGGATCCGGGTTGAGGGGCGTCTAAACCCGCACCCTCTAGAAACTGAGGGTGCGGCACCCGGGGCAAGAGCCTGGTTGGGTCGGCTTGTAGTTGGGCTGACGTTGAGATCTTCGGCGACCTTCGGTCGCCTCAGGATGACAATCTCACTAGGGGCTGGGGCTTCGAGGCGTCTGGCGAAGGGATGAGTAGTTTACGGGGAAGATCAGGCAATTCTTCGCGCAACAGAGAGACCGCGGCCGGACTTTTCGAGGGTCGTGGTCGTTACGGTTGAGAGGGGGGAGGCGGAGCGGGATGTTGCGAAGGAGGCTTTCGCGGGGCAAGCGATGCGGTGGTCCAGGCCGCATCGCTTGCCGCGAAAGGTTGGGGTTAAAAGATGATTTTTAGAGCGAGTTGCATGTTGAAGGCTTCGCCAGGCCCGATGCCGGGGGCACCGTTGTAGTCGCCGATGGTGTCGGCGGTGATGCCGAGGCCGGAGCCATTGGTGCCGTTTGGCGGAGCGAGGTTGATGCGGTTGAAGAGATTGAAGAATTCGACGCGGAACTGAGAACCGATCCGCTCCGTGATCTTCGTGCTCTTCACGATGCTGAAGTCGACCGAGGCGTAGCCCGGTCCGTAGAAGGCGTTGCGACCGCTGTTACCGAATGTACCGGGAGCAGGATCGGCGAACGCAGCGGGATTGATCCACTGCACGCCGCTCTTGCTGAATGCATGCGATACACCGGCATACGGGTTGCCGATGAGATTGGCACGCTGCTCGCCTTCTTCGGTGCCGCTGGTGTCGTTGGAGGAGAAGACGGTGAACGGCTGGCCGGTGTGGAGAGAAATCAAGCTGCTGAGTTCCCAGCCATTGAGCAACGGGCGCAGGTGCGTGGAGTTCGGCAAGTCATAGTTGAGCGTGCCAGTGAAAGTGTGGCGGGTGTCGAAGTCCATGCTGCCGTAGTCGCCCTTCAGGAAGAAGCTGTCCTGAGGAAGCGTGCCGCGGTAGGCAGTCATGTCGTCGAGACCGTGCGAGTAGGTGTAGGTGAACTGGCTGGTGAAGCGATGCCAGTCGCGGACCTTGAGCACGGTTTGCAAGGAGTTGTAGTTAGAGTTCCCGTTGGTTTCGATCTGGTTGATGATGCCGAAATCGGGGAACTGCGCGAAGTACGGACGCGCTGCTTGCGTGGCGGCTTCGTCAGCGTAAATGCCTGGGGGCGGCTGGTTGATGTCGGCCGTCGTCATCAAACGATGAGCGGCGCTGCCGACATAGCCGATCTGCCAGAGCAAGGAACGGCCCAGCGATTTTTCGATTTGGAGTGTCCAGTTGTAGTTGTAAGGCGTGCGGAAGTCCTGGCTGACGGAGAAGATGTTGAAGACTTGTCCGCAGCCGTTGCCAGTGGGGCAAGGAATCGACGACGGGATGAACAGCGGAACGCCCGAGGCGATGGTGAAACCGTTGTTTGAAATGGTCTGTACGGGAGACGGACCCGCCGGGTTGCCTTCGAGGCCGTTGGGCGCGCCGTTGTTCGGGCGGTTGTCGAGGAACGGGTTGAGGTTCGGCGTATCGAAGTACGTGCCGAAGCTGCCACGGACGACGAAGTCGCCCTTCTGGCCAATCTTGTACGCGAAGCCAACGCGCGGCGAGAAGTTGTGGAAGTCTTTCGGATAGACGCTGCTGATGCCAGCGCCCTGGAAGACGAGTCCGCCCTTGGCCGGATCGAAAACCGAAAGGTCGTGATTGTCATTACCGAGCGGGCCTTCGTAGTCCCAACGCAGACCGTAGTTGACGCTGAGTTTCTGGCTGACTTGCCATGCGTCCTGCGCGAAGAGGGCGAACGTTTTCACGTAGACGGTGCGGGTCGGATCGCCGATGGCGACGCTGGATCGGCTGACGTCGCCGGCAAGGAAGTCGGCGAGCGCGAGCACGTTGCTGGATGCCGTCGTGTCCGCGGACCAAGGACCCTGGGAGCCGTCGAACAAAATGCTGGCGAGTGCATGGCGATGATAGAACTCATCGAGCTGCGCACGGCGATATTCACCGCCGAAGCGGAATTGATGTTTGCCGGTGGTGTAGGAAACGACGTCGGTCAAGTGGCCGGTGATGTCTTCGCGACCTTCCGGCGGAGTCAGACCGATTTCGTCAAAGCCGGTGATCATGATGTTCGGAGCGCCGGGGATATTGAAGCCGTTGTAGATATTCAGGCCGGCGGAGGCGAGATCGAAGTTGGTGTTGAAGTCGCTGAAGGTCTGATGGAAGTAGTTCACGCCGGCGAGTAGCTGGTTGGAGAGTTTTGGCGTCCAGGTGGAATTCCAAGAGGCGGCGTAGTTGGAGACGTGAATCGGCGCGACCTCGTAGTAATACTTGAGTTCGGAGGCGGCTTCGGAGAGCGCGGTGCCGCCGACGGGTGCGACCTGATTGCCTTGGCCGGCGAAGTAGTGAAACGAGACGGTGTTCTTGTCGTTGATCTTGTAATCGATTTTGCCGAGGCCGTTGTAGCTGTAGCCGTATTCGGGGTCGGGGCTGGAGTAGTTGTCGGGAGCGGCCGGGCCGGTGAGCGCGTAGGACGGCCAGAGTTCGCTGAGCAGGTTGGTCATCACCGGATTTGGCGTGACGCCGAATTTGGCCATCTCGGCGACCGCTTGAGTCTGATAGGCGGCGGAAGGTTCGGTGCCGAGACCCGGCAGGCCGATGGTGAAGCGCTGCTTTTCGAAGGATAGGAAGAAGAACAGGCGATCTTTGAGGACCGGGCCGCCGACGGAAAATCCGTACTGCTGGTTGCGATTTTCTTTCTTGGAGTCGACGAAAGGCGACGCGGCAGCGAAGGCTTCGTTGCGGATGTAGAAGTAAGCCGAACCGTGGAAATCGTTACCGCCGGACTTCAGCGCGAGATCGACGGTGCCACCTGGATTGCGGCCGGACTCGGGAGCGGCTTGCGTCTGCACGGAGAATTGATCGATCGAGTCGATCGGTAGCACGATGCCCGCGATGTCGGAGACACCACCTTGATTGACAGCGGGAATGTTGTGCCAGAGGTCGTTGTTGTCGACGCCGTCTATCTGCCAGTTGATCTGGTTGGCGCGCGTGCCGTTGAGCGAACCGAAACCGCCAGCGGAGTAGCCTGCGAACCCGGGCGCGACGCTGATGAGCTGGGTGAAGTCGCGGCCATTCAAAGGCATTTGTTGCAAGTCGGCGCCACCGACCAGCGTGGTTTGAGTTTCTGAGGTGGTGTCGAGAGACAGGGCTGCGGCGGAAACTTCAACGGAAGTTGCGGCCTGCGAAATTTTGAGCGATACCGGCAAGGTGTAGACTGCGCCTTGCTCGACGAGAACGCCTTCGATAGTCGTTATGGGAAAGCCTTGCGCGGTAACAGTTACGGAGTAATTCCCAACGGGCAAATCTTGAAATACGAAAGCGCCGTCGCTGGTGGATACGGTGGCGTGTTCGATGCCGGTGGATTTGTTTGTGATTTTGACCGAAGCGCCCGGCACGACCGCTCCGGAAGGATCGGTGACAGAGCCATTGATAGCGCCGAGGTAAGTCTGGGCCTTGGCAGGTAAGCCGACTAGAAACAGAAACAGCGTCACTACGAAGAACTTTTTCATCTCCCCGTTCCCCTTACTGATCGAGTTTTTACAGATGGGCCGACCGAAGCTGCCCCTGGCAGCAGGTGTTGGAGTAAATAGAGGTGTGCCGGCGCAAAATCACCGGTGCGCAATCTGAAATTCGGAACTAGTTAGAAGCCGAAGCTCGAGGATTTGCTACAACACACGCCCATATTCGCCCCTGGGTGATCCGTCCTCATCGAAGAGGTGGATGGAATGAATCGGCGACGTTGCCGAGGTTGCGCGAATGCTGCGCTTATCGGATGGGCAAGTCAAAGTTAAACAACGCATCGCCTGAATTCGGAAAATCAATACTGGGTGCGGTTATCGAGCGCAGCGGAGAGTTTGGAGAAGCGCGTTATTCCGAGGGAGGTTGCGTGGAGTCGAGCTTCGCCTCGGAGGGAGGCGCGGAGATTTTTTGATTTTCGTCGACGGAGAAGAGCCGATAATCGTCGAAGTGATGGCGGCGATGAACGCGGCGGCCGTTGAAATCGAAGAAGAGCTCGGCGTTTTGCGGAAGCCACAATTCCTCGTGTTTTTTGCGGAACTGCACGGGCTCGTAGTCGATGGTGATGTGTTCGGCGGCCAGGCGAATTGCGGGAACAGGAGCGACGAGGTCGGTCTCGATGCTGACGATCTGGAAAGTGTCGGCGGCGATCCACGCGCGCCCACGCAGGCCGACGGAGTAGACATTTTTGCCGACGCTATATTCGCGCATGCGCGCCGGCTTGTCTTTGCGCTGGCGGAAATGTACTTGCCAGACCTGGCGGTCGTGCCAATGCGTGAGGCCCTCGCAGGTCATTTCGTATTCGTCGCGATAGACGGGATGGAAAATCATGACCATCGAGCCGAGGCCGAGGGAGGCGAGGTGTTCGGGGAAGACATCGAGGCCCATGGTGCCGTCGCGATATTCGTCGACGCGATACTGCCCCGGCTTTACTTCCGCCAATGATTCGACGTAGCTGAAACGACGGGATTCGTGCTTGGAAGTCAGGCCAAAGCGATCGATGACTTCGTGGTCGAGAGTTTCGGTGGCGCTGATGCGATTGACGCCGTCGATGAAGGCCTCGACGCGCTTCGCGGTGCCGTCGCTGATTTGTTGCAGCGGGCAGGTCGCGCCGGTTTCGACGGGAGGCATGCTTTCGTCGATGTCGGGCGGCATCCACTTTGAGGGCGGCAGGAGATCGGCGCGAGCGAGAGGCATGGAGTTTCCGACGGCGACTTCGGCGGGCGATGGGGGCAATACTTCGCCACTGTGGTCGGTGTGATCGGTGGGACCTCCGGTTGCTGCGCCGCGCGTTGCTGCACCGGTTGATGCGTTTAGCGCGGCCGCTGCCACGTCGCTGCCTGCGGGACGTTTCAGCGCATCGAGCATCTGATGAGCTGCCTTCAGATCGTCCGGATCGACACTCTCGGCGACGAATTTGTTCAACGCCTGTTCGGCTTCAGGGCGCATATTTTGGCAAATGTAAGCCCTTGCCAAAATAAGCTGGGCGATGGAGGCGCGATCCTTGCCGATCTCGACGGCGCGCTTCTCGTGCTTTACGGATTCGGCGCATTCCTTGTGAAGCAGATAGGCCTGGCCGAGCTGCGCTTCATTGCGCCAGGAATCGGGCGCGCCTTGGACCGCGCGTTTGAAATATGTGATTGCCTGATCGATATGCCCGTTATTGACTTCGAGAGAACCCAGCGCCGACAACGAGTAGGCATGCAGCGGATAAATTTGAATCGCTTTTTTCCAATATTCTTCGGCGCGCGCGTAATCCTTTTGCTGAGCGTAGTAGAGGCCGAGGAAATAATTGACGTCTGGATTCGCGGGGGCCTTCTGAGCGACTTTGTCGAGGTGCTTCTTCGCTTCCTCAGGCTTGTCGGCGCGCAACAACTCCATCGCCTTGCTGAGTTCTTTTGCCGGGCCGGGCGCGAGAACGGGCGGCCCTGATCCGACGAGCGACAAGTCTGTGCCGGGCAGGGGCTTCAAGATCACGTTGATGTAGAGCTGATCGCCGGAAGTCAGAAGTTCGGCGGTTTCTTCGGCTGTTTCGAAGCCGGGGGCGATGACTTCGACGGTATATTTCCCGACCGGCAGGTCCGGGAACTTGATTTGAACCTGACCGGTCGAGCTCTGCGTTCCCATGATCTGGCCGTTAAAGCTCTTGAGGTTGACGATCGCGTTGCCGTACGCAGATCTGTTGGGCAACAGGACACGGACGATCACAGCGCCCTGGCTCGATCCCGGTTGGCCTGGCTGCTGACCGATTTGCCTTCCCGCCTGGGCGAATGCGGCGGGCGTGATGAATAGACAGGCGAGCAGACAGATTGCTGCGATCGCCGGGTTTTTGAGGTTTTTGACGCTAAAGGACGAAAGGAATGGGCGTCGCCGGGCGCGAAGATGCGACTTCAAGGCCGCTTGCGCGCACCGCTGCAAATCTGGAAACAAACCTGTGGGAAACACGAACCTGGTGTCTATCCTATGCGGGCAATTGTACGCCTTTCCATCAGACGGCGAGCTTCGTATTTTGGCTTTTGTTTGTTCTGCGAGACGTCGTAAAAGACCCGTTTATCCTGTGATTTCTGGGAAAATTTTCTGGAAAAGTACTATTGACCCGGTACGATGGTCGCAGTACGTTGGGATTTCCTATCCCGGCCCGTTTCTCGCGGAAATCGCGACCTGAGGTCACTCATGGCCACCTTTACACACACCAACCCGGGCTCCTCCGCTGCCATGCAGGAGCGTTGGGCTCGACTGCGAAGTCACAAGCGGATCATTTCAAAAGTGAAGTTGCTCGTCGAATGGGACGAGGAGTCGGCGCAACAGTGCGCCAATGCGGTTACCGTCGATGTAAGCCATTCGGGCTGTATGGCGGTGGTCGGCGCACCGTTGCCGCTACATCGGCGGGTGCGGCTGATTCATCCGGAGAGCGGCCGCAAGGCAGAGGCGGAAGTTGTCTGGCGGGATCACGAGGCTTGGGATGTTGGGCTGGAGCTGGTGAAGCCGGACCCGTCGTTCTGGGGAGTGAAGTTCTAAAATTTTCGGTGAGGATTGTTGAGGGTCGAGAAGGGCGCGCTGGGCAGCGCGCCCTTCTGCTTTTTGTGCTCTGAGCTTCTCGGATGCTTGCTTGTATTTGTTGTCGGGCGCTCTACGGATTCGTGGCTTGGAAGGACACGCTGTTCTCGCGCAACTCTTCCCACTTTTTGGCCCACGCTTCGTGCTTCGGGCTCTCCGCGTAGTCCGCTGCTGCCTCTGCGCTCGTGAATTCGATGGCGAAGACACCGTCGAAATCGCGAATCTGATTGCGGCCCGTCTTGAGCCAGATATTTTTTACGCCGGGAATTTGTCCGGCGAGCGTCTTGATGCCGGCGAGCGCCTGCTGTTTGTCGTCTTCGGAGGCGTAGGGTTTGAATTTGTAGACGACCATGTGAACCACCGTCTTCGGCTGGCCGAAGCGGTTTTGTGCTTCGACGCTGCGCTCGTGCCAGGTTCCGGCGCCCAGGCCCGCGGCGAAAAGCACCGCACCCGCTGTCGCACGAATAATCCACTGCTTCGCCGCCATTGTTCTTTCCTCCGGTTTCGCTGCGTTCATTCTGCGTTCCATACTCAACGTGTCTGAACGGTTTGACGCGCCCGCCATCGCAACGTTACGCTCAGATCTCTCGACATTTCTGCCCAATGAATCCTGCCGACACCGAGCTTCCCGAATCCGCCCGTCCGCCTGCCGCTCTTCCTGCGTTGCCGATGATCTGGATCGGGTATGTGCTCGGCGTCGCGACCATTATCGCCGAATTTGTCGCGGTGAGCTTGCATCCCGAGCTGGCGAAGGAAGCCGGCATTCCGCCGCTCTATCTTTTTCTCGTGAGCTTTGTTGGCGGCGTGTATTGGTTCGTGTGTATCTATCGCTACCACGTGATTCTGGCGATGGTGCCAGGATGGAAGCATCCGATTTCGCCGGCGCGTGCCGTCGGATTTCACTTCATCCCGTTTTACAACTTGTATTGGGTTTTTAAGTGGCCGAAAGAGCTGGCGAACTTTGTGAATTTTCGGATGCGCGGAAATATCATGAAACCGACGCCAGTGGGTATCGCGTTTATCGGTGCGCTTATCTTGCGCTTTTTCGATCCGGGGTTTGGGCTGCTCCTGCTTTTTTTTCCGCTGTCGTATGTTTCGGAATGCATGCGTCGGGCGTTGGCGGCGCCGACGTTTCCACCAATATCACCAGCGCCGGAGCAAGAAACGGACCCGAACGCATGACGAAACTGGGAAAAACGCTCGAACAAGTCTTGCGGGGAACATCGGATGCGAACGTCTCGTTCTCCGACTTACTCAATCTCTTAAGGCGGATCGGATTTCAAGAGAGGACCAAAGGTAGCCATCACATATTTTGTATGGCAAATGTGGAAGAAATCCTTAATCTGCAGCCCTTGGGATCGAAGTGTAAGCCATACCAAGTGAAACAAGTTCGGCATGTTATACTCAAATATCGGCTTGCGGAGCGTTTCGATGCCTAAGTACGAAGTCATCATTTATTGGAGTGAAGTCGATCAAGCCTTCATCGCTGAAGTGCCTGAACTCGCGGGCTGCGCCTCCGATGGCAAGACCTACCAGGAAGCCCTCGCGAACGTCGAAATTGTTATCGGTGAGTGGATCGAGACTGCGAAGGAACTTGGGCGAGCGATCCCACAACCCAAGGGACGCCTGGTTTTCGCCTAGTTCTCAATGAAGATTGCTGCCGCGCTCTTTACTTTCATTTTTCTTTCATACCCAGCTGCCGCTCAGTCGGCGCCCCCAAGCTCACCGCCGAATCCGCTCGCGCGGGAGATTTTTCAGCAGCTTATTGAAATCAATACGACGGACTCGGTTGGCAACGTCACGACTGCGGCCGAAGCGATGGCGGTTCGGCTTCGCGATGCCGGATTTACCGGCAGTGACGTCATCGTTGATGGTCCCAACGATCGCAAGAAAAACCTCGTTGCGCGTATTCATGGCACCGGGCAGCGCAAGCCGATTCTTTTCATCGGCCATCTCGATGTCGTCGAAGCTCGCCGCGAAGATTGGACTACCGATCCGTTCCAGTTCGTCGAAAAAGACGGCTATTTTTACGGGCGCGGCACCGATGACATGAAGGAAGGCGACGCGATCCTCGTCACCAACTTCATGCGGATGAAGAAGGAGAATTACAAGCCCGATCGCGATTTGATTCTGGCGCTCACCGCCGACGAAGAGGGCGGTAACTTCAATGGCGTCGATTGGCTGGTGAAGAATCATCGCGATTGGATCGACGCGGAATATTGCATCAATCTAGACGGCGGCGAATTCGAGAGAAGCGGCAATCAGCGCGTCCTGACCGCGATTCAAGCGAGTGAGAAGGTTTACGCGGATTTCCAGCTCGAATCGCTGAATCCTGGCGGTCACAGTTCGCTGCCATCCGCCGACAACGCGATCTATCACCTCGCTAACGCGCTGGCGAAAATTCAGGCGTACTCGTTTCCGGTTGAAGTCAACGAAATCACGCGCAATTATTTCTTGAAAACGGCGGAGCTGACGAAGGGTTCAGCCGCAGGCGATCTGCGAGCCGCAGCGAAGCAGCCACCTGACAAAGCCGCGGTCGCGCGTCTGTCACAAACGCCTTATTACAACGCATTACTGCGCACGACCTGCGTGGCGACGATGCTCACCGGGGGACATGCGCAGAACGCGCTACCGCAAATGGCGCGCGCCAATGTGAATTGCCGCATTTTCCCGGGTGAAGATCCGGCTGACATTCAAAAGACGCTGGAACGCGTGGTCGCCGATCCCAAGGTCACAGTCTCTCCCGTGCAACTCCACGCCGCGGACGGAACAACGGTTCGACTCGTGACCGTGCCGCCGTCTCCGCTGATTCCGGAACTTACGCAAGCGATGGACAAGACCGTCCATCAGCTGTACGGCAACATTCCGGTCATGGCCACGATGTCCACGGGCGCGACCGACGGCCGCATTACGCGCACTGCGGGTATCCCGACGTACGGTATATCGTGCATGTTTTTCCAGATGAATGACAACCGCGCCCATGGCAAAGACGAGCGCGTCGGCGTCCAGGATTTTTATGATGGCATCGTGTTCAACTACAACCTGATCCTCGCGCTCTCGTCGCCCAACTAGCGAATTGCTGACCGTCGCGATGCAGTCGTCGTTTTGTTGTTGGTCGTGTTGAATCTAAACCCGCACCCTCTAAAAGCTGAGGGTGCGGCACCCAAATGCTGCTGGATGACAATTGTGTAACCTAATGCCCGGCGCTTACTCCGCTGTCCTCACATACTCCAACGTCGCCAACTGCTTCCACGCATCGCCAACTTTCTCTTCCAGCGTCCACTGATACTTGTCGTTCGATTTCTTCAGCAAATCCACCTGCATGTCCGCAGGCTTGCCTTCGAAATCTGTCGCGTGGAACGAGAGTTTGGTTGTCTCACCGCTAATTGCGACCGGACCCTGAACAATCTCGTTTGCGTAGTCCATGTACCACATCGCGAGTTGTGACTTCGCAGGCTCCCAGAAGAAATTACCGTCGTACGTTTTCGCGGTACCTTTGTCCGAAACAAAATGTGTCGTAAACCGGATGAACGCACTGTTGTCGGACCAGACGTAGCGCGTCTCGATCCTCTTCATCCCGTCGCCCATCTTGCTCGCGTCCGCGGTCCACACGCCGCCGACCAACCACGACAAATCCGCAATCGGCTTCTTTTTTGCATCGACAGCCGAGTCTCCGCCATGCGCCGCACTTCGCGCGACTCCGCGCGCGTTATTCATCAACGCAATCCCAGCCAACCCCACACAAAAGACCGCCACCACAATCGCTCGCTTCATCACTTCACCCCGTCTTAAATTTTTTCGATTCGATCCGATCCACGACGAACGAACGACTCACTTCGATCCGACAACTACTGACCTTTGGCCCCACCGCTATCCCCACTTCGCGTCATCATCAAGCGGAAGTACTCGCGCAGGTGCTCCACCGATGCATCGAACGGCGCCACATCTCGATGCGCCCGCGCCTGCATGACTCCGCCCTCCATCACCGTCAGCACAAACTTCGAAAGCGTCGAGAAGTTCGTTCCTTCCGGAAATCGCTCTCGCGCATCCCCGAGGCACTTCTCAATCGCTGCCGTCCACCCGTCGAAGTTATCCGCCAGCCGCTTGTGCACGCGGAACTGCTCCTCCGGAATCTCAAGCGCCAGCCGGCCGATCGGGCATCCGTAAGTGCATCCCGTCTTCAGCAAGTTCAA
>Ga0209169_10001269_pt1 | contig 15331 bp, 11 predicted proteins | sample HubBroMetageWRM4_FD_188346 | JGI IMG/M metagenome (GOLD analysis project Ga0209169, IMG submission 188346) | Warmed soil microbial communities from the Hubbard Brook experimental Forest, New Hampshire - Hubbard Brook CCASE Soil Metagenome WRM 4... | ecosystem: Environmental > Terrestrial > Soil... | reverse complement strand
TCTCATCGGCGACTTCACGGGAATGATCGGCGATCCGACGGGGCGTTCGGCGACGCGGCCTCCACTGAGCCGAGAGCAGATCGAACAGAATGCCGAGACCTATAAAGCGCAGGTGTTCAAGATTCTCGATCCGCAGAAAACTGTCGTCGACTTCAACCGCCGCTGGATGGGCGCGATGACCTCCGACGATCTGATCAAGCTGACCGCGAAATATACAGTCTCGCAGTTGCTGGAGCGCGAGGACTTTCATAAGCGTTTTCACGATGAAAAGCCGATCTCGGTGCATGAACTGCTCTATCCGCTGGTCCAGGGATATGACTCGGTTGCGCTCGAAGCCGACGTCGAGCTGGGCGGCACGGATCAGAAATTTAATCTGCTGGTGGGGCGCGAATTGCAGCGTTCGTACGGGCAGGAGTCGCAGGTCGTGCTGACCACGCCGATTCTGGAAGGCCTCGACGGCGTGCAGAAAATGTCGAAGTCGCTGGGTAACGCGATCGGCATTCACGAAGCGCCGCTCGAGATGTACGGCAAGATCATGAGCATCTCCGACGAGATGATGTGGCGCTATTACGAGCTGCTCACGGATGTGCAGGTCGCCGAGATTTCGAAGCTGAAACAAGAAGCGCATCCGATGCAGGCGAAGAAAGATCTGGCGCGAAGGATCGTGGCAGATTTTCATTCGGCAGAAGCAGCGACGAAGGCCGCGGAAGATTGGGCGAAGCAGTTCCAGAAGGATCAGGTGCCGGAAGATGTCGAGGAGACGGCAATCGAGGCCCCCGAAAACCGCCTCCGTATTGACAAGCTACTCGCGCGCATACAGCTCGCAGAATCGGTGAGCGAGGCTGGGCGAATGGTGAAGCAAGGCGCGGTCAGGGTTGATGGTTCAACTGTCAGCGACCCCACGAAGGTCCTGGATATCTCCACCCGGCCCGTCCTGCAGGTGGGACGCAGAATAAAAAGGGTGCGCCCCGGAAGCTGAATTGTTACAGAAACTTTGTCCAGCTGAAATCGCCGGCGCAACTCACGGCGCAGAAGTCGCAGGAAACTTCCGAAAGGCCACATCCTGCGCGTGTGATGTAGTTTTCTTATTCACGTCGGCCGTGCTCTGCGTCAGGCTTCCCTTGAGCACGAAATATCCTTCATCTGCAGGGGTCTTGGCATCCCCGCGCTCGATCGTGCCTTTGAATTCGAACCATGCTCCGTGTACCACCTTAGTCGTAAAGATCAACTGATTGCCCTCGATCTTTCCGCTCTTGAAGAACTGATCCAAGAATGTTCCCTTATCGCTTTCTCCGTCGCCGTAGCGCGATATGAATCCTGTAACCCGGCCGTCGTCCTCCACCGTTACCTGCACAAACTCGCCCTCTTTTAGAAACGAATACATGCCAGAATACACAGACACGGCTTTCGCTTCTTTCGGCGTATCTTCTTTTGGAGTCTCCTGCGCGGCCATCACAGCTGCACAAAACAAAACGGTCATAGCGATCCAACCGATCAAAAAACATTGGCGCGTCACTTTTATCAGCCTGGTTTTCATTAGCTCCATCCTACATCTGATAGCGCGGAAGATTGCAGAAGCACCATTCCTGACGCGGGAACTCGCTGGGGCTTTTCCCGTCTTTCAATGCCCTAACAGCTATCCCAAAACGCCTCCTACCATCTACCATAGAGAGGATGCCTGTGCTCGAAGCCGAACTCGACCAAACCGCCTCTACGGAGGCCGTTCCGCAGCTTCTGGTCGAGCTGCCCTCACGCCGCGAAGTCTTCCTCGCCAACCTGCGCGATCTGGTTAACCCGCGGGAACTTCCACCGCTCGAACTCCGCTCTGCCCCGGCGCCTTTCTGGCATGACGTCTTCGTAAAGGGTGAACTTCCCTGGCCGGCGTTCCTGAAATCCGGAGTCTTTCACGTTCTGGCCGGCGTTCTGCTCATCGCCTTTACCCGATGGCTCGCGCTTCAACCTCATGTCGTGGCGACTCCCGCATTCGACCGCAGCCAGGTTACGCTCTACACGCCGTCGGAATATCTGCCTCCGGTGGACACTCGCGAAGCTCGCGTCGCCCAACCCCGAAAAGCCGACCCGGAATTCTCGCGCCAGCCCATCATCTCCGTGCCGCGGGAGGCCGACAATCGCGCCCAGACCGTCGTCACGCCGCCGCAGGTCAAACTGAAGCGCGACGTTGCGCTGCCGAACATGGTCGCCTGGTCCGACACGCAGAAGCGCCCCCAGCTTTACATTCCTCCCGCGCCGCTTACGCTTGCCGCCGACATCAGCCGCATTACTCCGCAGATGAATTCTGTCGTCGCGCCGCCGCCCGACGCCTCGCATCTCACGCGCCGCCGCGATCAGTCCGCACTGCAGGCCGAAGTGGTTGCGCCACCCGACAGCGTGGAGCGCATGCGGCTCTCGACGGCCGCCGCTCCGCAGGCCGTCATCGCTCCTCCGCCGAGCGTAGAAAATTCGGCCAAGCGTCTCGGCGATATCACCATCGGACGAACATCCGTCATCGCACCTGCGCCAGCGCTGCCTGTCGCGGCCCAGCGCTCGGTCTCCGGCGGGCGTTCGTCTTCGTCCGCGATGCGGTCACAGGTTGTACCTCCGCCGCCATCGGCTCCGGCGTCTGGATCTTTCGGCGCGCAAGGGCGCGTCGTCGCGCTTAACTTGCATCCCGCGGTCGGCGCACCGCCAAGTGCTCCCTCCGGCAACCGCCGCGGATCGTTCGCCGCCACGCCCGAAGGCCATGCCGGAGCTTCCGGATCACCCGGCTCGACATCGCCTACGGCAAACGGCAATGACGCAGGCAGCGCATCAACCAGGAAAGCCAGCAATCTTCCCGCTGGTCTTTACGTCGGCAATGCGCCCGCCTCCGCGAAAACCTCTGCTGTCGCGGGCAATGGGACGAGCTCTCCCGCCAACACCGTTAATCCGAATCTGATGGGGGCGACGCGATCGTCACACCCACTCAGCAGCACGCGTTCCACGACTACGCCCGACGCCGCCAAGCTCACCGATGCTGAACGCGCCGTCTTCGGCGGACGCAAATTCTATTCCGTCACGCTGACGATGCCGAATCTCAACTCCGCGGGCGGAAGCTGGATCATCCGCTTCGCCGAACTCAATCACTCCGGCAATCCCGCCGAGGGCGACTACACCAAATACAACGCAGCCAGCCGCGACCCGCAGCCAGCCTCGGATTTGTCTCAGCCTCAACCCACGCGCAAGGTCGATCCCGCTTATCCGCTTGAACTCATGAAGCAGAACGTCGCGGGCACGGTGATTCTCTACGCCGTCATCCAGGCCGATGGGAGTGTCAGCAAAGTCCGCGTCCTGCGCGGCATCGACGCCCGCCTCGATCAATTCGCTGCAGAGGCTCTGGCTCAATGGAAGTTCGATCCCGCGACGAAAAATGGCTCTGCCGTCGCTGTGGAAGCAACGTTCCAAATCCCGTTCCGTCCGCGCGCGGGCAATAACTTCTAGTTGTAAGGATTTCGATAAGACGAAAAGATATAGAAGCTGAGAATTACTGCGCGGCGCCCTTCTTTTTTTCCAGCGCGCCGTAGATCGCCTGATCGGTGCAGACCTCGTAGTAGTAGCGTTCCGTCCATCCCTTGACGGAAAAATCTGCGGCATCTATGCGCGGAATCCGGCTCTCGCGTACTACGATTTTGCGGAAAATATCGCGGTCTACCGGCACCGTCGCGATGAGCAATTTGTATTCGCCTTTATCCGAGGACGCCAGTTGCGGCGGTAACTTCACCTTCAGCGGCTCGAGCGTGACTTCCTTCTGCATATTCTTGAACGCGGCTTCATTCATACGAATTCCGCCGAGATTGAAGCTTAGAATCACGTCTTCCGGATTTCCGTCTTCATCGAGCTCCGCCGCCTGAAAGGCGTACACATGGAACGGCCCGGCCTGCGGCTCCATCACCTTGCGCGCTTTCTTATTGCAGGACGAGAGGCGGTCGCTTTCGTTCAGCGCCTCGGAGATCATGATCTGATGCTCGCCATCCATCAGATAAAGCGGGGCTGATTCCTGCAACGTGATCCCAACGCCGAGTTCGAGTTGCGGCATGCCCGAGCGCCGCATCAGCTCGTTGTATCCACGGACAATTTCGATAATTTCGCGCGCCAGCACGCACATGCGGCTTACGGCCAACCCGGGCTCGCCCTCGCGCTCGAGGATGGCCAGAATGATGGCATCACCTTCGAGGAACACTTTCTGCGCGCCATATTTTTCCAGCAGCTTGTTCACCGGGTCGTAGAAATTCAAACTGAAATACGACGCCGGATTCATCCCTTTTTCCATCATCGTGCGCGTCAACCGCGTCGAGTCGCGCACGTCCGCTTTGAGCACTACGTGCCGCAACACGCGGTCGGAGTCGGTCTGTTTCTGCTCATCCGGCAGCAGGAATTCATACAGCGTGCCATTGACTCGCGACAGTTCCTGCAGCCGCTGGTTGGGCACCAGGTTCACCGAATCGAGTGCTGTGTTTAGAACTTCCAGCCGCCGCAGGTCGCGATGGTAGTGAAAGAAATCCGCCAGGAATCGCGCCGCCACCTTCGCGCGCTCCGCACCACGGCAGCTTGCCACTTTCGCTACCGCCTGATACAAGCTGTTCGGCGAAAGCTTGCCGGACTCCTGAATCATCCGCTCCACGCGATCGCATTCGGTGCGGTCGACCAGCGCATTTTTCAACTGCTGCGGATTGACCCTCGGCGCATACTCGCCCAACAGCGGCGCAACGTAATACGAAGCGATTACGTTTTCCATCACGCGCTCGTCTTCAAGTAGCCGCACCCACGCGGCCAGCCGCTCGGCCTGCGCTGCGCCTGCGTCTGAATCTTCCGGCGTCCCCGTTCCCACCAGCAGCCGCGCGTTTTCCGGAACGTTCATCCACGAATCGATCGTTCCCGCGACCACTTCTTCTCCATAGAGCGAACGCAAGTACACCGAAATAATTTCGCGCAGGCGGCCATAGCGGTCGGTATCGCGATCCCAATTGCCGAGCATCACATAGTGCTCGGCGCACAAGTAGTCGTCGCGGCCGTCTTCGGAAAACACCAGCCGGTTCAGAAACAGCGGGTAGGTGAAATACGATCCAGCATTGGTCTCTTCGCCGAAGAGCGAACGGCGCATGCGGGCCAGCGTGCTCTTCTCAATCTCGCGCAGCGTCTCGAAAATCTCCTGCCCGGTCTTGCGCAGAATAATCTTCTTCCGTACCTGAAATCCGGCGACGCGCTCCTGATATTCGTGTGCCCGCTGATGCCGCGTGTTGTCGTAGCTCTTCATCGCGACCCGGCAGCGCTCCAACACCTGCGCGAATTGCAGATTCATCTCCGTGCGCAGGAATTTCGTCACCGCCAGCCGCGCCAGCACATCGACCCCGAGCTTGTAGTCTTTTTTCGCGCGATTCAGCGACGCGACCAGCAGCTCCGTCAGCAGCGCCTTCCACTCGGCCGGATCGTTCTTCGGCTTCGTCGCCTTGCCCGCCTGCGTCCGCATCCACGAAGGCCCTTGCGTCGATACGGGAGCCTCTGCCGAAAGCAAACCATCGAGCTCGCCGTGCCGAGCAATCAGTCGCGCAACCTGCGCGCGCACGGCCTCGACCACGCGCGTGCTCAAGATCACGTCGTGGCGCAGATTGTCTACGCCCAGCGCCAACCCCTCCAACGACACGTAAGGCGTTGACGAAGATAGGTCCGGAAGCGCTGGCTTCTCGGGCGCACCACCCAAACGGAAGATAGGAATTCTCGGCATCGAATCGATCGCGGAGCGCACTTCGCCGCGCCCCGGAAGTTACTGATTACACAACTACATATCGAGGCTAGCACGCAGGCCGAGCCACCTAAAGTTACCTCGGTTACCGCGCCGATGCAGATCTAAGGGGCTCAGCGGTTTGCGGGCAAAATCTTTAAACGAAAGACTTTGCGCGAACGTGTCAAAGAGCTTGCGCTACTTGGCTAACGCGATGATGAGAGGGAGAGCATGGAAGGCCAGGTCAGAGGTCATACTCGGTGCGGAAACCTAGGCATTTCTTGGCGGCTGGGCGGGCAGGAGTGCCCGCCCCTACACAAGCTATTTCACTACGCGAAATGCGATCCGACTTTCTAACGTTCTGGCGCTCGTGGCTACGTCTACTACACCTGTAGCGGCTCCGGCCGGAACTTTCGCACGGATCGTTGTATCGCCGATCACCTGAAACGACGCTGTCACGCCGCCAAAACTTACGCTGCTGGCTGCGCTGAGGTTCTCGCCCAGAATCGTCACCGTCTCCCCCACTTTTCCCGCCAGCGGACGCGTCTCCACAAACGGACCCAGTTCCGTGGATAAGGTAAACAAGCTTCCGCAGCCGGTCCCGCCGCCGCAGCTCGAGTCGGCGCCCATGTTCGTCGATCCATAAAATTGCCCGTCGGTTCCCTGCACAACGCCGGCGTAGGGCATCGATCCATCGCTTCCCGAGAAACTGTGCAGCGTGCTCAACTCGCCTGCGGGAGTGATGCGGAAAACGGTTCCGCAATTTCCAAATACACACTCATATCCATTGGCGCCGCCGGCCTGATTCGTCCCGTACAAACTTCCGTCCGTGCCTTCGAACAGATCACCGCTCGGCCACTGCCCGTCGGGACATCCGTTGGCGAGGCAGAAATTGTAGAGCGTGGTCAGCTTGCCCGCGGCCGTGATGCGAAAAATCGTGCCGCAGCCAAATCCTCCACACTCTTCCGACTGGCTGGCCCCGCCGGTATAGGTCGTCCCGTAAAAATTTCCATCCGAGGCCAGCATCAGCGCGCCGTAGGGCGCCGAGCCGTCCGCGCCCTGGAAGGTATGCAGCGTCTTTAACGCTCCCTGGGGCGTCACCTGAAAAACCGTGCCTTTCACGGGCTTTCCGCCGTTCTCGGTCACGCCATAAAAATTCCCGTCATTGCCTTCCACCAGCGCCGTATCGATGAACGACTGCGCATTGAAGCTGTAGAGCGTGGTCAGCACTCCCGCAGCCGACAGTTTGAAAATCGTTCCGTGGCCGTAGGCTCCGCCGCCGGAGGTCGAGCCATAGAAATTTCCATCGCTCGCCTGGATCACGCCTCCAAAGGGAGACTGTCCGTCCGCGCATGCGGCAAGCGAGCAAAAGTTGTAAAGCGTCGTCAGCTTACCCGACGGCGTCATTCTGAAAACCGATCCCGCCCCGCCTACATACGGAGTCGTACCATAAAAATTCCCGTCCGCTCCCTGCAGCGATAGGTGCGAGTATTCCAGGTTGCCCAGCAGCGTCAGCACACCCTCGGGCGTGATGCGAAACAACGTCCCCAGATCTTCGTTTCCGCCGAATCCCGCTGATCCGTAAAAATTGCCGTCCCTGCCTTGCACCAGATTCCAATCCGGCAGTCCGCCGTTCGTCCCGTCAAATATGGCCAAGGTATTAAATGTCTGTCCCATTGCGCTGACAGCGACCGATATAAAAATCAATCCAAGAATGCCCGCAGTTCGACCCGATTTCGAAATTTGCATCACGCCTCCGCGCGATCAGCTTACAGGCCGCGCGGGAATAAACAACGGGAAACTGTTGAGTTTTTCTTGCGATGAAAAATGACATCGAGCCGACACTGAATCTGAGCCGGACTGCTAAACTTGGGGGCTCGGAGGTTCACCATGCGCCGCCGCGAATTTCTCGTTCGCACCGCTACCGCCGCCGGAGCCGCCTGGCTCTCATCGCAGTCCATTCTCAATGCGCTCGCGCACACAACTCTCTCGACCAAGTTTTCCGCGTCGGATATCGTGACGCTCGGCTCGACCGGAATTCAGACCAGCCGTCTGGCGATGGGCACTGGCACAGTCGGCTCCGGACATCACTCGCACCAGACTGCGCTCGGCATTCAAGGCCTTAGCGATCTGCTGCTCAACGGATATGACCACGGCCTGCGCTTCTTCGACGCCGCGGATTCTTATGGAAGCCATCCGCATGTCGCCGAGGCGCTGAAGCATGTGCCGCGCGATAAAGTCACAGTGCTGACCAAATCCTGGTCGCGCGACGCTGCCGGGATGCGCGCCGATCTCGACCGCTTTCGCCGCGAACTTGGCACCGACTACCTCGATGTCTGCCTGATGCATTGCGTCACCGAAGCCGACTGGACCACACAATACCGCGGCGTGATGGACGTGCTCTCTGAAGCGAAACAGAAAGGCATCATCCGCGCGCACGGATGCTCGTGCCATTCCATCGAAGCTCTGCGCGCGGCCGCGAAATCGCCGTGGGTTGAGATCGATCTGGCTCGAATCAATCCGATCGGCGCGGTGATGGATGCCGACCCGGCGACGGTGGTAGGCGTGTTGAAGGAGATGAAGGCGGCAGGGAAGGCGGTGGTCGGGATGAAGATTCTCGGCCAGGGCGAACTGCGCACGCGTCAGGATGAAGCCATCAAGTACGCGCTGTCGCTCGGCCTGCTCGATGCCTTTACGATTGGCGCCGAGAGCAAAGCGGAGCAGGACGATTTGATTCGTCGGATCGCGGCCGCGTAAGCAGAGTCGGCTTACGAAATCTCGCACCGGCCGTCCATTGCATGGCTCGCTTCGCGCGTCTCATTTCGGAGGCTCTTTGCGTATCCCGGTCATCGCATTCTTGTTATGTCTCGCGCTGCCAGCGCACGCTTCTCCAGTTGTTTCAGCGGACGCATCTCTCAGCGACGCCGATGAAGTTCACATCGGCGGCCTGCTTGCGGTGCAATTCGCGCAGTCGGAAGGCATGCAGCCGACGCCGCAAACTACGAAGATTGATGCGTATTTGCAGAAGGTCGGCGACCGACTCTCGGCACATGCGCAACGCAAGATTCCGTATCACTTCCACTACGATCCCGATCCCGGCTTCAAGAGCGCGTTCGCTTTGCCTGGAGGCGAAATCTTCGTAGGCGCCGGCATTCTCGCCATGATGGATACGGAGGATCAGCTTGCCATCGTGCTTGGGCACGAGATGGAACATATTGACCTGAATCAATGCCGCGACCGGCTGGTGGAAGAGATGGCGAAGCAGCATATCACCATGGAAACGGCGAACCAGTTGAAGGTCGATCCGTTTCTACCGGGCTATGGTCATGATCGCGAGTTCGCGGCAGACTGGAGCGGCGTGAAACTGGCTGCCGACGCGGGATATTCTCCGCAGGCCGCGGTTCGTCTGCTGAATATGTTCGTGCTGATGGGGCAGCTCATGACACACACGTCGAGCGAAGCGGATGCCAACTTGAAGGCCCGCATCGCACAGATTCAGCGACTGATGAGCGAGGAGAAGCTGGCGACGCCGGAAGAGAAGGCTTTGGCATTGCCCGGATCATGACCTGGTAGTACTGCGGTTTGGCTTACGCGCCGGGCCAGTTAAGCGGGAGATCCCTCAGCCCGCTGGTGAAAACGCGGGCGTTCGGGATGACGCCCGACTGATAGGGGGTCCACAGATTCAAATTGCACCACTGTGCTTGATCTGGAAATCTCGATTCGCAGCTTAAGGTTGCGTGCCCGCGCCTAATATTTCTTTGGTCTCACCTTGCGCGACTGCGGGATATACCGCGCCTTTGCGCCGGCGCAGGGCGCGGGGCAAATCCGAGCGCAGCAGCCACAATCCAGCGGCGACGGCTGCGGCCCAAGTCAGCGTCACCAGCGAGAGCTGCGCCAGATCGGCAAGGCGGGCACCGTGGCTTACCGAGGCAAAACTCGACGACGCGACGGGGACGACCTTCGCGACTTCAAAGCTGATACCGCCCGCCACCAGCGCAGTGAGGGCCGACTTTCCTAATTCAACCCAACGCATTCCGCCGAGCGTGACAAATTTTTTGCGGTGCAGCAGCAATGCGAGCGCTATGAGATTCGCTCCGATGCCAATATCAGATGCCCATGCGAGGCCGATCACGCCGAACCGAGTGAACAAGATCGAATAAATGGGCAGCGAACATGCCGTGATCACGCTGACGGCAACCATCGGCGTCAGCGTATCGCCGGCTGCGTAGAAGGCGCGCGCATACAATCCCTGCGCTGCCCACAATGCGAGCGACAGCGAAAACCAGAAGAAGTAGACGGCCGTGGTTTGCGAGTCGGCGAAGGTGAACTTGCCGTGACGGTAGACAAGGTCGATTAGGGGAAGGCCGGCGGCGGCCATCCAGGCGGTGCCGAGAAATGATGCGGCTGACACGCGATACACCGAATCGTTTACCGTCTCGGCGAACTCTTTTAGCTTTTTCTCGTTGAATAGCCGCGCGAAAAATGGCAGCGACGCCTGCCCCGTTGCCTGTCCTAAAACCGCGATGGGCACGGCGAACAGGCGCTTGGCAAAGTTCAGCCGCGAAATGCCGCCTACAACGCTCGAGGCGTAGTGGCGCAGAATCCAGTCGTCGGCGGTGACGAGTGAGACGCCGAGCATGAGCGGCACCGATAGCTTGACCCATTCGCGAAATGCCGGATTCGTTATGTCGAACGACGGCTTATATCCGGTGCCGATGCGCACCGCGCCGATTACGCTGGCCAGAAATGGCCCGGCAAAACTGCCAATCACCGCGCCGTACGCAAGGGATGCGATACCGAAATGCCTGCCACCGGCAACTCCGCCGAGAATGATGAATACGTTGTAGATCAAAGGTCCGAACGCGGGGAACAGAAACAGCCGGTGCGAGAGCAGGACGGCGGACACGACTCCGCCAACGTAGAAGAAAATTTGCGCGGGCAGAAGAATGCGCGTGAGATGAATGCAAAGCTCGATCTGATCAGGCTTGAAGTCTTTGACGAACCAGCGCACGAACTCGGGCGTATAGATTTCCGTGAGGATGGTGCCCACGACCATCACCGCGGTCATGACCGTGATGATGATGGAGAATGTTTTCTTCGCGTCGTCGTCGCGCTTCTCGGCCAGGAATCGCGTATAGATGGAGATGAATGTAATGGAGGCCGCGCCGCCGGCCACAATGTAGTTCAGGAAGTCGGGCAGCGTGAACGCGGCAACATAGGCGTCGGTCTGCGATCCGGCGCCGAAGGCAAAGGCAATGTAGGCCTCGCGGGCATAGCCGATCACGCGCGAGAGCGCGACCGTGCCCATGAGCAGGATGGTCGCCGAGAGCGCCGTATGCTGGTGCGACGGCCGGAGAAAACGCAGCAGTTTCGTCATGAAGACGCGATGACCGGGACTCGATGTTGAAGTTCAATCTTATCGGAATCCCGAATCGCGCCTGTTGTCGGACAGGCATCCTCGTGCCAGCGCACCGATGTCTCTACGAAGCAAAAAAGGCCATCCCTACGGATGGCCTCGTATGAAGACCATTTTTGGCTTCGGCTATTTTCCTTCTGGCGATACCCAAACCTGACCCGCCGAAACGAGGTCGACCTTTTTTACTTCGGTCTTGAGCCGCACCGTTTGCCATCCCGCTTTTTTGGGAACCTTAGCCACGAAGGTCAGGAAATATTGATGCTGCAGGCGATTGGCGAAGTCGTCGAGGAATGGCGCGAGGGCCACGGGCGAGCCCGTCATTCCGAAGTTATAGTTTTCGCCGCCCGTCTTTTCCGCCAACTCTGAAAGATAAATCTGTCCCCAATAAGTTTGATAGTAGCTGTGGCCGAAGTGTCCGGCGCCTGGGTTGTAGATGGCGGAAACCAGCACGCCGCCTCGCGCCGCATCATCAATGGCTTTCTGCAGATACGGATCCTGCAGGTCGCCGCTGCCGTAGAAGCGGTCGATGCCGTCGGTGACCATAAACACTTCGTGACGCGCCTCGCTGGCCGGCCACTTCTTGAGCAGATCGCTCAAGGAAAAGTACGGGCTGGCGTTGGCTCCGGCGCTACCAAAGGGCAGGCGCACGGCTTTGGCTGCCTGCGCGTGATCGCTGGTAAGTTCCTGGACGACGCGGGCCGTGCCGTCCTGCATGTAAGCGATGCCGATTTTCGTGGACTCCGGCTGGCCGCCGATGAATTTCTTGATGTCATCGAGCTGCGTGCCGAGCCGGCTCGACGATGAATCATCGATCAGGATGAAGAGTTCGAGGGCGGCGCGATCTCCCTGCGCGGGCACCCACTCGGTGACCGTATCGCGATCGTGGCCTTCAAAGACGATGACATCTTCTTTGTTGACCGGAGGAACTTCGTGGCCGGAATGCGGCTCAAGTGTGACGACCATGTGAGCGGGAATTCCGTTGGGCGCATCCTGCGCGGTGAGCTTCGTGGTCTCGCTGCACAGAATCAAACCGAGTCCAATGACACCGGCAATGACCGCTTTGCTTGAAGAAAGAAAAGTTTGGTTCATGATGTCTCCTTGCTAGAACGCTTTCTTTAGAACACCCATTCGCGCTTTTACTCTCGCCCCACTTAGTTAGATGCAGGCAAACGATGGCGGATAACCTGGCTGGCAATGAATCGGGCCAGATGATCTTTCTCTGCAAGATGCTGTAAAGAGGAGGTTTGCGGGTTGATTCGCAATTGAGTTCGAGTTGCCCGCCGGTGCATTGGCGCGAAACGCCTCCCGAAGCATAGTGAATCGCGATCAGCCGCCACGGCGGCAGGGGAGGTTGAGATGGCGATTATGCAGGCAATCGGCTCACGGGTTACAGGCGCTCAGGCAATGACGGACTTCTGCGAGCAGGTCGATCCTCGTGTGCTGAGAACGTTGCGGGATCGGGAGGAAGATGTTCGGCATACACGCACGGCGAGCGACATGGTGCGCGTGCAGGAAAGCTGGCTGGCGGGAATCGAGAAACGAGCTTTGCTTTGGCTGGCGGTTCGTACGCCGGAGTGGATTGGTCCCGACCATTTAACCGTGCTGGGGCTGGTGGCGCAGATTGGCGCGGGCGCGGCTTACGCATGGGCGCGCTGGAACAGATATGCCTTCCTGTTGGTGATCGTGTGCCTCGCGCTGAATTGGCTGGGCGATTCGCTTGATGGCACTCTGGCACGAGTTCGGGGGAAGCTGCGTCCGCGCTACGGATTTTATGTGGATCACATGGTCGATAGTTTTGGCGCGCTGGCATTGATGGGAGGGCTGGCGCTCTCGGGATACATGCATCCGTGGGTCGCCATTGGGTTGCTGATTGCCTTTCTCATACTCTCCATCCAGTCGTATCTGGCGACGTATGCGCTGGGAGAGTTTCGCCTTTCTTTCTGGCGATTCGGGCCGACGGAATTGCGGGTTTTGCTGTCGGTCGGGAATTTGGCTTTGTTGTGGAAGCCGGTGGTGCACGTATTTGGCGGCCAATATCCGCTATTCGATGTGGGCGGAATGATCGGACTCGCGGGTATGGCGCTGATGGTCGCCGCTTTCACTGTGCGGAACACGGCGCGGCTTTATCGCGAGGAAAGGATTTCGCGATGAACGCGGCGACGCAAGTTGGGAATTAAAACTCAATCGACGTTCACGCGATGGCTGAAGTTCAACTTCGTCGGCGGGATTGGGGTTGCGGTGCAGTTCGCGGTGTTATTTCTCTTGAAGGGCGAGTTTCACCTTCACTATCTCTGGGCGACCGTGATCGCGGTCGAAGCTGCATTGGTGCACAACTTCGTTTGGCATGAGCAGTTCACCTGGGCGGATCGGACGGCGGCCGCATGGAGCACCCAAATACGATTACGGTCGAGCATTCGCCGGCTGCTGCGATTTAATCTGGCGAATGGAGCAGTTTCAATCGTGGGCAATGTTGCATTGATGCGAGTGATGGTCGGCGAAGGGCACATGAACTATTTGGCGGCGAACGGAATCGCGATCGTGCTTTGCTCAGTGGCGAACTTTGTGGTCAGCGATGCGTGGGTGTTTGGGGAATAGATGACGGCAGGTGGTGCAGTTGGGCTCACGCGTTAGGCCGATGGAGTGGGATATCCTTCACTCCGCCTGAAGAACGGCTCCGCTCAGGATGACGCCAAGAAAGATTTTTGGGCTCAAACTGAACCACGCGCCACAGTGCGCACTTAATCAATTTTCAGCACGATCTTGCCGTAGTTCTTGCCTTCTTCTAACAGCCGGTACGCGTCGGTCGCTTGTTCGAAGGGCAGAACGTGGCCAATTTGCGGCTCGAGCTTGCGATCGGCGATCCAGTTAGAGAGTTGCTGCCATGCCGGATTCATGATCTCCGGTTTCTGCGAGAGATAGGTTAGCCAGAGGCCTTGCACGGCGGCAGATTTCGCGTACATGGCGCGCAGGTCGAGTTGCGGCGGCTTGCCGGTCGCGGTGCCGTATTGAATGACGCGTCCGAAGTCGCGCAGGCAGCGCGTACTCTTGGCGGTGTGCTCGCCACCGAGCATTTCGAAGACGGCGTCGACGCCTTCGCCATGGGTAAGATTCTTCACCACCTCTTCGTAATCATGCTGCTTGTAATTGATAGCGTGCTGCAGTCCGAGCGCTTTGACGCGAGAGAGTTTTTCGTCGGAAGAAGAGGTTCCGTACATTTCTACGCCGAGCAGTTTGCCGATTTGCACGGCGGCGGTGCCGACCCCTCCCGCGACGGCATGGATCAGAACGCGGGGATGAGGTTTTTCGTCGGAGTCAAAATCCCCACTTCTGCCAAAACCGGCCAGAAGCGGGGCACCCGGCGCATTTTTTTCTGAAGTCATTCCGGCCTGCCAGTAGGCCAGGTACGCGGTGAAGTAATTCACGGGAAAGGCAGCGGCTTGCTCGTCGGACCAGTGGTCAGGGACGGTCCAGAGCATGGAGGGGTAGGCGCTCGTTTTTTCGGCGAAGGCGGCCCACTGCGCGTATCCCATGACGCGGCGGCCGGTGGACTCTTCGACCCCGGCAAACTCGCGGCCCGCAATGAGCGGCGGCGGGGGCGCGCCCGGATAGCCCCCTTTAGACGTCATGAAGTCAGCGAAGTTGAGGCCTCCGGCACGCACGCGGACGATGGTTTGACCGGGCTTCGGCGTGGGCTCGGGCATCTCTTGAATTTTGAGGGAACTTGGACCTGACAGACTGGTGATGACTACGGCTTTCATGTGGAGAGTGTAGCAAGAGCGAGGGATGACTTTCGGCGGAACTTGACTGAGTGTGAGGGAATCCCACCCTTCGAAAACCACGAAGGGTGGGGCAGCCTCATATCCTTAGTTAATTGATTCCTTTTACATCACCACCGTGAGCACAATGGTTACGCCGGGGTGGGCGAGATCGTACAGGAGGTACTCGCCGTCCACGTAGTCGATGTAGCACTGGTCGGTGTAAAGCCAATCCGTTGGCCACGGATCGGCGATTACGAACCAATATCCGCTGTATTGAAAGCGCGGCTGGCCTTCAACAACCGTTGGGCGATTGATGACCACCGTGTGGGAGCGGCCGAAATTGGCGCGGAACTTGTCGTCGGGAATGCGGCCGCCACCCTTCGCTGGGCGAGCGCCTTGCGC
>Ga0209169_10001268_pt1 | contig 15336 bp, 9 predicted proteins | sample HubBroMetageWRM4_FD_188346 | JGI IMG/M metagenome (GOLD analysis project Ga0209169, IMG submission 188346) | Warmed soil microbial communities from the Hubbard Brook experimental Forest, New Hampshire - Hubbard Brook CCASE Soil Metagenome WRM 4... | ecosystem: Environmental > Terrestrial > Soil... | reverse complement strand
TCCTCGCTGAGGCCGTAGCGCGCGGCGAGCGCCGCCGGCGCGGTGTAGCTGACCTTCGTCTGGCCCTCGTCAGACCAGATGAGCACCTTCAGCGGCAGATCGAGCGCGGCGAGCGGCGCGGCGAGCATCACCGGTGTCCCTGCTTGCGGGCTGCCGAAGATGACGACCTTGGTGTCCCGCAGCTCCAGGCCGTGGTCCCGGGCCGCGCCCGAGTGGTCGATGACGGCAAACAGCGTCACTCCTTTCGATTGCAGAATATTCTTTAGCTTCTCCACCGTCTGCTCCACTGGGTGATTGCTGAGCTTGTCGATAATTCCTTTATTCGTACTTGCTGCCGGTGTCATGGATAACTCCTCGTTGGTTTGGAAATGTACATTTGCGGAGCTGTGCACGGAGATCAGGTAGATCGCCATCGCGAGTCCAATCAGAGCCAGAAACAAAGCGATCAACACAGCCTGGGTCGATGGACGAGAAGGCATGGGCCCTCCCCGATTTAACTCGCGGACCAAGCGAACATGATGCCGCGCGGAAAGAATATTCACGAGCACGCCTACCGCAATCAGCGCGGTGCCAAACCAGAGCGATACGCCGTAAGACTGCGCGGAAGAAGCGTGCTCGACTACCTGGATCTGCTGCAGGAACAGCCCGAATCGCGCCACAACAAATCCAAATCCCATTAACGCCAGACCGGTGCGGATCCACGCCAGGAAGGTGCGCTCGGCAGCCAGAAAATCCCGGTAGTCGGGTTGCTGCTTCGGTTCCGTTGGCGTTTTCATTTGGTCTCCACTCGCGACCCACCCATCGGTAGTGTCGGTATAACACGATCCCCTTCCAAAGCCAAAGAACAAGTGCAATACTTCGGGGCGCAAAAACAGGAGTACATCCTGTGGGCGCGAAAGAGAGAAGTTGCGCCTGATCGTGAAGGAGTGATGCGGATACGATGATGAGTTGGAGAAAGCGCTCGCGGGGGAATCCGTATCCAGGATAAAGGAATCTGGAATTACCAGCGCCGCACTCGGCCCACATCCACATGTACGAAATCAGATTTCGCGTAGTAGCCAACGCCGCCGCGATGAAGCGAAAGAGCTGCGTCGCGCAAGTTCGAAGTTTCGATTCCGGGCATTCGAATATCGATAGCCTTTGCTTCCATGTGCAAGCTGTGAAGAGCGACGCCGTGACCGTGAGTGCGCAGGAATTCGTTGCTCCAAGGCGTGCGGTAACCGCAAACAACATCAATTTCGCCGTTCGGCCGGCCTAACTTCGCGTTCAGATCGTGGAGCAGATCGAATACTCGAGGATCGTATGCCAGGACCGCGCCCGTGCGGTGATCCCGCAGATAATGATTAAGCTCGGCGAGGGCTTCGGGAACGTAAGTATCTCCGCGACGGTAAACAATATCGAGGCGCTCTCCGGTATGGGTGTGGAAAAGCCGCAGCCGATATTCTGGCGCCGCCGCAACCGCAGCCTCGGCGGTCCTGAGACTGGCCGCAAACAGAAAAGCGAGAGCAAACGAACACACTAATAGGCACTGGGTTTTCAAGGGGTTTTTACAGAAATTCATCTGTACTAAGGATACCGTATTCCTGGTCGATTTTGGGTATGAATTTGGGCCCGGAGATTACCTCTGTTACCGACTCGTAATGGACTCGGAATTAGCGCGAACAATCGAGGAAAGCTCATTTTTGGGGGCTAACCTCCCAGCCTTTAGCACGTGATAGTGCCTGATTCCATCTTCCCCGAAGTTCCTCAGATTGCGACCGAGCCATGCGCGGCTCGAAACGTTTTTCGTCAAGCGGGATGGCGGCGATTGCACCGGCATCGCGCCAAAACCCAACGGCGAGGCCTGCCATATATGCCACGCCGAGAGCCGTAGTCTCCATCACGACTGGTCGAACCACGGGGATTCCTAAAAGGTCGGATTGGAATTGAAGCAAGGTTTCATTGACTGCCGCGCCTCCGTCCACCCGCAACTCCGACAAGGAAATTCCGGAGTCGCGGCCCATTGCATCCAGAACATCCGCGACCTGAAAAGCTATGCTCTCCAGGGCCGCGCGAGCCAGATGCCCCGCCGTCGATGCGCGCGTGAGGCCGAAGATGGAACCGCGAGCATATTGATCCCAGTGCGGGGCGCCGAGTCCTACAAACGCGGGCACCATATACACGCCGCCGTTGTCAGAAACCGAGTTGGCCAATGCTTCGAATTCGTTGGAATTCTTGATCAGGTGCAGGCCATCACGCAGCCACTGCACAACCGCACCGCCGATAAAAACGCTGCCCTCGAGCGCATATTCAACGACCTCGCCGATCTTCCACGCCACAGTCGTGATGAGGCGGTGCGACGATGGAACCGGGTGCGGACCCGTATTCTGCAACAAGAAGCATCCGGTTCCGTAAGTGTTTTTAGCCAAGCCGGGCGCAATGCATCTTTGTCCAAAGAGCGAAGCCTGCTGATCACCTGCGATTCCGGCAATCGGTATCGAGCCCAGACCCAGAGTGGTGGTGACGTCGCCGTAGACTTCGCTGGAAGCACGAACTTTGGGGAGCAAAGACGCGGGGATTTTTAAAAGCTTCAGAATCTCTACGTCCCATTCGCACTTATGTATATTGAAGAGCATGGTCCGCGAAGCGTTGCTGATATCTGTCACGTGCAATCGTCCGCTGGTGAGCTTCCAAACCAGCCAGGTATCGACCGTGCCAAAGGCGAGGCGTCCAGCGTCGGCGAGACGGCGTGCCTCCGCCACATGGTCGAGAATCCAGCGAACCTTCGTGCCCGAAAAATAAGAGTCGATGAGGAGCCCGGTACGCTGCTGGATGAACGCTTCGTGCCCCTCGGCCTTCAGATGATCGCAGAGGGCGGCGGTGCGGCGGTCCTGCCACACGATGGCATTGTAGACAGGCTTGCCGGTTTCGCGATCCCATACGATTGTGGTTTCGCGCTGGTTGGTGATGCCGATTGCGACGATGTCACGGGGCCGAAGTTCGGCGCGGCTGAGCGCCTCTATCGCGACGCTGATCTGTGTAGCCCAAATCTCCTCCGGGTCGTGCTCCACCCATCCCGACTGTGGAAAGATCTGCTCGAATTCGCGCTGGGCCAGCGATCTGATAGCGCCATCGTGATCGAAGACGATTGCCCGCGAGCTGGTTGTACCCTGATCGATAGCGAGGACATATTTCAATCTGGTCTCCATCAAAAGCTAGCCGGATCGAGGCAAGAAGCGGCGAATGCCGAAATCATAAATGGCCGCACCGATCAGACCACCCAGCAGAGGTGCTGCGATTGGAATCCACCAAACCGGTTTACCATCTGTGATTCCGTTGTTGCGAAAGCCTGCAGCCACGGTGAACAGCCGTGGACCAAAGTCTCGCGCGGGATTGATCGCGTAACCATGCATCGCTCCGAAACTCATACCGATCACAACGACAACCAGACCGATCATCAGGGCTGATAAGTTGGCTCCTGGCGGCATGTTCCGCTCGTCGGTAATTGCGAAGATGAGCAGCAACAGCAAGGCAGTACCGATTAATTGATCGAGGAAGCCGGCTTGGGGCAAATCTGGAAATGCGGGAAACGTGGTAAAAACACCCGCGGTTCGCTCCAGTCCGGGATCGAATTGGCGAAAAGCGGGAAGGTAGTTGCGATAGACCAGCGCCGCAGCGACAAAAGCTCCAGCGGTCTGCGCCACTGAATAAGGCAGTACCTTGCGCCAGGGAAATCCGCGAAATACCGCGAGCGCCAAGGTCACCGCGGGATTCAAATGCGCGCCGGAAATTCTTCCCGCAACGTAGATGCCCATGGTTACGGCGAGTCCCCAGCCGATCGTAATATTGGTGTAGCCTCCGTGGATGGTCTCGCCGGGATTCGTGGATGGAAACAGCACCACCATAGCCACGACGCCGATGCCAAAGAGAATAAGAACCAGAGTTCCGAGAAATTCCGCCAGCAGTTCTGCGCCTAGCGTGGGTTTTCCATTCATTGCCGACTTACCTCGACAGATTGCGACCGAAGTTCCGCCTTCGCTCGGAAGTCCCACACTATAAACCCAGCGGCGCGTTTCACGGCAATATTTTCCCCGCGAATCGCCGGCATCCGACCTCGATAACCCTATCTGGTGCCGTCGACAAAGTTGCCAGTCTGCCTCAGCTATGGAATCATCAGGGATGTCTTTCCGAAGAGTCTTGGGTTCTGCAAGAAACACCAGATCGTCAAAGCAGCAGACGTCTGTCGGTCGCGCACCAGGAGCCGCGACACGACGCCTCGTGCTGGCGGCAACCATCAGCTGCCTACTGTGTTCGCTCGCCATCGCGCAACAAAGCGAACCGAGTGCACCGCCCGAGGCACCCCCTGTCAGCACACAATCGCAAACAACGCCGCAGGCAACGAACCCCTTACAGAGCGGTGTGGTCTTCTTCCAATTTCTACAGCGGAAGTCCCTCATGTTTCCGGATCTGGCTACCAACGCCGGACCGTTCAATAGCTGGCAGAAGTTCAAGCTGGCGGCAAACAACAGCGTGGCGCTTTCCACGATTGGCTCGGCACTAATCGCGTCGGCATTCGATCAAGCCATCAATAGCCCTGCGGGTTACCACCAGGGCGCTGAAGGATACGGCAAACGCTTTGGAGCTGACATGGCGCGCGCCGCGTCGGATAACGTATTTGGGACCTTCCTGATTTCGTCTCTGCTGCACGAGGATCCACGCTTTTACGTTAGGAAGCATCTCTCCTTCAAACAGTCGGTGAAGTATGCAGCGGTCCGAGTGGCAATCACGCGCAGCGACCAAGGAGACCGGGTAATAAACTTTGCCGGGTTGCTTGGCCCGCTCGCGGCCGAGGGCCTTGCCGACACATACTATCCTCAAGGAAGCCGGGCAGTGGGCAGCGTGTTTACGCGCTACGCGTCCGACTTGGGTTGGAAATTCGGCGGCCACCTGCTGCGCCAGTACTGGCCAAATATTAACAGGAAGCTACGTCTGGCACCGGATACTACGACAGCGCCGCCCCCGAGCCAGCCTTAGTGCATATGTCGCTCCTTCACTTCACGAATCCGTTTCCTCGGCAAGAAACAGACCTTGCGGCAGCCTGTGTTAGCATCCGGTTGGATTTCGCAGGAAACTTTCTGTCGAATGAACTTTCTCGGCCATTTTCGCAAGCTCACACCAGTACAGCGGAATACTTTTATCGCGTGTTTTCTGGGCTGGTCGCTCGACGCCTTTGATTTCTTCATCCTCATTTTTTGCGTGAACGCGCTCGCTCTTCAGTTTCAAACTAAAGTTTCTGCCATCACGGAGGCGATTTTTCTTACTCTGGCCATGCGTCCGATCGGCGCATTCCTGTTCGGCTTGATGGCGGACCGCTTTGGCCGCCGTCCCGCGTTGATGGTCGACATTATTGCGTATTCGGTTTTCGAGTTAGCTTCGGCGTTTGCCCCATCTTTGAAATTCTTTCTGATCATGCGCGCATTCTTCGGCATCGCGATGGGCGGAGAATGGGGAGTCGGCGCGGCCTTGGCTTTTGAAACCCTGCCCGCCGAGGGTCGTGGATTCTTCTCCGGCTTGTTGCAGGAAGGCTACGTGGTGGGTTATCTAATGGCCGCCTTGGTTTATGGCACATTGTTCTCGGTCGTTGGATGGCGCGGCATGTTCGTGATCGGAGCGCTGCCTGCGTTCCTGGTGATTTACATTCGCACTAAGGTCGATGAATCGCCGGCATGGCTACAGGGCCGGGTATCGCGCGAAGCGGAGAGGAATCTGGGAAAAGATATTTTCTCCCACCTTGGCAATTTTCTTTTCCTCGTCGTTCTGATGTTTGCCTTCAATTCTTTCAGCCACGGCACCCAGGATCTCTACCCAACTTTTCTGCAGAAGAATCATCAGTTCTCGCCACGAATCGTTGGCCTGATTGCCATCGTCTACAACGTTGGTGGATTGCTGGGAGGGATTTTATTCGGCACCTGGTCGGAGCGAATCGGCCGCCGCCGGGCAATCGTGATCGCCGCGCTACTCGCAATTCCCGTGATACCGCTCTGGGCTTATTCCCACGGCGTTGCGATGTTGGCTCTGGGCGGCTTTCTGATGCAGTTCATGGTGCAGGGCGCGTGGGGCGTGGTTCCCGCGCATCTGAATGAACTCTCCCCGCCCTCTGTGCGCGCGACTTTTCCCGGCTTCGCTTATCAGTTGGGCAATCTTCTCTCGTCACGCAACGCAGTGATTCAGGCCAAGCTGGTCGAAGGTCGATTCGTCGGAAGCTATCCGCCCGTGCTGGCATGGACGGTCGTGATTGTGGCATCGCTAGTCGCCGTCGTCACCTGGAGCGGCCGGGAAAAACGAGGCGCGGACTTGTCAAAAATGAGTTAGACGCGACGGCTGCATAGGAAGGATCAATCAACTAAACTATAAACTTTCAGACATGATCAATCCATGAACCGAGTTCGTGTAGGCATAGCTGGCTTCGGCACTGTCGGACGGGCGACCGCCGCGATTATTTCCGCCCACGCCGACTTGATCGCGCAGCGCAGCGGAGTTCGCCTCGTAGTCACCTCCGTTTGCCGACGGTCCAGCGTGAAGACAGAAGATATTCCCGTGGGCGCCCGGGCGGTCTCGGATTGGAATGAGCTTGTCTCGGCCGACGATGTCGATGTGGTGGTCGAAACCATGGGCGGCACCGATGAGGCCCGGCAACTCATGCTCGCAAGCTTGAACCAGGGCAAGCCCGTGGTTACTGCCAACAAGAATCTTGTGGCCACGCACGGAGACGAACTCTTCGCGCTCGCCGCTGCTCGGAACTTACCAATCGGCTTTGAGGCGAGTGTGGCAGGAGGCATTCCGATTCTACGAGTGATTCACGAATCCACTGCGGGCGACCGACTACGCGCCGTGCACGGGATTCTGAATGGAACGTCGAACTACATTCTGACTCAAATGGAGAGCCGCGGGATCGAGTTCGATGTCGCCCTGCATGAGGCAAAGCAAGCGGGGTACGCCGAGGCCGATCCTAGCTTTGATATTGACGGGTTGGATGCGCGGGACAAACTCTGCATTCTGGCTCGGATGGCGTTTGGCGGACGCCTCGACGTGTCACGGATTCCCACTTACGGCATCAGGCAGGTGCGAGCGATTGATGTCCATTCGGGAAATCGTCTCGATAGCACTATCCGGCTGGTTGGTTCGGCGGAGAGCACGCAGAGCGGGACCGAAATCTCAGTGCGGCCGTGGATGGTCAATCGTCATTCGATGCTGGCGAAGGTCGAGGGCGTGAATAATGCTGTGTTTTTGGTCGGCGACAAAATTGGCACGCAGATGTTTTATGGGCGCGGCGCGGGCGGCGATGCCACCGGAGCTGCCGTGGTTTCTGATCTCATCGAAATCGCGCGGGACCTTGCTGCCGGTCAAATTAGCGCCAAGAAAATCTCGGGATTCCTCGATTCCCATGAGCTTGCCATCAGCCAGACCCCGCGACCCGTTAGTTGGTATTTACGGCTCACTGTCAAAGACCAACGCGGGATTGTAGCTCGCGTAGCCGAAGTCATTGCCCAGCACGACATTAATATCGACTCGCTGGAGCAGCAACCCCATTTACCCAAGGACCGCGTGTCGTTCGTCATCACCATAGAGCCGGTTTCGGAACCCACGGTTCGTCATGCGGTCGATGCCATCAACGCATTTGAGTTCATGGTCGAACCAGTTCTGCTGTTGCGCATTGAGTGATGGCAAAGGTATTTTCTTCACCGTTCCCTGCTTCATACAATTTGCGCTGAAGTTTTACTTTTGAATGCGCGTTCGGGTTGAGGATCGCATTACGCTCACTGCTTCTTCGCTTCTGTCAGATTGTCATCCGGATTGCGGTCGATGAGTTTGAGTAGCGGGTCGATGCCTGCCTGACTCGGTACTTTATCGACCGTGACCGTGAACTCCTGATGCTCCTGTTCGATTTTGTGTTTCTGCAGATACAGGTAGTTCCCGTCGGCATCAAGCACACCGACGTCCACCAGGTCGTGCAGCGGGACGAGGTGCTCCTGTCCTTTGCCGTCCGAACGATATTTCTTCGCTTCCACGGCAATGCGGACCTGGTACTTGCCGTTGGGAAGAGCGGAATAGCTGGCTGAGACCGCACGATTGTCGAAGATCGTGATCGTCTCAAACCAGTCTTCGTATAGATACTGGAATTCCGGCGGCGTGACATTGCGGAGGTAGTTGACCAGATCGAGCGACGTCGGATACGGCGGGCCTTTGAAAGCGTAATCTTTCACCATTGCGGCCAAGGCCTGGTTCACGCGATCTTCGCCGATATAATCCTGCAGGGCGTACATAACCATTCCACCTTTGTTGTAGTGGATGTATCCCTGCGTCGGTTCGACTCGTAACAACGGTTTTTCTTCATCGTGTTCTTGCGCGCGTCCGCGAAGATAGCCGTCCAGTTGGTAGCGTAGAAACTTCTTCATCGAAGCCGAGCCGTAAGTATGCTGCATGACCATGAGCGCAGTGTATTGGGCTAAAGTTTCTACAACAGCCGTGGCACCTTCTGTGTTGGCGCTGACGACCTGATGCCCCCACCACTGATGTCCGACCTCATGCGCGGTGACGAAGAAGGGTAAGTTGATGGCGTCTTTCTTACCGGGGTCGACGTAGGTGATGAAGCCGATGCCTTCGGAAAAAGGAATCGTGTTGGGAAACGATTCCGCGAAGTCGCCGTAACGCGGAAACTCAATGATGCGCAATTGCCGGAACTGGAACGGACTGAAAGAGGCAGTCGCATAATCGAGTGTCGATTTCATGCCCGCCATCATGCGGTCGAGATCGAATTCGTGAGTCGGATGGTAGTAAATTTCGAGACTCACGTCGTGCCAGTGGTCATGCCTTACGGCGTAGCGAGCGGAATTGACTGAGAAAATGCCAGCGACAATCGGAGCGTCAGCCTTGTAATGAAAGTAACGGCGGCCGTCTTGCAACCATTCCTTTTGTAGATAGCCAGGCAGGATGGCGATCTGATCGGGCGTGGTGCTGACCGTTCCCTCGAAATTCACCCAGTCTGAGCAGGTGGATATATAGTTGTTCTGCCGCGCGGCTACATCTTCGAGCTTTGGAAGGCCAGCCGATTTTTGCAAACCGTGGCGGCGGCGCGCACTGTCGTCGACCAGTTGAACATCCTGGAAATATCCAATGGACGGCAGGTAGCTGCCGTTAACGAAGGTGCCGTTGCGAACGATGTCGCCGTTGGGATTGGAGTTGACGAATCCGAAATTGGGATATTCCAGCGCAAAATCGACCGCGATTCGGCCATGCGGCGGCAACGGCTGTGCAAGTCGATAGAGATAAAAACCCAAAGCCGCATCTTCGATGATCGGTGTCTGGCCGCCTTCGAAGCTGAGATTTCGAACTTCGATGCGAGGCCGTGGGATCACGTCCACATCTTCGGGCCAGAGCGTTACAGCGACACGATCGATGGGCGCATCGGTCTTGTTCTCCAGCCATCCTTTCCCGCGGAACACGGCGAGCCGCTGGTCGGGATAGAGATCAATATCGACCTGAACATCCGTCACCCGCGGTTGCGAGAGAGTTTGATACTGCTTGTATTTGATTTCGTATTGGGCACGGGCCTCCTGGATTTTGAAGGTCGTGAGATAAGAGTTCAACACGTGCGTGTTGTAGTAAATGTAACTTCCCACCGCGACGAAGAGCAGTCCACCGAGCACAAGCCCGTACGTGGATGCGGTCGAAAAGCGGGCTCGCGCTAGCCGCAGGCGGTTGCTCCCGCTGATTTCCATGCCCCGCACCCACAGCAGATTGGTCACGATGGCGAGCAGCACAGCGCCGATTCCCCAATACAAATGAAACCAAAATAGCGGCGCCGCGTAGGGGCCGAAACCGTTCATGTCCGAATAAACCGGGATGGGAGATTGCCCCAGACGGTAGAGATAGTCCTGAAAATTCATCTGGGGCAGCGCGATAGCAGCCACGAAATACAACACCATAATGAAGTGGCCGAGATATTTGTGATTCACGATCGCGTGCACGAGAAACGCGATTACGCACAAACTCCAGAAGCCAATCAGCCGGGGGCCAAACAGGTCGGTCAAATACAAGCCGAACTGGAAGTGGTGATAGCCGTGGCTAAGCTGGACAATCAAACCGCTCACCATCACCGTGACGACGAGCACGACCTGGATCAGCATCAGCGCCAACAGCTTGCTGCCGAAGAGCACCCATCCGGGTACGGGCAGCGCGTCCATGATCTGGTTGAGCTGCGCGTCGCGCTCTCGCCAGACCAGTTCGCCGGAGAAAAAGGTAACGATCACGAGAACGAAAAAGGTGAAACCGCCGCCACCCAATTCCAGCATTCGCCAGGTGACGGGGTACACGGGAGTGGAAAACGGATTGTTGATTCCGTTTGCCGAAAGAATTGCCAGAACAGCTCCAGCCAGCAGGAGCACGGCAAAGAAAACGCTCTTGACCGTCTCGGCAAACTGCAGGCGGGTCAGGAAAACCAGCTCGCGCAGAGATTGCGCCGTCGAGAATGTTGGGTGGGACAGGGGCAATGCCCGCGCCGCTGCAATGAATGGCGTCGCTGCCACATCGGGCTGCGTCTGTCGCGGTGCTTTGCCGGCTGAGTAGGTGAAAGAAAAGCGCGCGTAGGTGACGCCGAGAATGGCAGCGCCGAATGCAAGCCATAGCAGACGGTTCCACACCAGCACTCCGGTGAACGGGATGAGCTGCGTGTTGCGCTGGAACGGAGTCCAGTATTGGGTGAGTTTTCCAACGGCATTGCCGCCGAACGGGTCGACCATCGCGGCAAGTGTACTCGTGGTCAGGTCGGTCGATAGCTGCGTGGCTACGAAGTAGCCGATCAGCAGCAAAACACTCCCCGCATATACGGGCAGCATCTTCCGTCCCAGTGCCGCAAGCGCGAAGAAGATCGCCGAAGTGAGAATCAGGTTGGGGATGACCAGCGTGAAATATGGTTGAAGATAAGCAAGGGCACTCTGCGGCCCAACGCGGGCAGGATCAAGCCACGGCATGCACGTCCCTACCCACGCGCCCAGGCCAACGCTGGTAAAGATCGCCACCTGCACCGCCAACGCGCCCAGAAAACGTCCGCCCAGGTAATCGAACTTACTGATGGGCGCGGTGTAGAGGAACGCTGTACTGTTGTTTTCTACATCTTGATAAGTGGCTTGGCCGGCCAGCGCCGCGCTCACCACCACTCCAAAGAAACTGATGTACATGATGATGACGTTCAACGCGAACGGCGAAGTGACCAGCACCCTCCCGCCGGTGCCGAAGTCCACCGAGGCACCCGAGAATGCGCCTCCTGACATGAGAACGAAAAGAAATCCCAGCCCGAAGAACACAACGAAATAAACGTAGGTGGAGATGCGGCGTAAGCGCTGCGAAAACTCGAATGCCAGAATCTGAGCGACCATGATTCAGTTCACCGTGGCCGCAGGCGGGTAGATGAAGCCTTTGATGGTCGCGAAATAGAAGTCTTCGAGATCAGCTTTAACTGGCTCGAAGCCAGCTTCTGGTGGCTGATCGTTCAGCACATGCACCCGAGTTTGGCCGGCGAACAGCCGCATCGAAATCAGTTGATAGCGATCCCGGTAACGAGCAAGTTCGTCGTGTGCGATCGATTTACGCCATACTTTACCGTCTAGTTCTGCGACCAACTCCGAGGGATTCCCCGCAACTCGAACCCGCCCTTCATGGATGATCGCCATCGCACCGCAAAGATCGCTGACGTCGGAAACGATGTGAGTAGAAAGAATGACGATGATGTTTTGCCCGATCATGCTAAGCAAGTTGTGGAAGCGCACACGCTCTTCAGGATCGAGGCCAGCCGTGGGCTCATCGACAATAATTAAACGCGGATTCGCCAGCAACGCTTGCGCGATGCCGAAGCGCTGCTTCATTCCGCCGGAAAAACTTCCCAATGCCTTGCGGCGATGATCGTAGAGATTGGTTTGTTGCAGGAGCGACTGCACCAGTTCGCGTCGCTCTGTCGCGTTGGAGATCCCCTTGAGAACCGCAAAGTAGGAGAGCAAATCCTCCGCAGAAACTTTCGGATAAAGCCCGAATTCCTGCGGGAGATAGCCCAGCACGCGGCGCACTGCATCCTTGTGGCGGAGGACATCGATGTCACCCAGCACTGCCCGTCCGCTGTCGGCCTCCTGCAGCGTGGCCAAGGTTCGCATGAGCGTGGACTTCCCCGCCCCGTTCGGCCCGAGCAGGCCGAACATTCCCAATTGAATGTTCAGCGAAACATTCTGCAATGCTCGTGTGCCGTTGGGATATTGTTTAGAGAGGTTTTCGATTCGCAGTTCCATCGTGGTCCCGTCTGGCTCCCTTTATACTACGGAACGACACGCCAAAAGGTTCCTCGTCGAAATTGATGGCGAGTTATTTTGCGCAACGAGAGGCAAGCGCGCAGGCCTGTGTGCGGATGGGAGCGATGGATTTATTTGATTTGAGCGTCACGCACTGCCTGAACCGGCAAGCGGTTGGACGCGGCCGGTGCGACTGGAACCGACGGGGATAATCGGCACTTTCTTAGTTTTGCCAGGCATTCGTTGCCGGCTGAGAACTCCGCCGTCCTTCGCGGCATTCCATAGATACATGGTCGCGTAGGCCCGCCAGGGCCGCCAAGCTTCCGCGCGCCGCTCGAGCTCTGAAGCAACGGATAAATTTAGCGCGGACAGCACTGCAGCATCGCCGGAGGGGAAAGCATCGGGCTCACCGAGCGCTCGCATGGCCACGTACTGGGCAGTCCATTTTCCAATGCCCGGAATCTCCATCAATCGTGCCAGAAAAGATTCGGATTCCACGATCCCATCAAAGCTGATACGCCGGTTACAGACTGCCCGGGCAAGAGCCCGAATGGTCTCTCCCCGCGCGCGCGGCATTCCAATATTGCTGAGGTCGGCATCCGCAAGAACCTCCGGCGTAGGAAAAAGATGAGTCAGCTCTGCGGTCGCGGGAAAGGCTCGCCCAAACATTTTTACAATCCTTCCCGCGAGAGTGGTCGCGCTTCGAACCGTGATTTGTTGACCGAGAATCGCACGCGTCGCCAGTTCGAATCCATTCCAGCACCCCGGCACGCGAAGTCCCGGAGCGGACTCGACCAGTCCCTCTAATGCCGGATCGGTTTTCAAGGCGCATGCTATGTCGGTCCAGTCGGCATTTAGATCGAACATGGCGCGTATCCGCTCGACAATGAAAAACAATGAACGCGGATCGCCAAAGCGAATGCACACTTTAAGCGAGTCACTGTCTTCGTCGAGCGAGACTTCCAAATAACCGGACATCCCGTCAACGCAAATCGAACGAAAATAGCTGCCGCACTTCACCGCTTCAACGCCAGGCGTGGCGCGGGCCGCGAGAAATGACAACATGCTCTGCCACTGATAAGGAGGACGAAAACGGAGATGAAAAACATATTGGTTTTCCGGTTGAATTGTCGATCGTCGCGCGAGTCGGCGAATTTCAGTCGGCGCTCGCTTGTAGGTCTTGCGAATAGCGGCGTTGAATCTCCGCACGCATCCGAAACCCGCAGCCAACGCCAGTTGGCTCATGGGCAGGCCGGTTTCGTCGATCAACTTCTTCGCGAAATGCAGTCGACGAGTTTGAGCGACCGCACTCGGGGTCGCGCCCAAATGCTGAATGAACAGGCGGCGAAGATGCCGCGAACCGACCCCGAGACGTTCAGCCAGACCTTCGATCCCTCCGGCTTCCAATCCGCTCTCGCCGATCAGGCGCAAAGCGCGTGAAACAGTATTCGAGGTTCCTAACCAGGCAGGAGTTCCAGGAGAACATTCCGGCCGGCAACGCAGGCACGGACGAAAACCAGCTTCCGCCGCCGCAGCGGCCGTCGGAAAATAACGAACATTCTTTTCTTTGGCCGTGGGCGCAGGACAAATCGAACGGCAGTAAACACCACTGCCGTGGACTCCGATAAAGAATTTGCCGTCGAAACGCGCGTCGCGCGAAAGTCTTGCCCGCGAACAGACTTGCCAATCCAGATTCATAAATTTGCCGACCCGCGTCAAAATCGCCACGGCCATTTGAAGGCCGGTCCTCATGATAGTGCACTTTGCAAGACGTGTTGGACGTTTTCGGACCACGCTCCTCAAGCCTTTGTCCGGGCTCGCATAGCGAGGTCCGAAAACGTCCGCTCATCGGCAGCGGTGTCCGTAAACGTCCAATCTACAGGCATCCGTTTCGGTATGGTCGCAACTGCGCGTGTCGATTTCAAACGCAGCGGGACCGGTGCGGAGGCACGCCAGTTCAACGACCATCACACACCCCACCCATTCACGGAGGCGACATGCAACTCAGGATTCGGATCTACTTCACTGCAGCCACCCTATTCATGATGATCGCGTCGACCCGTTCACTCCAAGCACAGGTCGAACAGAAAAAACAACCGCCCAAATATTACGTTTTCAATCTGGGTTCGCCGCTCGGCGGAGTTCCTGAGCCAGTTGGCATTAACGATTTGGGCTGGATCTCAGGCGGCGCGAATCTGGCGTCCAATACTAGTGTGCACGCTGTGCTCTGGGTCGGAGTTCCAATCGACCTTGGCACTTTCGGAGGCCCGAATAGCAATGTGGCGTGGCCAAACCACAGCACCAAAGGAGAAATTGCGGGTATTGCTGAAACTCCCGACATGAATCCACTGGGCGAGGCCTGGAGTTGCTCGGCGTTTTTCTTCGGGGCCGACGGTTACATATGTCGCGGTTTCGCTTGGCAAGACGGTGTGATGTCGGAGCTCCCGACGCTAGGCGGCTACGACGGTTATGCCGCCGGAGTGAACAACCAGGGAAGAGTCGTTGGATGGGCAGAAAACACGGTTCACGATCCAACCTGCTCAGGCTCGCAAGTGCTCCAGTTCGAGGCCGTGATTTGGGGTCCACGACTGAATCAGATGACGCAGCTTCCGCCGTTGCCACCTGATCCTGATTCGGCCGCGACGGCGATCAATGACAAGGATCAGGTCGTCGGAATCTCTGGTCTGTGCTCGGTTGCGGTTGGAGGCGCAAGTGCCGAGCACGCTCTGCTTTGGGAAAACGGTGTTCCCGTTGATTTGGGCAACATCGGAGGCCAAGCGTGGAATACTCCAGTCGCCCTCAACAATCGAGGTCAAATCGTTGGATTTGCAAACACCAGCGGCGATGAAAATGCCCCGCTGAGTCCCACTGCTTTCATCTGGACGAAAGCGTCCGGCATGAAACCCATCGCGCCCTACGCCACAGACACGAATGACATCGCCTTCGATGTCAATGAGAAAGGCCAAATAGTAGGCCAGTCTTTCAACGCTAACAGCGGGGCATCTCGAGCGTTCTTCTGGCA
>Ga0209169_10001267_pt1 | contig 15338 bp, 11 predicted proteins | sample HubBroMetageWRM4_FD_188346 | JGI IMG/M metagenome (GOLD analysis project Ga0209169, IMG submission 188346) | Warmed soil microbial communities from the Hubbard Brook experimental Forest, New Hampshire - Hubbard Brook CCASE Soil Metagenome WRM 4... | ecosystem: Environmental > Terrestrial > Soil... | reverse complement strand
GCGTAACTGATCAGCCCGGCCGTATCCAGCACCAGAATCATGCTCTGGGTGTTATTCAGGATGTTTTTGTTGAAATCGCGCTCGCGCCGGTAGCGCCTCTCCGCCACGCGCCGGTCGGTGATGTCCTTCATTACGTGGATCGTGCGCAGATCTTTAGGCCGCGCATCTTGAATGCGCGACGAAGAAACCAAAAAAGTTCGATCTTCGCTCTCGTGCACGAACTCTTCGTGAAATTCCTTCGGATTCCGGCAGAACATGCAGCGCCCGTCTTTGCTGGCCGCCGCCAGAATCGTCAGCCCGCTCATTTCTTTACCCACCAGCTCCGCGGGCTTGTGACCCAGCACGTCGGCCAGCGCTTGATTCAGGCGCAGCACCCGATTATTCGCGTCGTGCACGATAATAAAATCTGAAATCGCGTCGAAATCCTCCACCCACTGCTTGCGCGATTGTTCCACCCGCGAGAAAAGCCGAATATTTTCCAGCGCTACCGCCGCGTGCCCGGCCAGCGCTTCCAGCATTTGCCGCTCGATATCCGCCAACGGCCGCGCCAGATCAATCAGGCAAAGCATTCCGAGTAATTCATTTTCGCCGCCACTCAGCCGGGCAATCACCACCTGAGCCCAGCCCAGCGTCTCCGCCAACCCGCGCCCCAGCAGAATTCCAGCCGGACCTTCCGATAACTCAGGTCCGGGCGCATCAGCGCGCTCCGCCAGCACCGTCGCCAAACGATGTTGGGTCATTGGATCCCAGCGTTGCGCCGGTCCTTCCAATGCCGCAATCTCCCAATTATTCTCGTGGCGTAACGCAAGAACTGCCGCGCGCGCTCCGAGCATTTCCGCGGCGCGCACCGCAAGCCGCTGCGAAAATTCCGGAGTTCCCAGCGAAGGATTGAGTTCCAGGGTCGTGGCGGAGAACTGCGCCAACAATGACTCGAACGAGCCATCGGGACGAGCCACGACTTCACGAGTTCGCTTCAGCGCACGCATGGAGGTTTAGGGGGCTTGCGCGCCTTTTATGCCTGTACTGCAATGAACTTACGGCGGCATCTCAAAATGAGCCAATGCTTTTGCGACGGCAGGTGCCCTAACCAGCAATCTCAAACCGTCGCAACCTGAGACGCCCGGCTGCGCGCCGCCCTTGGTTTGAGACAAATCCAGCTCGCGCGCACCGGAAGCTCCAAAGCCACCTAGCAACGTAACGCCCATAGCATCAATTAGATGCGGGTGAATCTCTTCAGCTCGACTCACTCCAAAATATAGCTATCCCGGTGGCACTCACCGTGCAATTTCGTGCTCGGGGAGTTCTCTCAAAAGAGGTGAGGCCCGCATGAGATTGAAGCCGTCAGTTTTCACGGTCGTGATGTTTCTGGCGTTGGTCAGTTCGACTTTGTGCCTGCACGTTGCGAAAGGCCAGGAGGCCGCCGCCACCGGCATCACGGCCAGAAAAGCGAAAACGAAAATTACGCCCGAGTACCCGGCGTTGGCGCGCCAGATGAACGTCACCGGCAAAGTAAAGCTGGAAGTCACCATCGCGGCGGATGGTCACGTCATCAGCGCCCGAACCATCGGGGGCAGCCCACTGCTGGTCGGCGCCGCCACCGACGCTGTGAAGAAATGGCGCTACGAGGCCGGAGCGAAAGAATCGACCGAGATCGTGGAATTCAATTTTTCTGACAAGAATTGAGCGGCCGGCTCAGCCCGGCGGTTCAGATGGCAAGGGAGTGGAGGCGCTTTCATGACGATCGGTAAGAAGCTCTATCTTGGGTTCGGCGCCATTCTGGCGATCATGTTGGTCTTATTCATCGTCAACATTTTCACCGTGCGCCGCGAATACAACGCGCGCGCGACGGTCCGCGACACCTTGGCCAACGTACAGACGATCGAGGCCGTGCGCCTTCAGATGATGTCCGACCGGCTCTTCCTTGGAAATTATCTGCTCAGCGGAGATTTGCGCGATGAAGATCGCACCAACAAAGGCGTAAACGACCTACTCGCCACGCTGAAAGACGCGGAAAGCAAAGTCACCGACACCAACCTCCGCGCGGCGCTGAGCCAGGTGGACGAAAACGAACGCGGTTGGTCCGAAAATTTTGCCAAGCCCATGATGGCCAAGCGCCATCAAGTCGATTCCGGCGACGCTACTGTTTCCGATTTGCAGATTTATTATTTGCAGCACGATCCCGCTTCGTGGGTCACCAAGTCTTCCACCGCGCTCGACGAGGCCGACAAAGCCGTCCGCAAATCTCTGGACGATTCAAATGCTTCCGCGCAGAGCGCTACGTCGTGGAGCACCGGAATCACCACCGCCGGCACCTTACTCGCGATCCTCCTGGGAGCATTGGTTGCATTTAAGACCGCGCAGACCATCAAAGAACCTCTGTATCACTTAATTGAAGTGGCCCAGCGCATCGCCGAAACCGGCGACCTGGATCAGTCTATCGATATCAGCCGAAGCGATGAGGTAGGCCTGCTGGCCCAGAACTTCAACAAGATGGTCGTGCACCTCAAGGAAATGGCTGCCGTCTCCGCGGCAATCGCGGAGGGCCAACTCTCTGTGACCGTGCAACCGCGTTCGCAGCAGGACACCATGGCTCGCGCCTTCGCCCAAATGACCCGCGGCCTTCGCGAGATGGTTCGCCAGGTTCGCGACAGCGCCGCGCAAGTGGCCAGCGGCTCCGGACAAATGGCCGGCGCCTCCGACGAATCCGCCAAAGTCAGCGTGCAGGCGGCTTCCGCGATCGACGAAGTGACCTCCACCATGCACGAAATGAGCATCAACGTGCAGAACGTGGTCAAGAACACGCAGGTGCAGGCCTCCAGCGTCGCCGAAACTTCGGCGTCGATCGATCAGATGGTCACTTCGATTCAACGCGTCGCCGATACGGCGAAATTGCTGGTCGATATTTCGCACCGGTCGCGCGAAGAAGTTCAAACCGGCATGGTCACCATGGATAAGGCCACTGCCGGGCTGAACCGCACCAGCCACGCGATTCAATCGTCCTCCGAGATTATCGACGTGCTCGGCCGCCGCGCAGACGACATCGGCAAGATCGTAGAAGTCATCGACGACCTCGCCGAACAAACCAACCTGCTGGCCTTGAACGCCGCCATCGAAGCGGCGCGCGCCGGCGAGCACGGGCTTGGCTTTGCCGTCGTCGCCGAAGAAGTCCGCAAGCTGGCCGAAAAATCCACGCAGTCCACTAAGGAAATTTCCGAATTGATCCTGGGCATCCAGAAAGAAGCGCGCGAAGCCGTGGACAACATGGAAAAGAGCACTTCCATGGTTCAGGAAGGTCTGCTGCTCAACAAAGATCTGAGCGTGGCGCTGGAAAAAATCTCCAACGTCGTGTCCGAGGTTTACAAGTTCTCCCAGGAAATCGGTGCGGCCACTATGGAGCAATCCAGCGGTTCGTCGCAGATCGCCAAAGCCACCAACCGGCTCACCGAAATCACCCAGGAGATCAATTCGTCGGTCGAAGAGCAAGCTTCCGGCTCTCAAGCGGTCGTGCGGGCCATGGAAAAAATGCGCGAATTGGTGCAGCAATCCACTTCGAGTTCCACCGAGCTGGCCGCGACCGCCGAACAGATGTCCAAACTCTCGCGCGTGCTGCTCGAATCGATGGACCGCTTCGCCCTGGACGAAGCATCGTCGGATGGCCGCCGCAACTTTGGCCGCCGCCATTCCGGCAACTCTTCGGAATCCGAACGCGGCGCGCAGGACTACGCCGAACTCGTCCGGGCCTAAGGAATAACGAGCGACATGGACAAGGATATTCAAGTCGTCGGCCTGCGCATCGGCCGCGAGACATTCGGAATCCCGATCGGCATGGTTCGCGAAATCGTGCGCGTGCCGGAGATTACGTCCGTGCCAAACGCCCCCGACTACATTGAGGGCGTGATCAATTTGCGCGGCCGTATCGTTCCGGTGGTGGACTTGCGCAAGCGTTTCCGGGAAGTCGTCGCCGCACCCAACAAAAAGAACCGGATTGTGGTGGTGGAACTGGACGGCCGGCCTATTGGGCTGATCGTCAATTCCGCGTCGGAGGTCCTCAAGATTCCGCCTTCGGAAATCGAAGCGCCGCACGCGGTATTTCAGGAAGGCGAATTGAATTACATCACCGGAGTCGGCAAGATCCGCGGGCGGCTGGTGATCCTGCTCGATTTAAGCCGGATTCTTCAGCGCGGCGAATTGCGGCGGCTGGATGAAGTGGCCGAAACCGCGGCGCCGGTGCCGGTTGGCGCCACGTCGAAACGATGAAGAACCACATGCACGTGCTTTCTAACGAGGAAGAATGTCCACACTGACCACTCCCGTCCCACTGACTGAGCCCGAACTCAAGCTCCTGCAGACTCTCGTCTATCAGGAATGTGGCATGTATTTCGATGAGCGGCGCACGCACTTCCTGCGCGATCGCCTGCAGCGCCGCCTGAAAACCTGCCAGATGGATTCGTTCTATTCCTATTACCGGCTGCTCACCAGCCGCGAAGGCAAGCAGGAACTGGTCGCACTGCTGGAAAACTTAACCGTCAACGAAACCAGTTTTTTTCGCATACGTCCGCAGCTCGAACTTTTCCAGAAATACGTGCTCGAGACAATTCTGAAACGCAAACAGGAACGCCGCGACTTCACCCTGCGCATCTGGAGCGCCGGCTGCTCCACCGGCCAGGAGCCCTACACGCTCGCGATTCTCATCAGCGACGCGCTGGCCTATTACTACCTGCGGAATCCTCTGCCGTTCGAGATGCCTTCGCCGAAGCCATTGATTCCCCCGCCCTGGAAAGTCGAAATCATCGCCTCGGACATTAATTACTCGGCGTTGCTCACCGCCCAACAGGGCGTGTACACCGAAGCGCAGATGGACACCGTGGATTACACCTGCCGCCTGCGTTATTTCGACAAAGTCGGCGACAAATACGCGGTGAAAGCCGCGCTGAAGAGCCTGGTGCAATTCGACTTTCACAATCTGAAAGCCGAATACCTGCCGCAGCGCAACGACGTCATCTTCTGCCGTAACGTCATGATTTATTTCGACGAAGCCGAGCAGAAGCGCCTGATCGAAAAATTCCACAGCTGCTTGAACCCGGACGGCTGTTTGTTCGTCGGCCACGCCGAGAGCCTTTTCGGCCTGACCAAAAAATATCAAATGGTGCACCAGAACAACGCCACCGTGTACCAGCGACTCGAGGCCGCTCAGTGACATTTTTGCCCGACGATCGCGCCGACGAACTTCGCGACCTCTTCTTTGAGAGCGCCGCCGAAATTCTGCAGGCCATGAATGAAGCCGGTCTGGCACTCGAAAGCCGCCCGGGCGACGCCGGGAGTCTGCGCAGCGTCCGGCGTGCGGTGCACACTTTGAAAGGCGATTCCGCGGCTTGCGGCTATCGCGAGCTCAGTGAACTGGCTCACGAACTCGAAGACGTGTTGAGCCCCACGCTCGTCCGCGATAATTCCGGACTCATCGCTGAGGTGGTGCTGACCGCCGCCGACACGTTCCACGAAATGCTCGCGGCGTATCGCAATAATCTCCAGCCGCCCGATGGCGGCGCGCTCCGCGAATATATCCGGCGTCTGCTGCGCAAGCCGGCCACCGGACGGCAGGAAGAAGCCCCCGCGGCCGCCGTAGCCACCTTTGCCTGGACCGAATACGAACGCCTCCTGATTTCTGAAGCTTTCCGGCGCAAGGAAAAAGTCTTTCAGGTCGCGCTGCATCTCGCCAAGGAATCGCTGCTTCCGGCGGCCGCTTTTCAACTGGTGAAGAAAGCCCTGGAAGGTGCGGGCAAGGTTCTCGCCCTCCGCCCCGAAACCGGCGACGAAATCGTCGAAGGCGGACTGATCGAAGCCGCGATTTCCAGCCCGAAATCATCCGACTGGATCCAGCAGCGCTGCCAGGTTCCTTCGGTAGTCGCGCGCATTGCCGTTTCGCCGTTGGCGCAAGTCGAAACTGCGCCGCGCGACGTGCTCGATATTCTCGTCGAATCCGAAGCCGCCGCGGTTGCCGCCGAAGTCACCGGCGATCTCTCCGGCCGTGATCCTCGCTCCGACGAATCCACCGAAGATCCATCCGCGGCCATCGGCATCGCGCATGTCGCATCCGAAAATACCATTCGCGTCGACGCCAGCCGCATCGACACCGTGATGAATCTGGTCGGTGAGCTGATCATCGGAAAATCCATGCTGCAACGCGCCATCGCCGAATTCGACCGGCGCTTTGCTAAAGATGCGCTGTCTCCCAAATTTGCCGACGCCCTCGGTTTGCAATCGCGCATTCTGAACGAGCTGCAAAAATCGGTGATGAAAATCCGCATGGTCCCGGTCGAACAATTGTTCCGCCGCTTCCCGCGCGTCGTTCGCGACGTGGCGAAGTTGCGCAACAAGGACATCGGCCTGGAAATTGCCGGGCAGAACACCGACCTCGACAAGGGAATACTGGACGCGCTGGCCGAGCCGCTGGCCCACTTGATCCGCAATGCCGCCGACCACGGTATCGAATCCGCCGCCGAACGCGCCGCTGCCGGAAAATTCGCGCGCGGCACGGTATCGCTCGACGCCTATCACAAGGGCGATCAGGTCGTGATTGAAGTCGTGGACGATGGCCGCGGCATCGATCGCGAAAAAGTGATTCGCGCGGCGATCAAGCGCGGCATCCTGAAGGAAGAAGATCGCGGCCGCCTCAACGAAGCCGAAGCGCACAATTTGCTTTTTACTCCCGGCTTCAGCACCGCCGACGAAATCACCGAAATTTCCGGCCGCGGCGTCGGACTCGACGTCGTGAAAGCCGCTCTCGACAATCTGAAGGGCAACATCGAGATTGAAAGTGAAGTCGGTAAAGGCACCACCTTCCGCCTGATGGTTCCACTCACTCTGGCCAGCATTCAGGCGCTGTTGTTCCACGTGGCCGGCCGCCTCTACGCCGTGCCGATTTCTTCCGTGGTGGAAATTACCCGGCTGTCCGAAGGCGAGGTACACAGCGTGGACGATCATGAAGTCTTCCAGCTTCGCGAACAGGTCCTCACGCTGGTGCGCCTCGAACGGCTCGAATCCAAACGCCAGGTCAAGGAACACTCCCAGCGCACATTCGTCGTCGTCATTGGCGCTGGCACCCGCCGCTTCGGCCTCGCGGTCGACAGCCTGATGGGCGAAGAAGAACTGGTCATCAAAGCGCTCGAAGACGAACTGATTACTTCGCCGATGGTCAGCGGCGCTTCGATCCTGGGCGATGGCACGGTCGTCTTGATTTTGAACGTTTCCGCCGTGGTCGCGCATCTCTCGCGGATCCCTGCTGTGGGAGCCATCGCATGAGCAAGAAAATCCGCGTGCTGGTGGTCGACGATTCGGCGTTGATGCGCAAGCTGATCTCGCAGGTCTTGCAGCGCGATCCTTCCATCGAAGTCGTCGGCACCGCTATGGATGGCGCCATCGGCCTGAAGAAAATCGACGAGTTGCACCCGCACGTCGTCACGCTCGATATCGATATGCCGCGCATGGACGGCATCGAAATGCTGCGCCAGATCACCCGCAAGCATCGCGTTCCGGTCATCGTGGTCAGCGCCCAGACCGACGCCAGCGCCTCCATCACCTTGCGTGCCTTGGCCTTCGGCGCCTTCGACTTTGTCACCAAGCCCCAGGACGCGGGACTAGGCCGGCTCGATCAAATCGCCACGGAACTCGCGCAAAAGATCAAAGGCGCGGCAGCTTCGGGTCCCCCGAAGATGATCATCACGGTCCCGACCATCAAATCGAAGACGCCGCGGCGCACCACCATGCCCTCCGGCCCCTCGGTGATCGTCGCCATCGGCATCTCCACCGGCGGCCCCAACGCGCTCCAATATGTTTTTTCGCAGATGCCCGAGAATTTTCCGGGCTGCATCGTCGTGGTTCAGCACATGCCCGAAGGCTTCACCCAGATGTTCGCCAAGCGCCTGGATGAATCTTCCGCGCTGGAAGTGAAAGAAGCCCAGTCCGGAGATTTGCTCCTCGCCGGCCGCGTGCTGATTTGTCCCGGCGACCGCCACATCAAAGTCCGCAAGATGGAACACGGCAAAATCGCCATTCTCGTCGACCAGCCGCGTGTAAACGGCCACCGTCCCTCTGCGGACGTCCTGTTCAGCTCCGTCGCCCAGGAATTCGGCAGCAATGCCGTCGGAGTTTTGATGACCGGCATGGGTGAAGACGGTGCTGCGGGTTTAGGCGCACTGCAGGCCGCCGGCGCCATCACTGCCGCGCAAAGTCCCGATACCTGCGTCGTCGACAGCATGCCGCGCTCCGCTATCGAACGCGGCTTCGTTTCCAAAATTGTCACGTTGCCCAATATGGCGTCCTTCCTGCAGACCGTCTGCTCGACGGACCGCCCCAGGATTGAACCGGCCGACGCAACTTCTGCCGCGCCCGCCGTCGCCGGTGAACCGAGTTCCGCATCAAGGAGATAAGTTATGAAACAGTTCGAAGCACTCACCCGAAAAAAGGACAACCAGGCGGTCCGTTACCTGGTGGTGGACGATTCCGTCTTCGCCCGCAAGAGCCTGGCGAAGATGGTCGAATCCTTCGGCGGGAAAGTGGTCGGTGAAGCAGGCGACGGCTGCACCGCCATCACCGAATACGCCCGCACCATGCCGGACCTCGTCTTGATGGACATCACCATGCCGCAGATGGAAGGCATCGAAGCCGTCGAGCGCATCGTCAATGAACATCCCGACGCGCGGATCGTCATGGTTTCTTCCGTCGGCTATCAGGACAACATTCTCGCCGCCTTGCAAAAAGGCGCGCGCCATTTCGTGCAGAAGCCGGTGAAGCCCGACGCGCTCTACGAAATCATTCGCTACGTTTTGAACGACGACGGCGTCACCGCCACGGTCGGCGCCGGGGAGCAATCGCGATGAGGATGGATCTGATTCAGCCTTTCATTGGTTCGCTCGATACCGTGCTGGCGGAAATGATGAAGACGCCGCCGAAAATCGTGGATCTCACCATGGAAGAAGACGGCTACCGCAAGAAGGGCGCCGCCGCGCTGGTCTGCTTTCGCGGCCAGGTCGAAGGCCGCGTCATTCTGGATATGGAGCCGCGCGCGGCCGCACACGTCGCCAGCATTCTCTCCGAAGGCGAAGTGGATCCTGCCGAGCCGCTGGTGCTCGAAGCCGTCTGCGAGCTGGCCAACATGGTCATCGGCAACGCCGTCACCCAGTTAAATGACAAAGGATTCGAATTTAAAGTTTTCCCGCCGGAACGCGTCACCCAGGATCAATTCGAAAAAGCCGGCCAGGATTCCGAAGCGACCATTTTGTGCTTCGAGACTCCCAGCGGCAACGTGCACCTGAACATCTCCATGCAGTATCACCAGCGCCGCGCCAACGAACGCATGCCCGTCGCCGTCGTCTAGTAAGATCCGGAGTTGAAACGCCGTTCAGTGTCTTGTTAACTTTTAGCGACCGCCCGGTGTCCAATATAAAATGCGGACAACTGGCGGCGCGTTTGTGGCCTTCGGCATTCGAGTCGCCTCCTTTCTTTTCTTCCTCAATTGCCAAGTTTTGGCGTCACCAGCACCAACAGGTCATTTCCATGTCCCAGACGCGACGCAGGTCGTCGGTGGCCCCACCTATCTGGAGTTTGAAGTTGTCAATAATGGCGCCCAGCCTCTGTTTATTCGAATTGCGAATCCACTGTCGCCCTGCGCGGGTTACGTCTTCCGAATCGAGAGCGAAGATCGAGCAGACGGCACCTGCGATGGTCGGTCGGGATATTCATGCCTGTCTTCGACAATCAAGTTAGCGCCCGGCGGCAAAACCAGCCAAAGAGTCTTACTAAACTACTACTACGTGCTTCCTCACCCCGGTCGCTATCGCGTGCACGCAGAACGTAGCGTGACCTGGTGGACCACCGATGAGGATTGGGGTAGAGAACAACAGCAACAAAAGGTTTTTGAAGAGGATGTCGAGCTAGAACTTAAGCCCGCAGGCCCTTCCGAGCTTCGTGCCGCTTTCGAACCGTACATGAAGGCACTAGCTTCAACGGACGAGCAAACTCACTCGGACGCCCTGCAGGCCCTCATTTTGCTGGCTCCGCAATTTCTCGAAGGAATGTTCATAAAAATGCTCGATTCCGATGAATGGGGCTCAGCGCTTGTCGGACTCCGGCATTTGAACTCTCCGCGCGCCCGTGAGGCGCTAGCGAAAATCGCCGAATTCGGTGTCCAAGCCAAACCGGATGCCGACGATCTCGAAAAAGCTGAACGTCCCACAGAACAGGGAATAGCACTCAAATATCTCGGCGAGATGGGCGACCTTGCTTACTTTCCTCTTTTGTTGAAAACGACGCAAGACGCCCCGCTCGAGAGTCAGACTCGTATTTACGGAACTTTGGCAGTCGCCCAATTAGGAGGGCAGGATGCGCTTCCATTTCTCGTTTCGGAGTCGCGCGCCTCGACCAAAGGCCAACGCATACAAGGAGCGGTTGCCATCGGGTTCACCGTGTCTCGCGACGCGGTTCCTGTGCTGATCGATCTTTTGCAGTCACCCGAGGAGGACGTGCGTCAAGTTGCCGAAAACGGTTTAGAGATGCTCACGCATCGTGCCGCGACGGCGACTGGAGATATTTCCGGTACTGATCCCGTATCGCTGTATAGCACTTGGCACAATTGGTGGGAGTCAAGCAACGCGGGCGCTCAGATTTATGGTGCTCGCGACTGCGGCGAGAAGTTGCTGATTAATTGAAATTCGTACAACGGAACGTTTATTTTTCCGGCAGCCCCGGCCGGCGGTATTCCACGCCGTGACGAAATAATCCGGCCTTGGGGATTTCCTCGGAATACACCACGCTGGACGGCAGAAAAATATTCGCGGCCTCCGGCGAATACGGCACCGCTACATCGATTTTTGTCCCTGCGTCATACCGCCTCTTGCTCCGGAAACACATGCCCACCGGGGAAATATCCTCGCACACCGCCAATTCGTCGTCGGAGTTCGCCTCGCGGATGCACGCTGTCAGGCGCGTCTTCATCCTCAGCCGGGTTCGTTCCCGCTGATCTCCTCCGGGCGGAATTTCATCGGCGGTCTCCGCCGCTCGGCGGCCGCGCGGTGTCCGCGACGCCAGTTTCTTCTCATTTTCGTGGGGAGCCTGCGTCCAGGTGCTCGGCACGCCACAGGTCTTGCACAGCCGCGCGATGCCGCGCGTGGTCTCAAATCCCCGCAGTTCCAGTTCATTCAGATAAACCACTTCGCGGCTGCGGCAGTAAGTGCATTCCAGCAGCATCCGCGCCACGGCTTCTTCCGATTCGGCGATCGGCGGAAATTCAATGTTCCAGATGTCGCTTTGCGGCTCCAGAATCTCCACGCCGTACACAAACCCTTCTTTCTGCAATCCGAATTGCCCCACGATGCGCACCTGGGTATGCCGGTGCGACTCCAGCGGCGCCATGCGGCGAATCTCGATGCGCTGGTCGGGCCGCAGGTCGCGGTCCAGCAGGATCACTGCCCCGGTGCGGTTGATCTGCATGGTCCGCGCCGGACCCGTGAATTCCTGCTCGTTGATGTCCTTCCCTGACGCTTCCAGAAGCAGAGTCAAGGAAACCCGATCGCTGCGACGCTGCGCGGCGCTTGCCATGCAATTCCTCCGGCTAAGAAGCTAAGATGCCCCGGAAGCCAAGATATCATAATGCTGTGACCCGTTGGCTTCTCGCCATCGCCGCGTTCTTCAATCGCTAACTTCGACTCCGGAGGGTTATCATCTTTACGCTCAACCACATTTTGCGGAGACTGCGCGCTTAAGTCGCTCCATATGTCTACGTCAATAGGCGCGATCCGGCCACGAACCCGCGGTTCTGGACTGCGGTGCGCCATGCTGCTTTTTATTCTGGGATTTCCTTGCGCCGCGAGCGCGCCGGCGCAGACTTCGCACCTCGAAGGTGTAGTGCACGACGCTACCGGCGCTTCCGTTCCCGGCGCTAAGATTCAACTGGCCGCAAATTCCTATTCCGCGTCCACCACTACCGATTCTTCCGGCGCCTTTGTTTTCGAAAATATTCCTGACACCTCGGGGACTGTCACGGTTTCCGCCGCCGGGTTCGGCGTTGTAACCCAGCCATGGACCGCTTCCGCTGATCATCGCGCGCAGATCGAAATTACCCTTCACCCGGCGACCGTAAATCAACAAGTTCAAGTCACCGCCAATCGCGCCGCCACATTGCTCGCCGATGTTCCGGTCAGCGATCTCGAACTCACTCGCGACGACCTGCAAAATACTCCGGCACTAACGCTCGACGACGCCCTGCGTCAGGTCCCGGGCTTTAGCTTGTATCGTCGATCGAGCAGCCGGGTCGCGAATCCAACCACTCAGGGAATTTCACTGCGCGGCCTGGGTGCCAACGGCTCCAGCCGCGCGCTGGTGCTGCAGGATGGAATTCCGCTCAACGATCCGTTCGGCGGCTGGGTGTACTGGGATCGCGTTCCCACCGAATCGGTTTCGACCGTCGAAATCGCGCAGGAAGGCGCCTCCAGCCTCTACGGCAGCGAAGCGCTGGGCGGCGTGGTCCAGTTTATTTCCCGCCCCGCGGAACCCGCCGGAATTTCGCTGGAGACTTCTTACGGAAATCAAAACACTCCAGACCTTTCGTTGTGGGCCGGCGGCGAAAAAGACGGATGGATCTCCACTTTCACCGGCGAAGTCTTTCATACCGACGGCTACATCCTGATCCCGGCCGACGATCGCGGGCCAGTCGATACCCAGGCCGGCTCCGAACATGGCACCGCGGATTTGATGATCGGAAAAAAAATCGGCCAGGACAGCCTGATCTTCGCGCGCGGCTCCTATCTTGACGAAACTCGCCGGAACGGCACGCCGCTGCAAACCAACGACACTAAGCTGGGTCAGGGCGTTCTCGGAGCCAATCTGCAGATGGGCTCCTACGGGGCCTTAACGCTGCGGTTCTACGCCGACATTCAGACCTACCATCAGGGATTTTCGTCGGTCACGTCGGTGGTCACCACTCGTGACACCGAAACCCAGACGGATTTGCAGACCGTTCCGGCCCAGGGCGTCGGCGGTTCCGCCGTCTGGTCCAAGCAAATTGGAAAACGGCAAACGATCGTCGCGGGTTTCGATGACCACGAAGAAATCGGCGCCAGCCACGATATCCAATTCACCGCGGGTATTCCGTCGGCGAATCAGTCCTCCGGCGGGCGCGAGCGCACGGTGGGTTTTTTTGGCGAAGACTTAATCCAGATCACTCCGAGTTGGTTTCTTTCGCTCAGCGGCCGCGTGGACCACTGGAGCAATTACGACGCGTCGACCGTACGCATACCCATTGGTCCCGGAATGCCCTCCGACGTCGAATTCGCCGATCGCTCGCAGAACGCCTTCAGCCCGCGCGCCACTCTGCGCCACCAGATCAATTCCCACATTTCCTGGGACGCTTCGGTGTATCGCGCCTTCCGCGCGCCCTCGCTGAACGAACTGTATCGCTCGTTCCGCCAGGGCAACACCCTCACCAATTCGAACGCGGCGTTGACTGCCGAGCATCTCACTGGCGGCGAGACCGGCATCGCCGTAAACACTTTGCAGCGCCGGCTGGTCTTTCACGGAACATTTTTCTACAACCAAATTGTGGACCCGGTGGCTAACGTAACCTGCACCGCCGCAGCCACGCCGATCCCCATTTGCCCGGGACCGATTCCCAACACCATCGTGCGCGTGCGCGACAATCTGGGACGCACCAGCGCTCCGGGATTTGAACTCGGGGCCACCGGCCACATCACGCGCGATTTTGAACTCTCCGTGGCCTACCAGTACGTCGATTCCCACGTGATCAGCTTCCCGGCCAGCCCCGCGCTGGTCGGACTCTGGATCGCCGAGGTTCCGCACAATGTGCTGACCTTTCAGGGAATTTATTCGAACCCGCACCTCGCCACGATTTCGGTTTTCGGCCGCATGGTCGGCAAACAATTTGACGACGACCTGAATACCTTCCCGATGGGTCGGTATTTCGTGTTGGATGCCTCAGCTTCGCGCAGCATCGGACACGGCGTGGAATTGTTTGCGGCGGTGGAAAATCTCTTCAACGTCCAATACGAAACGGCCGCGACCCCGATCCCGCAGCTGGGCTTGCCGATCGCAGGTCGTTTCGGCTTTCGCTACCAATTTCCAAAGCGCTAGTTTTTAGTGGGTGGTTAGTTCCGGCGAAGGATATTCCGGCAGTTTGGCGTTCTTCCGGTCCGTTCGTTTCACTTCCAGCTCATCGAACAGCACCGAAGGGCAGATGATCGTGGTCGGAACGCTGCCTCCACGATTGCTCACCAGCGGATCGCTTCCAGCGGCGATTAAATTATTGCGCAAAGTCCGCGTATCCAATTCGTTGAAAACCGCGCCGCGCACCAGTTCTTCGTGCCCGTCGCTGACGTAGATGCGGTAAAGCAAGCGAGGATTATCCCCAGCCATGGTTTCCACGTAGTAGCCATAGGGCTTGCCTTGCTGCTTGCACATCTCGATCAATTTCTTCTTCAACTCATCCTTGGTCACCGGATCTTTGATCTTCACGAAAAAATTTCCGATGTTCGGGGAAGGCGGCTGGCCCGGCGCGGCTCGCCCGTGCCCATTCGACGCCGGAAAATCGCGAATCGGCATCCGCCCGATAAGATAATCGACCAAAATCCCATCGGTAATCAGCGGCACCGCCGAAGCCTTCACGCCTTCCTGATCGATTTCGTAGCTCCCCACCAGTTGCCGTCCGTCGAAAGTCTTCAACGTCGGATCGTCGGTCACCGAGATGAACGTCGGCAGCACGCGTCCCTTATAGTTCGACGAATATTCTCCGGTCGTGCGCGCCGACTCGCCCGGTTTGGGGCGAATGCCCAGAACATTCTGCGCCACCAGCTGCTCGAAAACGTCGCTGGCCGCGTCGTTGGAGAACAAAACCGGCCCGCGGTAGTCCTCTTCGACCATCGGCGCATCAGCCAGAGCTTGCAACGTCGCCAAAGTTTTCCCCGCATCGGCCAGGAATTTCGCCGGCGACGGCAGTTCGTTCGCGGTTCTTTCCACGAAGAACGGCGTCCGGCCGACTTTCATCCCATCGGTCGATTGCGTCTCCGCGCCAATCTGCATCGTGTACACCGTGTAGCCCTGCCGCGTGCTGGTGCCTTCGGTATTCACAAAATATTCGTTCACCGCCCGAAAACGCAAAAATCCATTGACCGCTTGAATTTTCAGATTGGTGCGGTACAGATTGGTGGCCTTCTCGATCGTTTCTTTCCACGGTGCGGGAGTGAAATCGAGTTTCGCCAGCGGACCGACGTACTCCAACGGCGTCGCCTTCGCAAAATCATCGAAAGGTTGGTCGGCGGTGTATTGGCTCAACA
>Ga0209169_10001266_pt1 | contig 15345 bp, 10 predicted proteins | sample HubBroMetageWRM4_FD_188346 | JGI IMG/M metagenome (GOLD analysis project Ga0209169, IMG submission 188346) | Warmed soil microbial communities from the Hubbard Brook experimental Forest, New Hampshire - Hubbard Brook CCASE Soil Metagenome WRM 4... | ecosystem: Environmental > Terrestrial > Soil... | reverse complement strand
TGGCGAAGGTCCAGGTCAGCGTCCAGCTCGATAGGGCCGTGGTCCCCGTGTTGTTGATCGTGATGGCTGCTCCGAAGCCGCCGGGCCACTCGCTGCTCAAAGTGTAATCGACATGGCACGCAAACCCGGCAGCTATGGGAGCTTTGACTGTCAGCGCGAGGCTGACGGTTGCAGTCAACGTACCCGACGTTCCGGTAATGATGACGTTAGAGGTCCCCGCGGTCGCCGTGCTGCTGGCCGTCAAAGTCAGCACACTGTTTCCCGTGGTCGGATTGGTGCTAAACACCGCGCCCACTCCACTTGGAAGTCCGGATGCAGCTAACGTTACGCTGCCGGCGAATCCGCCCGCGTCCATCACCGTGACGGTGTCGGTAATGGCCGAACCTTGCGTCATCGACAATGTTGCGGCTGCTGCGGCAAGTGTGAAGCTGGGCGTTTGTACGGTGCCGACCGTCAGCGAGACGGACGAACTCGCTGTCAGGACACCCGACGTTCCAGTGATCGTGAGTGTGGAGGTTCCGGTAGCAGCCGCGCTGCCGGCGGTCAGGGTCAATACGCTCGAGCCCGTGGTCGGATTGGTGCCGAACGAAGCGGTAACACCGGCCGGCAGGCCACTGATGCTCAGAGTGACGGCGCTGTTGAAGCCGTTGATCGATGACACCGTGACACTGTCTGTGGCTGTCGTTCCCTGCTCCACGGTGACGCCGGGAGCCGCAACGGTAAAGCCGGCAGCCGTGCTGGCAGGAATCGGCGGAAAGGCGTTCTGTACCAGCGTTTGGAATTCGGTTGTCCAGAAAGTACCCGCGGGTGGTGAGTTCGGTATCGCCCCCGTCAACATACTGTTGGCCAGAGCATTACTGTGGGCGGGATCGCAGTTCGGATCGCCCGTGGTTGAAGTCACACCGTTGAATACACTGCCGGGATAGTTGCCATCCGATTCTCCCGGCGGCTTGATCCAGACGTAAGCATACAAATTGGTAAAGAACCCGGGGTTCACCGTCGGGGGCACGCCGAGTCCCTGGTTTGCCTGGTTACACCACTGCCCCATGTCGTCGCGCTGATCGATTTTGGTTGCATCCACGAAGGTATTGAGCACCGTGCTGGTGCTGGGCCCGGTGGGCCGGTTGGGTCCGCCCCAGCCATTGCGCGAGGTGTCTATCAGGAATCCCAGTGTGGACGGGAAACCCGCGCTGATCAGGGCCGCGTCGAATTGTGCGGCGTAGTCTTCCTCATCGATATTAGGGTTGAACTGGTAGAAGGCGGAGTTGAACACCGGGGTGCCGCCGATCTGCTCGGTGGCGGTCATGAACGGCTCCTTGGTCGGGCCGTAGTTAGCTGTATTGGTGATAAAGCCATCGACGCTGCTCACGCCGGCGGTGGTTCCCTGTGCCACCTGCAGGAAGAAGGGGACGGCAGCGGTGAGGTTTGCAGGCCAGCCGAGCCATCCATGGTGCCCCACGTCGAGATAGTTATAGACGTTCGGCAGCGAATGGAACTGATTGAGCGCGTACTGAATGCCCTGCACGTACACGCCGTTCATGGAAAGGGTCGGGTAGCTCTGACCGTCGTTCGCGGCAATGCAGTTCGGGAGCGAAAAGCTCAGCCCGGTATTGGTGATCATATTCGGCAGCGAATCGTCCTCGATCACCAGTACGAAACGAATGTTCGGGTTGGTCGAGAAGGACGCCAGGATATTGAAGATGGGAGTGATGTAATTCTGCTCGTAGGTCTGGATGCCGCTCAATGGCTGGGTCGGCGGGTTCGGGGCTATGCTGATCTCGCCATTGGAGGCCAACGCGGCACAGTCCCGGTCGGGCAAGTCGTAAATGACGAGCTCGACGACGATAGGCTGCGTACCTTTCTGCTGGGCGAGCGCCGCCTGGATATGTTGCTGCAGGCTCATGCGACCGTTGTTCGCCGAGCCGCCGGCGATGGCTGCCATGCGGTCGAGCCATACCGCTGTGGGATAGGTTGCGACCACGGACATCTGATTCGCCAGCGCCGAGCCGGCCGGTAACGTCGCGATCGCGGAATTGACTTCCTTGGTGTAGTCCGGATTGACGTACTGTGTTGCGCCGGAAAATGGGTTGGCGACATGTTGAGCAACGGCAAGCGGAACATCGATTGCGAGCAGCAGAACGGGCAGCCAGATAAAAGCGGTTCGGTTGGGCCGCCCGCGGTGAATCCTGCGGCGCAGCCAATTGACTAGTGTGTTCATAGGGCCATCCTTGTAAAGTCGAACTACGCGACGCGCGGTTCGCTCGGTCTGTACAGCGGCTCGAAGCCTGGGTGGCGGGCACGACCAGACTTCGAAAGTTATTCGAGATGATCCTTGCGATACGTCAGCGCTACGGTGGAAACAAGAGTGTTTGAGCAAGCGACTGCTTGCGGATACGGCGGGTCCCCCTGTGGATTCAAACAGTGAGCTGCGGCGGTGGAGTGCTCGGCTCGAGGGGATGAAGTTAGTAGTCGTATCGGCGTATGTCAACGCTGTCATACGTTGGCGACACCAATAGTTGGTGCTCGTTCAACTGTTGGTATGGGGCTGACGAAAAGAAGCAAGACGTTCCCGGCGGGTCAAATATGCCGGCATCGAGTCAGCGTCGGAATGAAATAGGCACGATCGCTCGCTATCTACCTATGTGTGCTGGCGTACAGACCACGGCCTCCGGGGGTGTAGAGTCGCCGTGCCGGGGCGTGGGTCAGCGGCCCGCGGGGGGGGTGTGCGCTCCACTGAATCAGCGGCGCTGGCTACGACCCTCCCTTCCACCCTTCCGGAGAAATTATTGACACGACTTCGCCGCGTGGCGTTCCTCGGCAATTCGCTTCCGCGTCGCTGCGGAATCGCGACCTTCACTACGGATCTGCAGCAGGCCGTCGCCGCCACCGGCGCGACCTCCAGCACCGCCATTGTGGCGATGACCGACGATGATCATAACTACGACTACCCCCCAGTCGTTCGCCTGCAGGTGCATGATCAGAAGGTCGAAGAGTACGAACGCGCCGCGCGCTTTCTGAACTCGGAGCAGTTCGACGTCTTGTCCCTGCAGCACGAGTTTGGAATATTCGGCGGCGATGCGGGCAGTCACGTCATGACCTTGTTGGCGGGCGTGGACATGCCGATCGTGACGACGTTGCACACGGTCCTGGCAACCCCCAGCCCGGTGCAGCGCCGGGTGTTGCGTGAGATCGTCGATGTCTCGACGAGCGTCATTGTCATGGCCGAGAAAGGCCGGCAATTGCTGCGCTCGGAATACGACGTGCCGGCGGCGAAGATCCAAATTATCCCGCACGGTATTCCGGACTGTGCCTTCGTTGCACCGGAAGCCGCCAAGCTGCGCCGCGGCTTTGGCGGCCGGGCCGTCATTCTCACCTTCGGACTGATCTCGCCTAACAAAGGCATCGAGATCATGATCGAGGCCATGCCCGCGATTCTGCAGAGCCGACCGGATGCGGTGTATGTCGTGCTCGGCGCGACCCACCCCAATCTCGTGCGGCGCGAAGGCGAGACCTACCGCGAGAGCTTGAAGAAACGCACGCGGGATCTCGGCATCGAAGCCCACGTCGTGTTTCTCGATCAGTTCGTCGACCAGGCGACGCTCGTGGACTTCATCTCCATGTGCGACGTATATGCCACGCCTTACCTCAATGAGGCGCAGATGACCTCAGGCACGTTGGCCTACAGTTTCGGGCTGGGCAAGGCGGTCGTCTCGACTCCGTATTGGCACGCGCGCGAGCTGCTGGCCGAGGGTAGAGGTGTTCTCGTGCCATTCGGCGACTCCGCGGCCATCGGTGCCGAGATCTCGGCTTTGCTCACCGATGATGCCCGGCGGGAAGCCTTGCGCAAGGTCGCCTACGCGCACAGTCGGTCGATGACCTGGGAGCGTACGGCGGAACGCTATCTCGGTACGTTCGAAGGAGCGATCGATCATCACGGTAAGTCCGTGGTTCGGCAAAAAGAGGAGGTTCCCTTCGAATCAGGTCGCTTTCCCCCGCGGATGCGCCTCTCCCATTTTTTGTCGATGTGTGACGATACGGGCCTGTTTCAGCATGCCATCCACTGTGTGCCGGACCGGTCCCACGGCTACTGCGTCGATGACAATGCGCGAGCGCTGCTGTTGGCTTGCGCTCTGAACACCCTGGGCGAAGAGCGCCTGCACGAGGCGCTCACGAGCGTTCTGGCCGCCTTTGTACAAGATGCCTGGAACCCCGATACCCGCCGGTTCCGCAACTTCATGAGTTTCCAACGGCGCTGGCTCGAAGACAGCGGCTCGGAGGACAGCCACGGTCGGACGCTCTGGGCATTAGGGGAATGTGCGCGTAATGATGCCAACCCGTCGCGACGGCGTTGGGCGGCAGCCCTGTTCTGCGAAGCGGCGCAATCCGCGGAGGCTTTTCAATCCCCGCGCGCCTGGGCATTTACACTCCTCGGGTTGGAGGCGTTTCGCGTAGCGTTCGCGCAGGACGCGCGAGCCATCGAGCTTCAACATCTATTGGCCGCGAGGCTGTTGTCTATTCTGTCGTCGGTCGAGACGCAGGATTGGGTGTGGTTCGAGGATGGACTTTCTTATGACAACGCGCGTTTGCCGCAGGCCTTGATCGTGACAGGAGCCTCCGTGGGCGAACCCCATTATGGCTCCGCCGGATTGAGAACGCTGCGCTGGCTCATGACCCTGCAAACCGCGGAGACCGGATTCTTCCGTCCCGTCGGATCCCAGAGCTTCGGTGACCTACGCAGGTACCCGCGCGCGTTCGATCAGCAGCCGCTCGAAGCGACCGCGAGCGTCTCGGCCTGTCTTGCGGCGTGGCGGGCGGATGGCGATCCAAGTTGGAAAGTCCATGCCGTTCGGGCCTTCGAGTGGTTCCTCGGCGGTAACGATCTCGCACTACCGCTGGTCGATCCGGAAACCGGAAGCTGTTGCGACGGCCTGCATCCCGGCCGCGTCAACGAGAACCGGGGAGGGGAGTCCGTCGTTTCGTATCTTCTCGGTCTCGCGGAGATGCGTGGCCTCGAAGGCTTCGCCGGCATACACGCGAAGCCCGCAACGCTGCGCGCTTTACGCACCCGAGTCCACTAACAGCCAGTCACGCTCCGAGGCACTTTGACACAAAACATGTTCTTCAACAGGCAGGCATTACACCTGCGTCCGGATCCGGCGCGGGTCGTTGTCCGCCCGTTCAAGCCGGCGACCGAGCCGCGCGATCTCAATCCCACCGACAGGACGCGCGCCAACCATATCGTCGATCGCGTCCTGGCACTGGACGCGGCGAGCGTTGCCAGCCTGCTGTCGGAGGTCCTCGAGAACTTCATCGGGCGCCACCGCAATCTGCTCGAGACCTTCGAGGCGCGAGCCGAGGAGATGGAAGCGGCCTTCACCGGACATTCGCCGTTCACGCAGGACCAGCGCCGCCTCATTGGCGCGTACTTCTTGCACGAGTATTCCTTCGAAGCGGCTGCGCTATTCAATCCGAGTATCGTGTCCCATCCCGATCAGTCGGGAGTTGTTGAGGGGGCCCGCCGGTTCATTCTCAGCCTGCGCGCCGTCGGTGAAGGACATGTCTCCTCTCTGACGTTCCGCTCGGGCGTTGTTGCGGCTGACGGTAATGTCAGCGTCGATCCGCCCGCGCGGCTTGCCTCCATACCGAAAGTACGTACCCCGTCGGCGGAGGACCTGGAAAGAGTCGAGCTGATTTTCAACCCGAATCAGGACATCAGCGAACACGTAATCTTTCCTGTACTGCCATCCCAGTCGAACGGCGTCGAGGATGCACGCTTTGTGGAGTTCAATGAGAGGGGCACCAAGACGTTCTACGCCACTTATACGGCGTACACCGGCAGGAGCATTCGGTCGGAGATGATCGAAACCCGGGACTTCGCCAGCTTCCGCATGACGCCGCTGCGCGGCGATGCCGCCCGCAACAAAGGTATGGCCCTGTTTCCACGCAAGATCGCCGGTAAGTACGCGATGATTGCGCGACAGGACAATGAAAACCTGTATCTCATCTACTCGGACGACCTGTATTGTTGGAATGGCGGCGAGGCCATCCTGAAGCCCCGGTTTCCCTGGGAGTTCGTCCAGATCGGCAACTGCGGCTCGCCTATCGAGCTCGACGAAGGCTGGTTGCTCCTGACTCACGGCGTCGGCCCGGTACGCCGATATTCGATCGGTGCGGTGTTGCTCGACAAGGCGAATCCAGCCAAAGTCCTGGCTCGCTCGCAGGAGCCGCTGGTGCGGCCCGAACCGTCCGATCGCGAAGGCTATGTACCCAATGTCGTCTATACGTGCGGCGCCATGCGGCACAAAGAACGTATTATCTTGCCCTACGCTGTCTCGGACACATTCTGTACCTTCGCGACTATGAAGATCGCGGCGTTGCTGGAGAGTCTTCAGCGCTGACGTGCGAGCGAGCCTGTGCGCCTCCGTGCAGCTCGAAAGCTAAAACCACATCCACCGTCTGCGCGGCGGCGAGCCGTCTGTACGGCAGCGCACATTGAATGATCGCTCGTGAGCGCACACTGGGGCGGCGTTCGTAACTATGATGTGGGTGACTGCGTGTGATCGTACTGACGGATTTCGCAAGCAGGGGGGAGGCGTGCGCGCCCGGGTGAATAGCGACCAACGAGAGTGGTGTGCGCGATTCGCCCGGCCGTCATGGGTTCGCGGTCTGTGGCAATTGGGCAGTACGCTGGCGTTGTTTGTCCTATTGTGGACGCTGATGGCCTGGAGTGTCGACTCGCGCTGGGGCCATGGTTGGACCCTGCTATTGACGCTCCCTGCCGCGGGCCTGTACGTGCGGCTGTTCATCATTCAGCACGATTGTGGGCATGGCTCCTTCTTTGCCAGCCGGCGGGCCAACCACTGGATCGGCGCCTGCCTCGGGCTGCTCACGTTGTTTCCCTTCGGCTACTGGAAGAAAACCCACGCTGTGCACCATGGGACCTCGGGGAACCTCGATCACCGCGAGCTCGGCGATATCCGCACGCTCACGGTAACCGAGTACCGGGCGTGCTCCGGATTAGGCCGCTTTCTCTATCGCTGCTATCGCAGCATGCCGGTCCTGTTGGGAGTCGGCCCGCTGTACCAGTTCTTGATCAAGCATCGACTCCCGATCGGCTTACCGTTTTCCTGGAGAAGGGAGTGGGCCAGCGTACTGCTCAACGATCTGATGCTCGTGGTTGTCGGCGGCGCCTGTGTGGCGTCGATCGGTTGGCGCCCGCTACTGTTGGTGCAACTGCCGGTGGTGCTCATAGCCGGCGCGCTGGGCGTTTGGCTGTTCTACGTGCAACATACTTTCCGGGGCGCCTATTGGAGTCGCCAGGGAGCCTGGGATTACGGCCACGCTGCCATCATGGGCAGCTCGCATTACGATCTGCCGCAGGTTCTCCACTGGTTCACAGGTAATATTGGCTATCACCACATTCATCACCTGGCGCCGCACATTCCCAACTATCGCCTGCGTGCTGCGTTCGAATCCAGCCCGCTGCTCCAACGCGCGCCGCGCCTCACGATCAGGACGAGCCTCGAGTGTGCTCGGTTGAAACTTTGGGACGAAGAGCGTGGTTGCATGGTTGGGTTTGGCGGGCCGGCAGCAATGCGGCACGCCGGCCAATGAGCATCGAGCAGCACATGTTACGTCCTACCTTGGTTCCCGAGGCACCGTTGACCATTGCCGTGGCCTGCTTTGCAGGCGACATGGCGGCGCCCTCCGAGTTGGTGTCCGCTTTGCCCGCCGATTCTGGCGCGGCCTTTGTCTTCGTTGAACAACCCGGCGCCGGCCGGGGCAAACTGCTTGCCGTGGCCCTGGCGGGGAGGACGACTCTTCCGGTGGTGCACGCACACGATGGTTGCGCGCTCGAGCCGGGCCAGATCTACGTAATACCTCCAAATGTAGTGCCGACAATAGCCCGCGGCCGGATTCACATGACGACTGCGGCGGGGGAGCTCGAGCAGCCGGCGGATACGCTACTCGTATCGCTTGCGCAGGAGTCTGGGGAGAAGGCGATCGGTGTGATCCTTTCAGGCGGAGGTTCGGACCGATTCCTCGGCATCCGGGCAATCAGGCAAGCCGGCGGCACCACATTTGCCCAGTACCCGGGTTCGGCGCGCTTCCCCAACATGTCGATCAGTGCCATTGACACCGGGTGTGTGGATTTTGTGCTGCGGCCGAATGAGATCGCGCACGAGCTGACACGCACCGGTCGACATGAGGAGAAGGCCCCGCGCGGGGCCTTCAGGCGCACGACTGTTACGGCAGTATGTGTCGAGGCAGGTCGATCGTGAAAACACACCCTGAGCCGGGGATGTCCCGGACACTGAGCACTCCATTGTTGGCCTCGACACCGCGCCGGCAGATTGACAAGCCCAATCCCAACCCGGACGTGTCCGCGCTGCTCTGCTTGAAAGGCAGGAATACGCCGTCCGCAGCTCCAACGGGCAGGCCGCCGCATTGATCCTCGACGTCGATCCGGATTCGATCCGCGGCAGCGTAGGCGTTCAATGAGACTTCGGTAAGCAGGTGCGTGAATTTAAAGGCGTTTTGCAGCAGGTTGCCGACAGCGGAGAACAGCATTTCCCGGTCGACATCGAGCGCAAGGTGCGAGTCAACTTCAGCGACCGTGAAAATACACCCGCGTGACTGTGCCTCGAGGGAGCCTGATATGGTGACATCGGAAATGAAGTCGGCGAGCGATATCAATTGGTGTCGAGGTGGCATTCCGGCTGCGATGCGCACATCGGCGAGAGAGCGATCAATGAGACTGCGCATCCCAATCAGGGAACGGTCCAGTACGGACCCCGTTGCCCCGGTGATTCCGACATTGGTTGCCTTGATGGCGGTAACGGCAAGCGTTGCGATGTGGAGATGATTGCGCAACTCGTGCGCCAGAAACCCCAGCCGCTCGTTCAAAGCCTTGACCTCGTTGTTCTCCAGCAGGGAATTGCGTTGAAAGGCATATTCGGTCACCGCTTCGGCGATGCCGTTGTCGAGACAGCGGTTGAGGGTTCGAAATTCGTCGATCGCGATCAGCGCGCCGCGTTCGAATGCGAGATCCGTTATGGCCTGACACAGATCACCGTAGTCGTGCACGACCTGGTCGACCGTGAAGCCCCGTAGTGATAACTCCCGCCCGTGCAGTGTCGCGGTTGCTCCTATCTCGGACACGGCCGGGCCGCCGCCCGACGGTCCTGAAACCTTGCGGCTACGCATGGGTTCGGACGTCTGCTCGACCTGGAGCGTCTTTATCAGTTGATCCAGGAAAGCAGGGATTCCATACGTTATTTCCGCATCCGTCACCTTGGGGGCGAGCCGCTTGGCGACCTTGAGACGGCACCGCTCGATGAGGTCAGACCGATTGATCGTAAGGAATTCGTGGAGCATTGTCGGAGCTTAAGCTGATCCGAAGTGCCCGGTCTGTACGGTTTCGCACATTGATTGGCATGCATCAGCCGACCCGAACTGACGGCCCCGCGAGGGGCCGGAGCCGATCCTTACGCGGCGTGCGCCGTCAACTGCCAGTCCCTCGGCAGAATGACCGCATCGATCGCGTGGACGAGCCCGTTTGTCGCGGTAACATCCCGCTGCGTGACGCGAGCCCCATTGACGCGCAAGATCGAGAACGCGACCGCCGCTGTCAAGGAACTGCCCTGGAGTGTCAGCACTTCGCCCGATCTCACGGCCCTGGCCGCGAGACGACCCGACACGACGTGATAGTTCAGAACGCCCTTGAGCTTTGTCGGGTCTTTGAGCAGTTCGTCCCAAGCGCCGGCAGGCAGTTTTGCAAACGCCTCGTCGGTTGGCGCAAAGACCGTGAACGGACCCTTCGCAGACAGGGCATCGGTCAGACCCGCCGCCTTGACGCCAGCAACGAAGGTCGTGAAATGGCCCGCGGCGATCGCCGTTTCGACGATGTTCTTGGGTTGATCCATGGAAATCTGCCTTGCCGTATGGCCAGTGTGAATTCGTCGGCCAGCTCAGCTCAGCTCGCATCGGGCCGAGGGCTCAAGAGTATGCGCCCTTTATCCTGCCTGTGCGGTGGACTAACTCAGCATCCGGGCATACGTATCCTTGACCACCGTGTAACACTCGCAAGCTGCCGCTTCCAGTCTTTGCCCGTCGAGGATCTTGAGCCTGCCGCGGCTGTAACGGATCAACTTGCGCTTGCGTAGCGAACTGGCGGCTCCAGTTACGCCGGCGCGGCGAACGCCCAGCATGTAGGCCAGGAATTCATGGGTGATTTGGAACTCATCGGCGTGCGCACGGTCGCGGGTCATCAATAGCCAACGGGCGAGCCGTGCCTCCACTAGATGAAAGCGAGTGCAGGCAGCCGTTTGGGCCAACTGCGCGAGCGTTGCATAAAGGTAACGGTTCAGACGTCGTTGCAGCGCCGGGCTCTGTTTGAGCTCACGGCTGAAGGGCGCGGCCTCCATTTGCCAGGCGGCGCCCGCACCCTGCACCAGGGCGCGAAGAGGCGAGGTCTCCACGCCCAGTATCAACGAGATCCCGAGCATACCTTCGTCGCCGACGAGGCCGACTTCGAGATTGGACTGGCTGTCGATCGGAGTGATCAGAGAAATGAAGCTTCCGGTGGGGAAGTACACGTGACGAATGGGCTCACCCGGCTGGTAGAGCACCTCGCCAAAGTCGAGCTCAATCGGTTGGCAACGCGACAGCAGGTGTCGCCGATCCTTGCCGGGTAGCGCGGCGAGCAGCCGATTTTTTTCCGCGGACCCCGACGGTACTGACACGAGGCACTCCTGGCGCATGAACCGGAAATCGATTCAGGAGGCCGTAGCATGACGAGTGGTCCTGGTCTGTCTGTTCGGTGAGACACTGACGGTCAATATTCGGTTCGCGGCGGGCGTGGCGCGGCTCGGCTGACCCGAATCCTACTGTTCGCGAGGTGCACCGAGCCCGAAATGACTGCGCACCTTGGCTACGATCTGACCATCGGTCGGTTCGGCAACGCGCTTACGGCGTGGACGGCTTCGCTCCGGGCCCGCGGGGCGGCTTCCGGTTAGGACGCGGCAGCAGGCGGTCGCTCTCTTTCTTGACCACGGCATAACACTCGCAACACAGCTTTTCCAACTTTGGCCGGTCCAGCACCGTGATTTTTCCGCGGGCGTAGCGAATGACACCGAGTTTATGCAGTTTGCCGGCGGCTTCGGTAACACCTTCGCGGCGCACCCCGAGCATATTGGCTATGAGCTCTTGCGTCATGGTCAATTGGTTGGACGAAAGTCGGTCGAGGGAGAGCAGCAGCCAGCGGCACAGTTGCTGATCCACCGAGTGATGGCGATTGCACACTGCGGTCTGGGCCATTTGCGTGATCAGCGCCTGCGTGTAGCGCAGCAACAAGAGCTGCATATCGCCATTGCGATGAAACTCCTCCTTGATGTGCTGGCCGACCAGGCGGTAAGCATGGCCAGCGCTCTGCACGATTGCCCGGCTCGGGGTGGTTTCACCTCCCATGAACAGCGCGATGCCGATCAGGCCTTCGTTGCCCACGACGGAGATTTCCGCCGATGCGCCGTCCGCCAGCACATACAGCAGAGAAATGATGGAGTCTGTCGGAAAGTAAACGTGCCGCAACACGTCGCCGGATTCGTACAAAACCTTGCCGAGCGGCATCGCGACGAGCTGCAGGTGCGGATAGATCCGGTCGCGCTCTGCCGGTGACAGCGCGGCCAGCAGGTAATTTTGATGCGGAACTTGTGAGCCGGGCATGGTATGTCACCGTGAGCCCACCACACCGGGTGGCACGTGACAGTATAAATCAACCGTGCCCTCATTTGCGCGGTACCGCACATAGCTCCTCAGTCAGACGTAAATATCCAGCAGGTTTGGAGCCGGTGACATTCCCAACTTGGGGAATGTCGCCTCATTGACGCGGCTCCTATGATCGCTACCGCACAGAAGGGACTCTAGAAATCGCCCAGGCTGGGCGGCACCGGAAAGGAGCAGACTTGACCGCGAAAAAGAGTGTGAGTCCGCGCCTGCTCGCCAAAGCGGCGACGGGCATCCTCGGGTTTGACGAGATCAGTCGGGGCGGATTACCTCGGAACCGGACGAGCCTGGTCATGGGCGGGCCGGGCACCGGCAAGACCGTCTTCGCTCTGCAAACATTGGTCAACGCGGCACAGGAGCGCAAGCAGCCCGGCATTTTTGTGGCCTTCGAGGAAGGCCCGGATGAGATCCGTGCGAATGCCGCCACGTTCGGCTGGGGCCTGCCTGCCCTGGCCCAAAGTGCGGTGTTTTTCCTCGATGCCCGGCTCTCACCGACTGTCGTACAGTCTGGCGACTTCGAGTTGAGCGGCATGCTGGCCATTCTCGAGGCGAAGAAACGCGATCTCGGCGCCGCTTGGATCGTGTTCGATGGAATCGATGTGTTGTTGGCACTGCTGCAGAACCCAAGCGCCGAAATGCGCGAGATCTATCGTCTGCGCGACTGGTTGGCGCGCAACGAGCTGACCGCCATCATTACGGCGAAGGTCGACGGGAATAACTCCCGCCCGACGAGTTACGGCTTCATGCAGTTCATGGTCGATTGTGTGATCCGCTTCGACCGGCGCCTCGAGCAGGAGATTTCGCTACGCCGGCTGGAGATCACGAAGTATCGTGGCTCGGATTTTGCGCCCGGGGAGTTCCCACTGAGCTTCGGCCCGCAAGGGATGGACGTGGCGACCCCGGGGACAGCCGAAATCCTGGCCGACGCGGTGACGGAACGAGTGTCCAGCGGTTTCGAGGGCCTGGACGCGATGTTGGGCGGCGGCGTGTTCCGAGGCAGCAACACGCTGATCACCGGCGCGCCCGGCACCTCCAAGACCACCCTGGCGGGCAAGTTTGCGGAAAGTGCCTGTCGGCGCGGCGAGCGGACGCTGTTCGTGAGCTTTGACGAGGGCGGCGAGCGGATCCAGCGCAATTTAACCTCGGTCGGAATTCACCTGCAGGCATACGTGAAGTCGGGTCTGTTGCGCATGTATTCGGGCCGCACCGACGTAAACAACCCGGAAGAGCACCTGATCAGGATCACGGCGCTGATTCATGAACATCGGCCACGTTGTATGGTGATCGATCCGCTGTCCGCCATCGCCAGGACGGGCGCGCTCAACTCGGCCCGTGCTATCGGCAATCGCCTCATCTACAAAATGCGCGACCACCAGGTCACCGCACTCATCACCTCACTCGTCGGCGGCGACGATCCACAGGCAGAAGCGACCGAGCTGCAGATCTCCACGATCGCGGATACCTGGATTCACCTGTCGTACCAGGTCCGCAGCGGTGAACGCAATCGAGCGCTCTCCATCGTCAAGTCGCGCGGCACACAACACTCGAACCAGGTGCGCGAGCTCGTGTTGAGCGCGGCGGGGCCGGCACTGGCGGCCGCCTACTCCTCGGGCGGCGAAGTGCTGATGGGCACGCTGCGCTGGGAAAAGGAGGCCGAGGACAGAACCCAAAAGCGGCGGCAACAGGCCGAATTCGCTTACAAACGCCGCGAGTTGCAGTTTGCCGAGGCGGATATCGCCGCCCGGATAACGGCCTTGCAACTCGATCTGAACAAACAGCGTACCGAGCTGGCGCTCTACACTTCAGACGATGAGGCGCGTGACGCGTCTTCGGACGAGCAGGAGAATGCGCTGCGCAAAAGGCGCGGCGCCGGCGCAGCGGATATGTTGGCGCCGGTGCTCGAGAAGCGCCGTGTTGCACGCACTTCTGCAAGGCCCCGTACGAACGGTGGGAAGGAGCCGCGACGTGGCTCGTAAAAAGCGAGCGAAGGCGGATGCAACCGGGGAGCCGGTCACCACTGTCGTGGTCATGTGCCTGTACGTCGCGGGGAGGGCACCTAACTCGGTCAAGGCCATCGCCAACCTGGAAGCCATTTGCCGTCGACACCTCAAGGACGGCTACCAGCTGGAGATCGTCGATGTCTGCGAACATCCGCACCGTGCCTTGAGCGATGGCATTCTCGTCACGCCCAGCCTCACCAAAGTCTCACCCGGTCCCGCCTCGAATGTTATTGGTAACCTCAGCGACACCAGCAGCGTATTGGCGGCTCTCGGGTTGCACGCGGGAGATCCCCAGTGAGTCCCGAGTCGGTGGGGGTCGCGACAGGCCCTTCCGACGTGGAGGCGGAAGCCGCGTTCAAGCACTGGGTCCGCCGGCTCGTCAAAGGGGCGGCTGAGCTTCAGGCTTTCGAGGCGGGCCAGATCGACGCTGTCATGGATCCCACGACCGGCAGCGCAATTCTGCTGCCCGAGGCGCAGGCCGCGCTGCAGGGCTCGAGCCGGCTCGTTCTGAGCGCTCTCGATGTGTTGCCTGGCGATGTCTGTGTGATCGACGCAGACGGAACGGTGGTAATGACTAACAAGGCGTGGCGCGCGTTCGTAGCCGCGCGCGGCGGCGCCGGACTCGGCGTCCGCGAAGGCGTCAATTTTCTGGCCGCGTGTCGGGACGTTAGTGCAAGTGAGGCCGTGTGCGCTGAGGCGGTCGCGGTGGGGCTTCGCCAGGTGTTGGCTGGAGGGCGAACAGGGTTTCGGTGCGAGTACGTTTGCGATTCTTCGGGCGGGCATTGCGCGTTTACTTTTACCATCGCGGGCATTGCCGGAAACGGCGCGGTGCATGCCGTTGTTACACGTGAGAATGTCAGCTGGCGGCAGCGCATCAGCGCGCCAGGCGGATTCCGACACACGAAGGCGACCCGAATCGCGGCGATTGCGCAGTCGGCTGCTCCGAACCGGGTGCTCGCTGCTTTGCCTGCCAAAGAGTATGCGCGGCTGCTGGCTTGCTTCGAGCCGGTCACGCTCACCTACGGTGAAGTGCTGTACGAGCCCGGCGAGCCGATGCAGTATGTCTATTTTCCCAGCGACTGTGTGGTGTCTTTGCTGATGGTCGTCGAGGGCCACCGGGCCCTGGAAGTTGGACTGGTCGGCCGTGAGGGCATGATCGGCTCTCGCCTCGCACTGGGCATGACGACTGCTTCGGTTCGCGCCCTGGTGCAGGGGACAGGGTCGGCCGTGCGGATCGAGTCTGCCCTCTTTCTGCGCGAGTTACACCGCAGCCCGATGCTGCAGCGAGCCTTGCTTCACTTTACCGACGCGTTGATGATGCAGGTCACCCGAACCGCAGGCTGCAATCGTTTCCATGGGATCGAGTCGCGGCTCGCCCGTTGGTTGTTGATGACTCGCGAACGCCTGCCTTCCAGCCAGTTCTATCTCACACAGGAATTTCTCGCGGACATGTTGGGTGTGAGACGGGCGGGCGTGACGACGGCTGCCTGCGCGCTGCAACGACAGAAGTTGATTCGCTACCGGCGCGGGACGATCACGATTGTCGATCAGCTCGGTCTCG
>Ga0209169_10001261_pt1 | contig 15366 bp, 9 predicted proteins | sample HubBroMetageWRM4_FD_188346 | JGI IMG/M metagenome (GOLD analysis project Ga0209169, IMG submission 188346) | Warmed soil microbial communities from the Hubbard Brook experimental Forest, New Hampshire - Hubbard Brook CCASE Soil Metagenome WRM 4... | ecosystem: Environmental > Terrestrial > Soil... | reverse complement strand
GCGGAGCAAGCAGACGTGACGAATGACCGCTGGGGTTTTGGCGTGGCCATCGGCGATTTTGACAACGATGGATGGCCGGACATTTACGTCACGAATTTCGGCAAGAATCGCTTGTACCGGAACAATCACGATGGGACCTTCACCGACGTCGGCGAATCGGCTGGAGTGACGCTGGGGAATTGGTCCACCGGTCCCACGTTTGGCGATTATGACGGCGATGGGCGTCTGGATCTTTTCGTTCCGGGGTACGTGCACTACGACATGGAGCATCCGCCGGTGCCGGGGTCTCCAGCGGTGGCGTTTGCCACGTGTGAATTTCGCTCCGTGAAAGTAATGTGCGGGCCGCGCGGATTAAAAGGCGAGCCCGATCATCTATTCCACAACAACGGCGACGGGACGTTCACCGATGTCAGCGCGAAAGCGGGTGTCGCTGACAGCAACGCCTACTACGGTTTGACGGCCGTGTTTGCCGATTTGAACAACGATGGCCGGGTGGATCTGGCGGTGGCGAATGATTCGACTCCGAATTATCTGTACATCAACAAGGGCGACGGAACATTTGAAGACGCGAGCTACCCGTCGGGATACGCGCTGAACGAAAATGGACGCGAGACGGCTTCGATGGGAATTGCCGTGGGCGACTACCGGAATAACGGCTGGCTGGATTTGTATAACACGGTTTTTTCCGACGACTACAATCCGCTGTATCGCAACGACGGCGGCGCGAATTTCACGGATGTGAGTTACCAGTTGGGAATCGCCGTGCCGACATTTCCGTTTTTGGGTTGGGGAACTGGGTTTCTGGATTTTGATAATGACGGTTGGAAGGATATTTTCGTCGCGAATGGACATGTGTACCGCGAAGTCGATTCGGCGGGCTGGGGCACGACTTTCGCGCAGCGGCCGCTGCTGTTTCAAAATATTCACGGACAAAAATTCGATTTGATCCCGCCGGTGAAAAACACTGGGCTAGCGAAATTACTGACGGCGCGTGGCGCCGCATTCGGAGACCTATTTAACGACGGGAAGATTGATGTGGTCATCAATCAACTCGGCGACGTGCCCGTGCTGCTGCGGAACGTCAATGCGGATAAGAATCACTGGCTCGGATTGCAGCTAGTGGGCGGAGCCGGGAGTCCGCGGGATGCGGTGGGAGCTGCGGTGTACTTGACTGCTGGCGGAATTCGCCAGCGCGGGGATGTGCTCAGCGGCGGCAGCTATGCATCTTCGAATGATCCGCGGGTCCACTTTGGCTTGGGCGCGGCTACCAAAATTGACGGAGTGGAAATTCATTGGCCAAGCAAGTTCGTGGAACACATTACGCTGCCCGCCGCGGTGGATCGGTTTTACGTGATCCAGGAAGGGAAGGGCGTGATACCCGGCGTGTATGACAGTCTCTCGAATGGAGCCGCGAGACCTCGCTAATCCCTCTCAGGCTTCTGTTCACCTGCTGTAACCGCAAGCCCCGGCAGAAAAAGGATTTCCCTCCAGATACCTTCATGAGTCCGACGTACGGCATCGCCAGGACACCCGCGATCCGCGTCGCGTTCAGGCATTCGGGGGCGCGTTGGCTGTCGCAGATGCGGGAAACGACCTGGGGATCGCCCTAGGCCAGACCTGTAAACGTTTTCTGTTTTTTAATCGGTTGCATAGAAAATACTTGACAAGGGATGTTTGTCGAGAATAGAGTCCCGCGCATAGTACTTTTCCATTAGTTGATTCAAGGTTGAGGCTCGAATTTTCTGTTCGACGCGAAACGGCCGTGTTCACAATAAAATCCCGTTGTTCAGGCCTGTTTTTGGCATGGGCGGGGGCGCTGGTGATCGCGACAGCGGCACGGGGCCAATTGGGCCCGGAAGCCAAGAAAACGTTTAACCAGGGAACGGAAGCGATGCACAGCGGGGCGCTGCAAGAGGCGGCTGACGATTTTTCCAGGGTAACGACGCTGGAGCCGTCCTTCGCGCAGGCCTATTTTAATTTGGGTCTGGTCCGGCTGCTGCAGAGACAGCCCAGCGATGCGATTGAGGCTCTGAACAAGAGCCTGCGCTTGCAGCCGGACCAGCGGGGCGCGCACTTGTTTTTGGGCATTGCGTACTATCGCAAGAACGACTACGCGAAGGCTCACAAGGCGTTGAAGCGGGAAACGCAGCTCGATCCGAACAATGCGGACACGCTGATGTGGCTTGGCGTCGTGCAGTTGGCGGAAGGCGACGCGCTAGGCGCGAGCGCCACGCTGGATCATGCAGCGAAACTGAAGCCGAATGATGTGGACATACTTTACCATCGCGGCCGCGCGCACATGCTGGTCTCCAAGGAAAGTTACGAGCAGATGTTTCACGCCGATCCCAGTTCGTGGCGCGTTCACGAAGTGCTGGCGCAATCCTACCTCGAGGCCGATCGCTACGAAGACGCGATCGCCGAATTTCAATTGGCCATTTCCGCGCGGCCAGAAGAGCCCGGCCTGCATGAAGAATTGGGCGATGCCTACTGGAAAATGGTGCAACTGCCGAAAGCCGAGGATGCTTTCCGCGAAGAGTTGAAGCTGGATCCGGAAGACAGTTCAGCGATGTTTAAGCTGGCGGTGGTGAGCCTGGAACACTCCGAGCCGGAAGTTTCGAAGAAGTTACTGACGCAGGTGATTGCGGTGACGCCGCACTTTGCGGACGCGGAATACCAGTTGGGCCGGGCCGATGCGCAGCTTGGGAATATGGACGCGGCCATTGGCGATCTGACCGCGGCAATCGCGGATTCCGGCGACAAGGATACAGAGACGCTGCGCCAATCCTACTATCAGCTGGCGCAAGTCTATCGGCGGGCGCAGCGGCCGGAGGAATCGCGGCAGGCGTTGGATGCGTTTCTACGGCTGAAGAAGCAGGCGGACGCCGACCAGGCGCAGAAGCTGGCGGCGAAGCTGAGGATGTCCGAAGAGCAAGGGAGCAGCAAACAGTGAAGAAATGGAAGGGATTAGCGGCGGGCAAGGGAAGTGAGAAGGGAAGAAAGGCACAGGTCTGTTTTTTTTAGCGATAGCAAGTAAACGTTTGCTTGTCTTTGTATATTGTATTTTTCTCATCGTGAGCGTCGAGCGGCAGAGGGCCTGGGCCATGCAGAAACATAAATTGCAGCGGTGCTTCGGGAGGCTGGGATGAACAACGAACGTGGCAACGGCAGAGGGATGATGCGGCAAGCGGTGATCGAGCTGCTGGTACTCGGCGCAATTGCGCTGGTGTTTGCTCTAGGCGCGAGCGCCCAGACGAACCAGGGTGCCATCGCCGGGAACGTGCTCGATTCTTCGGGCGCCGTGGTTCCCAACGTCAAGATCGTGGCGACGAACACCGGGACCGGCGCCAAGTACGAGACCGTCTCCAGCAGCGCCGGTGCGTACCTCTTTCCGAACCTGACGATCGGGCACTACGACTTAACCGCGACGGGAGCCGGATTTAAGGTGGCAACGCTGCACGGCGTGGTCGTCGAAGTCGCGACGACGGCGTCGTTGGACATCAAACTGGAAACCGGCAGCGTTACCGAGACCGTGGTGGTCAATGCCGACATTCCGAAGGTGCAAACCGAGAGCGCCGAGATCGGTACAGTGGTCACCCAGGATCAGGTCTTGAACCTGCCTTTGATCTTGGGCAGTTCCGTACAGTACATGCGCTCGCCGGAAGCGTTCGTGTTCCTGATTCCGGGCACCGTTGGTCCCGGCTCCGGCAACGGAAACGGCGGCACGTTCGAATCGAAGATTGCCGGGGGGCAAAACTACGCAACCGAAGTGTTGCTGGATGGCGCGAGCATGTTCCGCTCGGAAAACGGCTCATCGTTCGACGAAACGGCGCCTTCGGTGGAAGCGCTCAGCGAATTTAAAGTGTTGGTCTCGACGATTCCTGCCGAGTATGGGCGCACCACGGGAGGCATTGAGACGTTCAGCACCAAGGGCGGCACCAACGTTTTTCACGGAGACGCTTACGACCTGTTCCGCAACGAAGATATGGATGCGAATTCCTGGGGCAACAACAACGCGGGCCTGCCGCGAAACCGCGACCGGCAGAACGATTACGGGCTGACGTTTGGCGGTCCGGTCTGGATTCCGAAGCTGTACAACGGCAAGAACAAGACGTTCTTCTTTTTCTCCTGGGAGCAGTACCGACAAACTCAGGGTCTGACGTCCACTTCGACGGTTCCGACGCAGGCGGAAGTCGGTGGCGATTTTACGGCTAGTTTGAATATCGCTAACGTCCTGGGCACAAACCCCTGCGATGGAACGCCGATCTATCAGGGTGAAATATTCGATCCCACGACGACCAAGACGGTGGGTACCACGCAATGCCGAACAGCGTTCATGAACGAACCGGGCAGCACGGGTAACAAGATTCCCGCGGCTGACCTAACGACCGTGGGCAAGAACATACTTGCGTTTTACCCGACTCCCACGAACGCCAACGCAGTGAACAATTTAACTTACCAGTACAGTTTTCCGACGACGGCGACCACTCCGACGGTGCGCATTGACGAGAACGTCGGGGAGAAGACCAAGCTGTACTTCACCTACTCGTCGCGCATCAACAACCGTATTTCCACTACGGCATTTTTCAACAATGCCGCTCTAGACGGCCGGGACCAGATATTCTCCGCTCACTACCTGCGTTTCGGATATGACTACGTAATTTCGCCGTCAATCCTCAACCACTTCAGTATTGGATTGAATCGCACCAACAGCGCCAATATCGGCGCCGGGGTGCGCTACGGCGCCGGCTCCGATTGGGATTCCAAGCTCGGGATCACCGGCGCCAGCGGTCCGATGTTCCCAGCATTTGGCTTTTTCCAAACCGCCCCGTACGTCGCGTTAGGCGATAACGTGGACGGCGATACCATTGACAATGGTTTGCGTACCAGCGACACCGTCAGCTGGGTCCATGGTAAGCACGAATTGAAGTTTGGCGTGGATTGGCGGTTCCAGCAGTTCACTCCCCTCAACTTTCAGAACACCAGCGGCAGCTATTATTCCTGGGCGGCGCAGACCGCCGGCACTTCTGCTCTAAACACTGGCCAGACCGGCGATCCAATCGCCAGCCTCCTGCTTGGCGACCTTCACGATTCGAATCTCACGGCGTACGCCAGCCAGCCCCGTTGGCTGCGCAGTTACTTCGGTTTCTTTGTGCAGGACAGCTTCAAATTCAGCCCCTCGTTGACGGTCAACTACGGCATTCGCTGGGACATTGACCAACCCAACAAGGAGAATTTCGACGGTACGTCCAACATCAGCCTGACCACTCCGAACCCCGGAGCCGGAGGGCTTCTGGGCTCTTTGGTCTTTGCCGGCAAGGGCGCGGGAAGAACTGGCGTTACCGGGGAACGATGGGCGAACACTTATATGCACGATTTTGGCCCTCGCATCGGATTTGCGTGGTCGCCCGGGTTCCTGGGTCACGACACTGTCATCCGCGGCGGCTACGGCATTATTTATGCGCCCCTGATCTACGCTGACTTTGGCGGGGACAACCGCACTGGCTTCCAGGCTAACCCGGCGTTTTTCTCCGGTGACAATTTCAATCCAGCCTTCAATCTAACGAATGGGTTCCCAGCGTATCCCGCACCTCCTAACTTCGACCCGACTCAGTCAAACTTCACGGGACCGACCTACATTGACCCATCGTACGGACGTCCCGGCATGATTCAAAACTGGAGCCTGGAAGTGCAGCGCCAACTCGCGCCGGACTGGATTCTCAGCGTAGCTTATGTCGGCCAGCACTCCACTCACCTGCGCTCGAACTTTGACGCAGTGAACTCGCTCAATCCGACGTGGTTCGCGAAGGGCGGCGTGTTGAGCCAACCCATATCAATAGCCGGAGTCAGTCCTCCGTTCGCCGGATTCCCAGCGGGAGACACCGTGGCGCAATCCCTGCTTCCCTATCCTCAGTATTTCGGTTTCAACACTGACTGTTGCTTAGAAGACCTCGGGCAGGCAACCTACAACGCACTGCAGGCTCAGTTGCAGCACCGCTTCCACTACGGGCTGAACCTGATGGCTTCCTACACGTGGTCAAAAACTCTGACGGACGCCGACAGCGCCCTGCCGTTTTTTGCCACCCTGGCCGGAAGCGCGGGACCGCAAGATGCTTTCAACAAGAAGGGCGACAAGGCTATCAGCGACCAGGACCTTCCACAAAACTTCGTTCTGAGTTATGTGTACGAACTCCCCATCGGCAAGGGGAAGAAGTACCTCTCGAACACCGGCTTCGCCAGCAGGGCAGTGACAGGATGGTCCATCAGCGGAGTGCAGCGATACGAAAGCGGCCAGCCGTTTGCGATCTGCTGCGCGACGGGGATTCCCGGATTTGCGGGATCCATTCGTTACGACCAGGTTCCTGGAACCTCCTTGCTTAGCTCCGCCTACACCAGCGGCAGCTTCAATCCCGCCACACAGCCGATGTTAAACATCAACGCGCTATCCGATCCCAACAATTGCAATGTCATCTTCGTCGGTTGTACCGGAGCACCCACCGGAGCGCCGTATTCGTTAGGCACGATGCCGCGCGTCACGGGCGCCATACGCATGCCCATGTATGAGAGTGAAGATTTCAACATAATGAAGAGGACGCGCGTCACGGAAAGAACGGACATCCTGCTGGAAGCGTCCGCGTTGAATGCGTTCAACCGGCACGTTTTCAACCGGCCCACCGACTTCAACATTTACGACCCGGTAGGTTTCGGCAGGTTGAATCCGACCAGTCTACTGTTAGGACCCCGCGTACTGCAGTTGCAGCTGAAGTTTGAATTCTGACGGGAGACGTCCCGCGGGGTTCATTACCAAGGGTCGCTGTCCTGGCAGCGGCCCTGTTTTTTTGCATGTATGAATGTTGCTATGATGGATTCTTGATTGGCGGCGCTGAACTGTCGCGGCGCATACCAGGTTGATGGTGCAAAAACCTTCTTGCTCGGAGCTGGGCAGTTTTTTCCGCCGTTCGGGAGTATTCCTTCTTCTTTTAATTGCTTTGGGACTGCCGTATTTCGGGTTTTCACAATCGCCCGCCTTGGAAGGTGTTCCGGGTCATTTTGTCGACGCCACCGCAAGACTGGGGATTCATTTCCAGGATCAAGCTTCACCTACTCCGAAGAAGTATCTGCTGGAAACCATGGGCTCGGGAGTTGCCGTGTTCGACTACGACAACGACGGCAGGCTCGACATATTTTTTGCCAACGGCGCGCGCATTGACGATCCCACCGCCGCCGGAGCGATTCCGCAAAAGACTGATCCGAAATATTTTAACCGGCTCTACCATCAGAAGGCGGATGGAACGTTTGAGGACGTCACGGAGAAGGCCGGGCTTGCCGGGACGGGATACTCGACCGGCGTCGCGGTGGCGGATTACGACAACGATGGATTCGATGACCTGTTCGTAGCGGGTTACGGCCACAGCACGCTGTATCACAACAACGGTGACGGCACTTTCACGGATGTGACCGCGAGCGCGGGTGTCGCGGGGTCCGGTTGGGCGACCAGTGCTGGCTGGGTGGATTACGACAACGACGGGCGGCTGGATCTGGTGGTCACGCGGTATATGGACTGGACATTCCAAGACATCTATTGCGGCGAACGCGAAGCCGGTTATCGCGCGTATTGCCACCCGGACCTGTTTAAACCGGCGACGACATTGCTTTACCACAACGACGGCGGCGGAAAATTCACGGAGATCTCGCACCAGACTGGCCTGGACAAGCCGGGCAAGGGCCTGGGCGTTGCGTTTGCCGACTACGACCGCGACGGCTGGATGGACATATACATTGCGAACGATTCGATTCCAGAATATCTTTTTCACAATAAGGGCGACGGGACATTCGAGGAAATTGGAATGGTATCGGCGGCGGCGCTGGATGGAAACGGCGCGACGTTCGCGGGGATGGGAGTAGATTTTTCTGACTACGATAACGACGGATGGCCGGACCTGGTAGTCACCGATCTGGCAAACCAGCGATATGCCTTGTATCACAATGCGAAGGACGGCACGTTCGACTTCGTGTCGAACTCTTCCGGACTCGGCGCGATTACTCTGCTGCATTCAGGCTGGGGCGTGCGTTTTCTGGACTATGACAACGACGGCTGGAAGGATTTGTTTATCGCGCAGTCGCACGTGATGGATACCATTGAAATCAGCGAACCGCATCTGCGCTACCGCGAGCCTCCGCTGCTTTTATGGAATTCGCAGGGCCGGAGATTCATAGACGTCTCGGCGCGCTCGGGAGAAATGTTTTCCGAGAAATGGACCGGCCGCGGGCTGGCAACCGGCGACCTAAACAATGATGGCCGTGAAGATGTGGTGATCACCTCGAACAATGGGCCGGCCTGGGTGCTGCTAAACGAAACGGAGACGCCGAATCATTGGATCACGCTGCAGCTGGTGGGTAGGAAAAGCAACCGTGATGGAATCGGCGCGCGCGTGAAAATATCAACCGCCGCAGGCGACCAGTATATCACGGCCACTACTGCGGGAAGCTACCAGTCCTCCAGCGACAAACGCGTCCACTTTGGTTTAGGCTCGGCGACCGTGATCACCCAAATCGAGATCCTGTGGCCCAGCGGGATTCATCAGACGTTGAAAGACGTGAAGCCCGATCAGATTATGACCGTGACCGAGCCCAACGGATCATCCAATTAGACGGAAGGCAGCCAGACCTCGTTCGATGGCCGATCGAATCATCATTCGAAGCAAGCGCGCTGCGAAGGCGGGAATCGCGACGCTCGCACTGGGCCTCACCCTGGGCGCACAATCGGCGCCTTCCTCCACACACGCGATGGAGCTGTTCAAGCAGCGACAATGGGCGGAGGCATCTGCGGCATTCCAGCAGATCGAATCTGCTGCGCCGGGTCAGACCGACGCGCTGCTTTTTGTCGGGAAGTGTCAAGTGAACCTGGGGAAATTCAGCGAAGCGGGCGCGACGTTGCAACAGTATCGTGCGAAGCATCCGCAATCGGAGGACGCTGCTTATCTGCTGGGATACGTTCGCTTCCGGGAGGGCAAGGCGGCCGATTCCCTGGAGACTTTTACGGCCGCAGCGCAGCTGAAGCCACCTACCGCGGATGATTTGAAAATCGTGGCGCTGGATTACGTGTTGCTGAATGATTTTGACGACGCCGCGCGTTATCTGGACGAGGCGCTCCACAGGGATCCGGAAAATGCGGAGATTCTTTATCATCTGGGACGCGTGCGGTATCAGCAGAATCGCTTCGACGATGCCATCACGGCTTTTGAACAGGCGGCGCGACTCGCGCCAAACGATGTGAAGACGATCGACAATCTGGGGCTCAGTCTGGAAGCTGAAAATCAGACGGACGCGGCCGTGAAAGCCTATCGCAAGGCGATTGCGCTGGATCAGGTTGCTGAAGTGCACAGCGAACAGCCTTATCTTAATTTGGGCGCGCTGCTTGCAAAATCCAACCGGGATTCGGAAGCGTTGGAACAGCTCCAGCAAGCGGCGCGGATCGCACCAAATTCAAATCGCGTGCGCTACGAGCTGGGGAAGGTATATTTCGATCTGGGCCAGTTCGTGAACGCGCAGCCCGAACTTGAAGCCGCCGTTCGCATCGGGCCCCAGTCGAGAGCGAGCCACTATCTCCTCGGCCGGATTTACCAGCGGCTGGGCAAGGCGGAACTGGCCGCGGAGCAATTCAAAATCACCGAGAGCTTGATTCGCGTGCGCGATCCCGGCGAGAGCGGGATGGCCACCGCGCCCGGTCCCGGAACACCATGAATTGTTTTCGGTTTGCGGAACGGCCCCGGCACAGAAACCGCGCGCGCGCTACGCTTATGTTTGCTATTGAGATTGCAGTACTGCTGGGCTCATCCGCTCTGTGTCGCGCGCAAAATGGTGGGCGAGATGAGAACGAGTTGATGCAGGATGCGGCGCAATCCATGGTGGCAGGTAATCTGCAGCAAGCCGAAACCGACCTTAAATCCGTATTGCATACCAACCCTCGCGAGTATCGCGCGCTGAATTTGTTGGGCATGATTCGGGCGCAGCAGCAGCGCAACGCCGAAGCGGAAAAAATATTCAAGAGCGTGGTCCAGCTGAGGCCGAATTTCGCGGGCGCGCACGTCAACCTGGGATTGCTGTACCTGCAGATGTCGCGATCCGACGACGCCATCGCGCAGTTTCAAGAAGCGTTGCGGATTGAACCGGGGCGCGCCGACGCTTTGGGAGCGCTGCTGAATACTTGGCGCGTAGAGGCGCGAGAGGCTGTGCACGCGGGAGATCTGGAAAAAGCGTTGGCACTGCTGATTCAGGCGCGCAAGGCCAGCCCGCGGAATCCCGATGTGCTCTACGATTTTGGGATCGCGGCGCTGCGGATGTCGTTGTTTCCGGACGCGATCGAGGCGTTTGCCGGCGTTCTGAAAATCCGTGAGAACGACGCGAATGCGTTGTACGGCTTGGGCCGGGCGCAGATTGGTCTGGGGAAGTATCAAGATGCGGCGGAGACGTTTTCACGTTACGCCAAACTTTACCCTCAGGACGCGTCTGGCCATTATGCACTGGGGATTGTGTTGGCGTCGCTAGAGAAAAGTGCGGAGGCGCGGACCGAGCTTCAGAAGTCTGTGGAGCTGCAACCGGAGCAGACAGAATCTTATCTGCAACTGGGGCGGATTTGTGTCGATGAAGGCGACCTGGATTGCGCGGCTGCGAATTTCGATCGCGTGCTACAGCGCGATCCGCGTCACGCAGAGGCATTGAGCGGGATGGGGCGAGTTTCGTTTCAGCGGAAGGATTACGCAAAGGCCATCGAACTGTTGCAACAGTCCATCGCTTTGGATTCATCGATCCGGCAGGCGCACTACTACTTGGGCCTAGCATACGCACGAGTCGGACGCAAGGAAGATGGCGAGAAAGAGCTGCGGGTGGCTAGCAAAATCGAGCGCGATGAAGTGGAACAACACCGCACGATTCTGAAGCTATTGGATTCCAGCCAGGATTCGGATCCCGTGAAACAAGCGCCGTAGCGCTGGGGGATTCCTCATTCTGGCCGTAGATGCCGGCGTGGGTGCGCTAGTGCGTTGATCGAAATTTTAAGGTTACCGGCCCCGGCTCGCGGGCGGCACTTTGTAGAAGGCGAGCTGATCACCCTGCAGCACGGCGAGCAAGCCGCCATCGGGAGAAAGTGCGAAGGACTGCACGGTGGGCACCGGAGAAGTAACGGTGATGGCGAACAATCTTTCACCATTTCCCGCGCGGTAGACAGCGATGCGTTCGCCGGCAAGATCCGAAGTCTGAAAAGCGGAATCGGCGGCGATTGATTTGGTCGCCTCGGCCATGCCAATCGCAAAGTCGCCGCCGGCGGCAACGCCGGTAGCCGTCTGTTCTATTTCCGCCGAAGCGGACCAACCTTTCAGGACTGGTTTTCCATCGTTGTCCAGAACGCGGTACCACCTACCAGTCGTCTGACGGTCGCAACCTATTACGAACAGCAAGTCCGGCGGCAAAGTGGTGACTTCCGGCGCGCAAGTGGAGTTCAGCGTGGCGAGCGTGTGCCGTTGGCCGTCCCAAGCGTCCTCATTTATTTGCCAGCGGTTCTTGCCGAGTTTCGCAAGGCGGATTTCGCCGTGATTCGATAATACGGGAGGCGCTGCTCGCGACGAACGCTCGACAGTTGCAAGCACGTGAAAGTCTCCGTCCAGAACTTGGAGTTCCACGTCTTCTTCCGGCTCACGTTGTTCGGCGTCTCGCAATTGTTGGTGCACCAGTTCGGAGTGGCGCTCCTGAATCTCCGCCACCGCCAAGTATCCGGAGGAAGGAGATGTGCGCACGAAGGCCAACGAACCATTCAGGCCGATGCGGTGCTCGAGTTTTAGCCCGGGCCCGTACAATCGCAACTCGCGGCCGACGTGGATCAGCACATGGTCTTTTCCGATCGGCCATTGATATTGTTCGGCGTCGGGGACTTTCCAGTCAACGGCCTTCTCCACTTTCTTGTCCTGCACATTGATCAGGACGGCCCGAATGGTGCGCAAGGTGGAGAACTTCGACTCCGTGACGTTGCGCTGGACCAATTCATGCGGATTGAATGTGAGCAGCGCTTCGTTGGGACCGAGATACGAAACAGCCGAACTATATTCAAAGCTGTACATTTCGTGGTCCGCGCGGACCGGCATATAGCCTAAATTCTTTACCGACACAGTCGCCCAGGCAGAAGTTGTAATCTCCGATTCCTTGGGTATGACCGCCACGCTACACCCGGGCGGCTCACAGACCTCAGTCTCATCCACTTCGGCAGGTGGAGCACCCGAACCCGTCGCGGCTGCGGGCGCGCTTTCCGTCGGGACCGCGCTGGCGGCGACTGGCGCCGTGCTGCTCAGATTGGGCATAAGCACCAGCTGCGCACGGTATTCGAGACGAACGTTGTGTCCAGACGCCGTAAGGATCGAACTGCCCTCCGGGCCGGCCCCGACATTCAGTTTTACGCCTTTGAGGCCGAGGACCTGGCCCGGCATGATCGAGGTGGGGCCCCTATATTCTGTGGGTGAAAGCTCGACGGTGGCCGCTGCGGCTGAGACGCTCCGCAAGCCGCCCGACACTGAACCTCTAAGGCCGGCGCCGGATGGTCCGCCGACCAAGCCCCCGACGGCGAGTCCGACCGCATCGCTTAGAGGTTGGCTGTCATATTCGCTCTGGTCGTCGCGCGGGTCCTCGGAAAGCACGGCAGCCACGGTCAACGGCATAGGCTTCATGGCGTGTCCGTCGCACTGAGCGCTTTCAAAGAGTAATGCGACTTCCGAGGTCCGACTCGACCTGGAGTATGCGGTTTGCGCGACGATTCGGCCCTGCAGAACTGCTCCCTGCGCAAGCGAGCATCCGGGGCCCTGCCATTTCATCGCGACCTTCGCGAAGACAGGATCGCCGACCTTTACGCGTGCGGCGTCGAGTGCGCGGACTAAGTCAACTTGCAGGGGAGCATGATCCTGCGCAGCAGCGGGGAGAGCGCAAAAGAGGAGAGGGCCAGTCAACAACAATCGAAATGCAAGAATACGTTTACTCATCGCATCCTATCGTTGCCCACCACTCTACCATGAACCAGCGTCCGAAGCGCGACTGCTTCCGCTGCGCCATAGGTATGCAGCTGCCAATTTGTCTGATTGTGATCCGAAGCCATTGGTTCCGCGTCGCATCCCACGCGAAAAGTTATCAGCTCCTCCGTATTGCACATTGCTTGCAGACGGTTCTCCAATCCATCAGGTTGCGGAGGATCTCGCGAGAGGCATGTGGCCCAAAACCGCCGCCGTTTTGATGTCGTGGCGGTTTGGAAGTTTGATCGCTTCGCTCGATCGGTCTCTCATCTTCTGAGAGCCCTAGAGACCTTCCGAAGTCTTGGAATCGAGTTCGTTTCGCTTTCCGAGAGCGTTGATACGAGTACGCCGACCGGGAAAATGGTGTTCACGGTGCTTGCCAGCGTGGCGGAACTGGAGCGAAGTTTGATCGGTGAACGGGTTCGAGCAGGTCTTCGCAATGCGAAGGCACGGGGCACGCGATTGGGAAGACCGCCGCTGAAGGACCTAAGTGTGACCGTCACACAAAGGCTTCGGAGAGAAAGACGAAGATCGAGAACCAGTTTCAAAGGACTCGCAGAAAAGTACGGCGTTTCAGTTTGGACGGCCTTTCAGTTGTGCCAGAGGGCTGCTCGAGAGTGATGAAACTGCTGCGTTAGATCGAGAGACTGCGGAAGACGCGATTGCGTTCCTTATCGCGCGCAGATTTCTAATCATCCTATAATATTCAGACCATGTGGGTTTTCCGGGAGAATCTGACCATGGACAAATTTGAGGAAATCGGAAGACGTCTCGATGAAGAAGTGACTCGGCTGTTCCAGTACATCGAAGAAGAGATAGCGCCCGAAACGGAACGCCGCACGGCGTCGTTTCTCCGGACTGTGTCGGCGAAGCTCGCGGAAGCGGCCGCGAAGTTGGAGGCTCGCCGGAAATAAAAACCGAGGCTACATATTTGTTTCAATCAGTACCGACTCGGTTCGCTGCCTGATTTTGCGAAGGCCGACGTCGTTATAGCATCAACCGTCCGTATGAAGTCCTAGTAGGGCTGGCACCTATGTCGAATTCCACTGCACACTTTTTGCACACTCTGTCGATGCGGCGGACTGTGCACAGGAAAAAACGCGGTACGAAGGCACGGAATGCGCACCATCGAGGCAACAGCACGTCACGCAACTGTAAACCGAGGTCAGTTTCCGGTAAATGCGTCAGGCACTTATGACGTTTCTCAGTTCACATTGAGTGCTATGCGGAGCCGCTTCTTCGGCAAGAACGGCAACTGGACCTTGGGCACTCTAGCTAACGCGAAGGCAGCGGATAATGCTCGATTCGCCGCCCGATCAGCGATGTGCGGTGAGTACCCGTACAGCGTTCACCGTATGGCTTACTCTTGCTCGCAACGCTACAATGTCACTAAGCCAAGGTCGGTATGCCCCCGCTCATAATTGCCGGGACAGAATGGCCAAGAAAATCCTCGTGGTGGATGACAGCCCACTCATCCGAAAGATGCTCTGCCGCATGTTTGAAACCCAAGAGGATTTTGATTTGTGCGCCGAGGCGGAGAACGGCGAAGAAGCCATCGCGCTCGCGATCAAACACCGCCCCGACCTGATCATTCTCGATATTGCGATGCCAGTAATGAATGGTATAGATGCGGCACGCGAGATCAAACAGGTTCTCCCGGGTGTCCCTATTATTCTCTTTACGCAATATACCGAGACCGCTACGCGAGCTGCGTTTACGAATCTGCCAGTAGACCGGGTCGTGTCAAAAAGCGACGGTGGTTCACTGCTCGGGCATATTCGTTCGCTAATTCCAGCTTAAAGCTTGATTCGACATCCTGCCGCCACAAGGGCCGCCCTCTTGACCGCTCCTGCCCTGTCAATTAATATGTCCGCTAACGTACAGAGTGATGGCCTGTGGCACGGTGGCTCACGGGGCAATTCAAGCCATTAACCGCGATTGCGACAGGCTTTGAGGTGAAGTATGCAACAACCACTCAAGGAGATACTTACGTTAGCGGAAAGCAATGCAAAATGGTTAGACGACGCTGCGCACCATTTTGAACAGTTTGCGGCCCAACTTCACGACGTTGAAAAGGCTAAGTGGGAATTGCTCGCCGCCGTTTATCGCGAAAAAGCGCAAGCCATCCAGAGCGAGACAGCGAAAGTGCGTGCCGGTTTGGGGAGTGACGGTGCCTCGGAATTACGATTGGAGAACACATAGGTTATCTCGCACGATATAATCCTTCCGTGGCAAGCAAGCGATTCCGCGAATTGCAAGACGAGTTCTTTGCAATCTCTGCACGCCTCAGGGCAACGGAGAAGCCCGAAGAAAAGTTGGC
>Ga0209169_10001260_pt1 | contig 15367 bp, 12 predicted proteins | sample HubBroMetageWRM4_FD_188346 | JGI IMG/M metagenome (GOLD analysis project Ga0209169, IMG submission 188346) | Warmed soil microbial communities from the Hubbard Brook experimental Forest, New Hampshire - Hubbard Brook CCASE Soil Metagenome WRM 4... | ecosystem: Environmental > Terrestrial > Soil... | reverse complement strand
CCTGCGAGGTCAGCGCCGAGGACGGTCCGGCAAAGGCGCCGGCGGCGACCATGGTCAGGGTGGACAGGACGGTGTCGTGCAACTGGCGGTGCTGCTCCCGCTCGTCGGCGCGCCGCGCCTCCTCGGCCCGGATCTGCCGCTCGGTCTCCAGGCCCGCGGCGACGATCGCGTCCGCTTGCCGGGCGCCGCCGCGGATCACCGCCACCAGCCCGGCGGCGACGATCGTCTCCACCACCAGCAAGAAGGCGTCGATCGGGTGGCCGGAGCCGAGGCCGTAGGCGATGACCACCACGGCGGCGGCGGGCAGGCTCAGCCACGGCCGCAGCGCGATCTGCAGGATGTAGATCGACGTGCAGGCCAGCGGGAGCATCCAGCTGGTGCTCGCCTGGATCAGCACGGCCGGAACCAGGTGCTGCTGCTCCAGCGCGAGCGCTGAGATAATCACGGCGTCAGCCAGCACCACGGCCGGGGCCAGTCCGGACCGCCGGACCCGCCAGGCGAAGAAGGCTGACCAAAAGCACAGCGCGGCCAGCGGCGCGGCCAGCCACCAGCCAGAGATCTGCCTGGTTGCGGCCAGCACGGCCACCCCGGTGAACAAGACCGCGCCGCCAAGGCGCAGGGCGATCGCGTACCAGCCGGCCAGCCAGTGCAGGGCCCGGTCAGATGGCCCGGCAAACCGCGGGCGGCGTGCCCACCTGTGGCGGCCCGAGGAGGGCTGGATATGCCCCCCGACGGAATCAGCTGCCGGCTCCACCGGACCAGTATGCGACAGGACCACGACAGCGGGAACGGTGACGTTTCAACATCTGAGAAGGGTCTCGGAATTGGCTGGCAATCCTCCGCCTGCGGCCGGGCTCGCGGGTTGCGGTCGCGGGAAGATGACGCTCACGAAGAGGCCGCCATCGGGCCTGGGGCGGGCGGTGATGGCGGCGTGGTGGGCGGTTGCGATGGCCCGGACGATGGACAGACCGAGCCCGTGCCCGTCCTTGTAGTTTGCCCGGCGCCGATCGAGCCGCTGGAAGGGCTGGAAGATACGGTCGACTTCCGTTGGCGGGACGAGCGGTCCGGTGTTGGTCACCGACAGGACGGCTTCGCCGTCTTCGACCCCGGTTCTTACCTCCACGCGGCCGCCGGGAATGTTGTGGCGGACGGCGTTAGTCACCAGGTTCGCGGCGAGCCGCTCGACGAGCAGGGGGTCGCCGTCGAGGGGCGCGGGTTCCGTGACCCGGTCGATGCGGATCCCAAGCCGGCCGGTCTCGGGTTCCAGGTCGGCCAGGGTCGCGGTGACCATGGTGGCGAGGTCGATGGGCTGGTGGTCGTTCAGCCCGCTTTCGCTGCTGGCCAGGGTGAGCATGGCCTCGATCAGGCGCGCCTGCTCATCGCTGGAGGCGAGCACCTCCTCGGCGGTGCAGCGCCATGCCGTGGTCGTGGTGCCGGGGTCGTCGAGCGCGACCTGGAGGATGGTGCGCTCGGCGGTCAGGGGGGTGCGCAGTTCGTGGGAAGCGTTGGCGACGAAGTGCCGCTGGGCCTCGAAGGCGGCTTCGAGCCGGGCGAAGAGATCGTCCAGGGTATCCCCGAGTTCCTTGAGCTCGTCCTGCGGGCCGTCGAGGGCCAGCCGCTCGTGCAGGCTGGTGGAGGAGATCCGGCGGGCCGTGCGGGTGATGGTCCGGATGGGCCGCAGCATCCGGCCGGCGACGAGCCAGCCGGCCAGCAGGGCGAGCACGGCCACGATGCCCAGGGCGATTCCCGAGTTGACCAGAAGCTGGTGCGCGTCGGTAGCGCGCTGTGCGGCCTGGACGGTCCCCGTCTGGGCCAGCTGATGCACGGACTGGGCCAGTTGACGGACGGAGAGGGCCAGCTGATGCTGGTCCCGTATCAGCTGCTGCTGGGCCTGTGTCAACTGTTGGTCCTGTCTGGCAAGGGGACCTACGGCCAGTCCGGCCATCTGATGCTGGGTTTGTGCCAACTGGTTCTGAAATTGGCTTAGCCGATAGAAGGCCTGTCCCAGCGGGGCTGGAAGCTGGAGGTTCTTGATGGTGGGAGTGCGCGGGATCCTCGGCAGGGACGGGGTCCTGTATTCGGTCGCACGTTCAAACAGGGCGTAGGTGATGGCGGCAAGCGCGGTGCCGGTCACGAGGAACAGGCCGCCGACCAGCGCGGTGAGCCGCAGCCGGGCGGTGCGGCGCGGCAATCGCGGATATCCGAGCCGCGGGCCGGCGATGTTCATCAATGGCCTCCGATGCGATAACCGCGCTCACGGATGGTCTCGATCAACGGCGGGTCGCCGAGCTTGGCGCGCAGCCGGTTGACGGTGGCCTTGACGGTAGTGGTGAACGGGTCGGTCGCCTGGTCCCACACGCGTTCGAGCAGTTCCTCCGCTGACACCGGCCGTCCCTCGGCGGCGAGCAGGTATTCCAGGACGGCGAACTCCTTCGGGCTCAGCGCCAGGCGTCGTCCGGCGCGGTCCGCGAGTCCTTTTTCCGGATCCACGGTCAGGTCGCGGTAGCCCAGGTGTTCGGGCTTGGCGGCGCCCGGCCGGCGGCCAAGCGCCTGGACCCTGGCGACCAGCTCGGTGAAGTCGAACGGCTTGGGCAGGTAGTCGTCGGCGCCCAGGCCTAGCCCTTCGACACGGTCCTTGACCGAGCTGGCCGCGGTGAGCATGAGCACCCGGCTCTCAGATCGCTCGGCGGCAAGGGTGCGGCAGATCTCGTCCCCGTGGGTGCCGGGAAGATCCCGGTCAAGCACCACCACGTCGTAGCGGCTGGCGCCCAGGCGAGCCAGGGCGTCGTCGCCGTCCAGCGCCACGTCGACGATCATCCCGTAGCGGCGCAGCCCCGCCGCGACGGCCCGGGCCAGCCGCTCGTGGTCCTCTGCCACCAGCACTCTCATTGTCACAACATGCCACGTCGCAGGTCACAGCCAGGTCACAACTGTGACCGGGTTATGACCTCCCGTTTAGTACAGCTGTCCCCAACACCGCATCAACCGGGAGACAGAGCAGATGAAAGGTAATGCTGACCGCAGCGCCTGGGGACATGGCAGGCGTCGGGTTATGAGCAGGACGTGCCGGCGACCGGGCGCGCTCGCGGTCCTGGTCGCGGCGGCCGCCCTGGCGCTGGCCGCCTGCAGCGGCAGCGGGTCCGGCCCTCCGCAGGTCGCCAGCCTGGGGACCGGCTCCAGCCCGGGAACCAGCACCAGCGCCGACCCAGGGACAAGTACGAGTCCGGGGAGCAGCAGCGGGAGCACCTCGGCCAAGATCGCGGGCAACGTCACCCCGCTGCTGAACGAGTGGGCGGCCTGCGAGCGCAGCCACGGTGATCCCGATCAGTCCGACCCGACCGTCAGCGCGGCCGGGGTGATCTACATCCAGGTCCCGCTAAACGCCCAGCCGGCCGGGGATCTCCACGAACGGACCGGTACCTGCAGCGAGTACGTGGCGCAGGCCGCGAACGAGCTGAAGGCCGCCAACCCGGTCGCACCCCCGCCGGATCAGTCCGAGCTGCTGAAGTACGTCGCCTGCATGCGGGCCAACGGGTTCCCGAACTATCCCTATCCCGACGGGGACCAGACCACTTTCAACGGAACCGGGATAGACCCCAACAGCCCGGCCGTCGTGCGGGCCGGCGACCTGTGCGGCAAGAAGATAGGCGCGCCGACCTGGTGGATTAACGGCACGCCCGAGCCGGGAGACATCGAGGTCACCACCGCCGGAGTGCATTACCCCCTACCTTCCGACGGCGCCGGGTCGGGTTCCAATGGCTGACTTCTCCGCCCGGCAGGTCGTGGTCGTCGCCGCCGCCGCCGGCGCCCTGGTCGGCGGGGTGGTAGCCGGCGGGGTGGCCGTGGCGGTCAGGGGCAACGACAGCAGCACGGCCTCGTCATCCGGCGGCAGCAGCCAGGTCGCCACCGCGGCGGCGGTGCGGACCACCCTCAGTAATACGGTGCAGGTGGGCGGCTCCATCGGCTACGACGGCTCGTACACCATCGCGGCCCTGCACGGGGGCGGGGGCGTCTACACCTGGCTGCCGGAGCTGGGCGCGGTCATCAAGCAGGGCCAGCCGCTCTACTCGGTCGGCAACGTGCCGGTGCCGCTGCTGTACGGCTCGCTCCCCGCCTACCGGCAATTCGACGTCGGCATGTCCGACGGCGCCGACGTGGGCCAGCTGACCCGTGACCTGATCACCCTCGGTTACGGCGACGGGCTGACGCAGAGCAACCACTACTCCTCGGCCACCGCCACCGCGGTGCAGCGCTGGCAGCGCGCGCTCGGCCTGCAGGCGACCGGCCAGATCCCGGTTGGCGACGTGGTCTTCGAACCGGGCCCGATCCGGGTCACCTCGGTCGCGCCATCGGTCGGCACGTCCGCCGGGGGCGGGACCGTGCTGGCCGCCACCAGCACTACCCCGATCGTCGCCGTCGACCTGGACGTGAGCGAGGAATATCTGGTCAAACCCGGCGATGCGGTGACGATCGTGCTGCCCGACGGCACCTCGACGGTGGGCGGTCACATCGAGACGGTCGGCACCGTGGCGACCTGCCCGGGCGGGGGCGGCATCGGCGCCGGAGGCGGCGACGGCTCGGCGGACCAGTCGCCGTGCGAGTCCGGCGGGTCCGGCACTACCTCGACGCCGACGGTGCCGGTCACCATCACCCTGGACAGCACCCCGCCCGGCGCCGCCATCGACCAGGCGCCGGTGAACGTCAACATCACCACCCAGACGGCCGGCAACGTCCTGGCCGTGCCGGTGAACGCGCTGCTCGCGCTGGCCGGCGGCGGGTACGGCGTGGACGTGGTGACCGGCAAGACCAGTCACCTGACCGGGGTCAGCACCGGCCTGTACAGCGACACGCTGGTCCAGGTCAGCGGGTCAGGAATAACCGTCGGCACGCTGGTGGAGGTGCCGTCGCCGTGACCCAGACGGTCCCGGTCCCGGCCCGGCCGGATGCCGGTCCTGTGGGTGTCCTTGAGCTGGCCGACGTGGTGAAGCAGTATCCGGGCAACCCGCCGGTCGTGGCCCTGGCTGGCGTCAGCCTGCGGATCGACCAGGGCGAGCTGGTCGCCATCGTCGGCCCGTCCGGGTCGGGCAAGAGCACCCTGCTGCACGTGATGGGCACCCTCGAACGGCCGACAAGCGGCGTGGTCCGGGTCGCCGGGCAGGACACCTCGGCCATGTCGGACGCGCAGCTGTCTGGCTTGCGTGCCCGGCGCCTCGGCTTCGTCTTCCAGCAGTTCTTCCTGCTCGACGGCCTGTCCGTGCTCGACAACGTCGCCGACGGCCTGCTCTACCGGGGCGGGCGGGCCGCCGAGCGCCGCCGGCTGGCACAGGCGGCCCTCGAACGGGTCGGGATGGGCCACCGCCTTGACCACCGGCCGAACCAGCTGTCGGGCGGCGAGCAGCAGCGTGCCGCCATCGCCCGGGCCCTGGCCGGGCGGCCCGCCCTGGTCATGGCCGACGAGCCGACCGGCAACCTGGACACCGCCACCGGGGCGTCGCTCCTGGAACTGCTCCACGAGCTGCACAGGGACGGCACGACCATCGTGGTGATAACCCACGACGACCAGGTGGCCGCGGCCATGGAGCGGCGCATCGAGATCCGGGACGGGAGGATCATCCGTGATACGCCTGCCAGCGCATGACACCGGCGCCTCCCGGCTATCGCGCCGGGACCTGGTCCGGGTCGGGAGCCTCGGACTGCGGAGCCGACGGGTGCGGGCTGCGCTGTCCGCGCTCGGCATCAGCATCGGCATCGCCGCCATCGTCGGCGTGCTCGGCATCTCCCAGTCATCGAAGACGGGTCTGCTGAACGAGCTGGGCCAGCTCGGCAACTTGATCACCGTGCAGCCGCAGAGCACCGGCTTCGGCCAGCCGACCGAGCTGCCCGTCACCGCCGAGGGCATGGTGTCGCGCATCGGACCGGTCACCGGCGTGTCCGAGATCGGCGGCATCGCGAACGTCTACGTCTACCGCACCCCCTTCGTTCCCGCGACAGACACGAGCGGCATCTCGCTGACCGCGACCGACGCCGCCCTGCCCGCCACCCTCGGCGCCAGCGTGGCCGACGGTACCTTCCTCAACGCGGCCACGGCCCGCTACCCGGCGGTCGTCCTGGGCGCCGAGGCGGCCAGCCTGCTCGGCATCAGCGATCTGGCGCATCCGACGCAGGTGTGGATCGGCGGCCACTGGTTCACGGTGGCCGGCATCTTGAACCCGGTGGAGCTGCTCTCCCAGCTGGACAGCATGGCCTTCATCGGGTTCCCGGTTGCCGAGCAGTACTTCGGCTTCGACGGCCACCCCACCGGGCTCTACCTGCGCAGCGTTCCCAGCCAGGTCACCGCGGTGGCCGCCGTCCTGCCCGCCACCGTAGACCCGGCCAACCCCTCGATCGTGGGGATCAGCTATCCGTCGGACATCCTGAAGGCCGAGGTGGCCGCCAAGGGGGCGTACAACGGGCTGCTCCTCGGCCTCGGCGCCGTGGCCCTCCTCGTCGGCGGCGTCGGCATCGCCAACGTCATGGTCATCTCGGTCCTCGAGCGCCGCTCCGAGATCGGCCTGCGCCGCGCCCTGGGCGCGACCCGCCGCCACGTCGCCGAGCAGTTCCTGGCCGAGGCCGTTCTCCTGTCGGTCCTCGGCGGCCTGGCCGGCACCGTCATCGGCGCGGTGGCGACTGCCATCTACGCGGTGAGCCAGCACTGGTCAGTGCAGATCCCCGCGGTGGCCCTCTATGGCGGTCTGGGCGCCGCCCTCGTCATCGGCGCCATCGCCGGACTGTACCCGGCGATGCGGGCCGCCCGCCTCTCGCCGACCGAGGCACTGCGCACGGCATGAAGTACCGGCCTGGCTGCCGAACACCCCTCGCGGAGCGTGACGGGTTGGAACGCTGCTGGCGCTCCAGGTGGCGTGGAGGGAAACCACGGCTCGTTCGGCCAAAAATGTTTTAAGAGACAGAAGCGTGTTGAGGCCGCCGCCTCTCTCCGACGGCTAACGGAACAGACCTGTTGCGTTTCGTTTTAGGCTGATCTAATATCGGAACAGAGCTGTTCCGTTTCGATTCGATTGTCGCGCGGGCCGCGGGTAAGGGCTCTCGCCGGAAGGGGATCCGATGTCGATCACGCAACCACCGTCGGACCGGCTGGCGCGGCTGGCGCTGGCCACCGTCATGATCGGCGCCTTTATGTCGCTGCTCGATACGACGATCGTCAACGTCGCGCTGCCGAGCATGGCCCGCGGGCTCGCGGCCAGCCACAGCGCGCTGGAATGGATCGTCTCCGGGTACGCGCTCGCCTTCGGGCTCGTGCTCATCCCGGCCGGGCGGCTCGGCGACGCGATCGGCCGGCGGCCGGTCTACATCGCGGGCCTGGTGGCGTTCCTGCTGGCCAGCCTCGGCGCCGGGGTGTCGCAGACGGCCGGGGAGCTCGTGGCCGCCCGGATCGTGCAGGGGGTGGCGGCCGGGACCTATTACACCCAGATCAACGCCACGATCGTGGACATGTTCGCCGGGCGGGAGCGCGGCAGGGCGTTCGGCGTGCTGTCCGCCGTGATCGGATTGTCGACGGCCGTCGGCCCGCTGGCCGGCGGCTTGCTGATCTCGGCGGGCGGGCCACACAGCGGCTGGCGGTGGATCTTCCTTGTCAACCTGGCGATCGGCCTGGTCGCGGTGCCAGCCGCGGCCAGGTTCCTGCCCGCGCCCGTGCGCGGCGCGCGGCAGCACGCCGATCTGGCCGGGCTCGGCCTGCTCACGACGGCGCTGGTGCTGATGCTGCTGCCGCTGATCGAGGGGCAGGCGTACGGCTGGCCGTGGTGGACCTACTGCTGCCTGGCCGCCTCGGTCCTGCTGCTCGCCGGGCTGTGGCGGTGGGAGAGCCGCACCGAGCGGGCGGGCCGGCGGCCGCTCATCTCGCCGCGCGTGGTCCGGCAGCCGGCCTTCGCCACCGGCGCGGTGTTCGCGCTTGCCTACTTCGCGTCGTTCACCAGCATTTTCTTCAGCCTCGCGGTCACCTGGCAGGAGGGCTTCGGCCATGACGCGCTGGCCAGCGGCCTGGTCGTCAGCCCGTTCGCCGTCGGCGCGATCGTCACGGCGCGCAAGAGCAGCGTCATCGCCCAGCGCCTCGGCCGGTGGGTCCTCATCCTCGGCTGCGGCATGGTCGCGGCCGGGCTCACCTCGCTGCTGCTCGTCTTCCATTTCAGCGGGGCGCCCAGCGGCTGGTACCTGGTGGGCCCGCTGCTGCTCACCGGGCTCGGCCACGGGATGATCGTCGCGCCGAACATCGACCGGGTGCTGAAGTCCGTGCCGCCATCGGACAACGGATCGGCCAGCGGCGTGCTCAACACCGCGCAGCGCGTCGGCAGCGCGCTTGGGATCGCCGTCGTCGGCACCGTCCTGTTCGGTACCCTGCACCCGGCCGGACCTGGGGCGCGCGCGCTCGCGGCGGCGTTCGGCCACAGCGTGCAGGCCGCGCTTGCCGTCAACATCGGGCTGATCGCCGCCGCCCTGGTGCTGGCCGTGTTCGGCCCGCGCCGGGACGCCCGGCAGGGACGCGGCCGGGGCCGTCTCCTCGCCGGTTCCCGCTGCCCGGGCGTAGTTGCAATCTGGCTGCAAGCGCTGGCCGCGACGATGGTTGCTGAGCAGACTCATACAGGAGGAGACGATGGCAGACACGACGGCGGTGGAGAAGTTCCTCGATGCGATAGTGAGCGCGTCGATCCCGGCCTGTGACGCGTGGAGCGCGGACGCCACGCTCGACGCGACCGTGCCCAACTGGCGGCTGCACGCCAGCGGCGCCGACGCGATCCGGGCGGAGTACGCACGCTGGTTCGCCGATCCCGGCCGGTTCGACGAGCTGCACAGGTACACGGTCGACGGCGGCCAGGGCGAGGTCGTCGAGTACACGCTGAGCTGGGCGGAGAACGGGGTGCCGCACGCGGGGCACCACGTGCACCTGCTGACGGTGCGCGATGACCGCATCGTCGCCGACACGGTGTTCTGCGGCGGGCGCTGGCCCGCGGCGCTGCTTGCCGAGATGGAGGCGGCCGGTGCCTGATCCGCGGCCGGTGCCTGATCCGCGGCCGGTGCCTGATCTGCGGGCGGCCGGCCGGTGGCGGAGCTACGGCGACGTGGCCGAGCTGCTGGCCGGCGCGACCGAGCGGACGGTCCTCGCGGAGGCGCCGGGCAAGTCGGGAGCCACGCTTGAGCGGGTGGTGATCGACGGGCGCGGTTACGTGCTCAAGCACCTCGACCTGGCCGAGGACTGGACCATGCGGGCCTCGGGCTGCCTGCGCGGCGCGCCGCTTGTGCTCTGGGAACGGGGCATCCTGGCCCGGCTGCCCGAGTGCTTCAACCAGCCGATCGTGGGCGCCGCGCCGCTGGTCCGCTCCGGCGGCCATGCCCGGCCGGGTGGCTGCGCGCTGCTCATGCGGGACGTCACGCCGTGGCTGGTCCCGGCGACCGACGCGCCGGTCGAGCCGGGCCAGCACGAGCGGTTCCTGCACCACATGGCCGCCCTGCACGCGGAGTTCTGGGGGTGCGGCCCGGACTTCGACGTGGTCCCGGCGATGCACCGCTACCTGGAGCTGTCCCCGTGGACGGCGGCGGCCGAGGCGGCCGCGGGCTCCGCGCACCTGGTGCCGCAGCTGGTCGCCAAGGGCTGGCCGCTGCTCGCCGAGGTCGCGCCCGCCGCGGCCGCGGTGCTCACCCCGCTGGCGCACGACCCGGGCCCGCTGGTGGAGGCCCTGGCCCAGACGCCGCAGACGTTCGTGCACAGCAACTGGAAGCTGGACAACCTCGGCACCGACGACGCGGGGCGGACGGTGGTGCTCGACTGGGAGCAGCCAGGGCGCGGCGCGGCGCTGAGCGACCTGGCCTGGTACCTGGCGATCAACTGCCGCCGCCTGCCGCTGTCGAAGGAGGCCTCGATCGAGGTCTACCGTGGTGGATTGGAGGCCTGCGGGATCGACACCGAACCCTGGTGGGACCGGCAGCTGGCGCTGTGCCTGCTGGGGGCGATGGTCCTGTTCGGCTGGGAGAAGGCGCTTGGCGGCTACGACGAGGAACTCGCATGGTGGGAGACGAGGATCATGCCGGCGGCGGCGCTGCTGAACTGACCGGGGGCCTTCGGGCCGGTTATGACGCCGCCGCGGCGGAATGGGACGACGGTCCGGGCCGGATGTACGCGCTGCTGGCCAGGGTGCTTGTCGCGTCAGCTCCCCGGCCGCTGGCCGGCGGCCGGGTGCTCGACGTGGGTACCGGCGCCGGGGCGGCCGCCCGGGCCGCGCTGGCCGCGGGGGCACGTCAGGTCGTGGGGGCCGACCTTTCTGTGGGCATGCTGCGAGTGGCCGGCCCGGCCTGGCCCAGGGTCGCGGCCGACGCGGTCGCGCTGCCGTTCCGGGATCACAGCTTCGACCTGGTGATCGCCGCGTTCAGCCTCAACCACCTGGCTGACCTGCAGGCCGGGCTGGCCGAGGCCAGGCGGGTCGGCGGCGGCCTTGTCGCCAGCGTGTTCGCGCCCGGCTGGACTCATCCCGCCAGGGACGCGGTCGACCGGGCGCTCCGCGGGTTCGGCTACGACCCGCCGGCGTGGTACGTGACGCTCATGCCCGCCGCGGGGTCACCGACCGGCGACCAGCAGCTGCTCGCCGATCAGGCGGCCGCGGCGGGCTTCGGCCACGTGCGGGTGCACACCGCCACCGTGCGCACCGACCTGGAGTCCGCGGCCGAGCTGGCGTCGTGGCGGCTGGGCCTGGCCCAGTTCGCACCGTTCATGCGCTCGCTGGAAGCGGAGGACCGCGTCGAGGTGCAGCGCGCGGCCGAGCGCGCCGTCGCCGCGGCGGGGGGCGGTCCGCTGGTCGTGTCCATGACCGTGCTCGCGGCGCGCTGAGGCTCAGTCCGCTCGTTTCCGCGACGGTGCCCGCGGCCCGCTGAGGCTCAGTCCACCGCGGCCAAGCCGTGCGTCCGCTGCCTGCCGCAGCCCGTCGGCGTACGGGCCCGCCGCTTCGGCCAGCCGGGCCACGCGGTCCGCGGCCCGGTCCAGCCAGGCCGGGTTGGCGAAGTCCAGGGCCACGTCGAAGGTCCACCGCCACGCCTCGATGGCCACGCTCTGGTCGAGCAGGTCGAGGTCCGCGGCCACCACGGCAAGGTCCACAGGAACGCCCAGGGCACGGTTGGCCCGGTGCGCCAGCAGCCGGGCGACGCAGGTGTACCGCGGCACGCCGAGCGCCGTCGCGGCGGCCTCCAGCCCGGCCGCCTCGGCAAGCGCCTGTTCCTGCTGGCCTCGCAGCAGGGCCAGCCGCCCGGTGACCAGGCGGTGCTTGAGCCGCAGCCGCCAGCCGAAGACCAGGTCGCCTTGCTGCAGCACGGCCAGGGCCTCCGCGAGCCGGTCTTGTGCGCGGTCGGCATCGCCGCCGTCCAGGTCGTGTTCTGCCAGGTCCTCGAGCGCGGCGATGGTGACCTCCGCGGTGCCCTGGCGGCGCGCCACCTCAAGCGCCTCCTGGTGATGGTCCAGTGCCTGCTGGCCGGCGCCAAGGTTGCGCAGCACCCAGCCGGCGAAGTTCACCGCCCGGCCGGCGAAACGCGGGACCTGGCGCCGTTCCACCTCGGCGGTGTAGCGGGTGAACGCGGCCAGCGCCTGGGCCGGGCGGCCCGCGAGCGCGTGCGCGTGCCCGGTGAACAGCAGCGAGTGCAGCGTGGCCGAGGTGTGCTGCACCCCGATCTGGCCACGGGCCGCCGGGCGCAGCAGCGCCAGCGCCTCCTCCACCCGGCTCTGGTGTGCCCGCAGTACCCCAAGCCACGCGGCCGCCGTCACCCGGTCCGCCCCCTCAGCGAGCGAGAACGCCTCGCCGAGCAGCAGTTCGGCCTGGGTCAGCTGACCGGCGGCGTGGTGGGTTCTGCCGCCGACGGCAAGGCACCGTGCCCGGGTCGGCGCGTCGGCCGCGGCGAGCGCGCCGTCGGCGGCGAACTGTGCCGCCTGGGCGAAGTGGCGGCCGAAATAGGAGGCCCAGGCGCCGACCTCCAGGGCCGCCGCTCCGGCCGCCTCGGCCCGCTCCACGTCCTGCAGGGCTTCGCCGTAGCGCCTGCGCAGGGTACGGACCCGGGCCCGGGCCAGCCAGCCGTCCTGGTCAGGAGACAGCCGCAGCGCGTCATCGAGCAGCGCCTCGGCCGCCGCGTGATCGAAGCGCTCGGCGGCCTGCGCCGATGCCTCGCGCAACGCGCGGGCGGCCAGCACGAGGTCACCGCCAAGCCGCGCGTGCCCGGCGACGGTCAGCGGGTCGGCGTCCGCGCGCCGGTCCAGCACCCGGCCGACCTGCCGGTGCAGCAGCGCGGCCCGCCCGGCGGTCGCGGTCGCGGCCAGCGCCTCGCGGACAAGCTCGTGACGGAAGCTGAAGGTCCCGTCGTGTTCGGTCAGGAACTGCTTGGCGACGGCTTGCTCGGCGTCATCGAGCAGCGCGATGACGGGACGGCCGAGCACCGCCGCGAGCAGCTCGACATCCAGATCCGGGCCGATCACGGCCGCGGTGCGCAGCAGCAGCCCGGCCGCGCCGAGCTCGTCGCACCGGGCCGACACGGACTCGACAAGCGAGGTCGGCAGCACCGCGCCGGTGGCCTGCTGCGCCAGCTCGGTCAGGAACAGCGGGTGCCCCTTCGAGCGTGCGTACAGCTCGTCGATCCTGGCCGACCCGGCCGACCCGGCCGACCCGACCAGCCCGACCAGTTCGGCCGCCGCGTCGCGGCCGAGCGCGTCGAGGTGAATCGACGCGGTGGCGGGCAGCGGCTCGCCCTCGCCGGGCCGGACGGCGGCGACGATGACCATCGTGACCTGCCCGGCCGACCCGGCGGCCGGCTCGGTGGCGTGCCCGGCGGCCTGCTGGCGGCGGAGGAAACGCAGCCAGTCGGCCAGTGCGGGGCCGGCCAGGTGAGCGTCGTCAAGGACTATGGTCAGCGGCGCCCGGCCGGCGAGCCTGCCGAGGGCCCGGACCAGGGCCGCGTAGAGCACCGCGGGTCCGAGCATGCTGTCGGCCAGCATCGGCGGCGGCCGCGGGGCCGACGCCACCCCGAGCAGCGGCGCGAGGACCGGCAGGTCGCCGCCGAGGACCTCGGCGGTCGGTTCGGGCCCGAGTCCGCGCAGCACCGCTGCCAGCGCGGTCAGCAGCGCGTCAAGCGGCAGCGAGCGGTCAAGCGGACCGCAGGAGGCCAGCAGCACCGTGTCCCCCGCGGCCGCGCGCCGCTCCGCCCAGGCCCGCAGCAGCGTGGTCTTGCCGATCCCGCCCTCGCCGTCGACCACGGCGACCTCGACGCCGCCGCGGCTCGCGATCGTCTCCAGGTAGGCCAGTTCGCCGTCGCGGCCGACCAGGCCGGCGGCGCCGTTGGCGGGCGGGGCGGGCCTGGCGGGCACCACCAGCTCACCGCGGAGGATCGCGGTATACAGCGCCACGGTCTGCGGCGAGGGATCGGTGCCCAGCTCATCGGCCAGCCGCTCGCGCGCGCGGGCGTACCTGGCCAGCGCCTCGGCCGCCCGGCCGCCCATCACGTAGGCGCGAAGCAGCACGCGCAGCGCCGCCTCGTCGTACGGATCTGCATCCGCTGCCGCGGCGGCGGCTTCGGCGGCGGCCATCCAGTCGCCGGCCTCGAGCAGCGCGGTCGCCGCGACTAGCCGGGCCCGGCCGATCAGCCGGTCGAGTTCGGCGTGCCTCAGCTGTGCCCACTCGCCGGGCAGCGGCTGCGGGCCTTCGCCGCGGATGAGGGACAGCGCGACCCGGGCGGCCGCCGCCGCGCCCATCACGTGGCCGGCCTCCCGCCTGGTTTCCACCTCGCCGGTGAGCAGGGCCAGTTCCGCCGCGTCGAGCCAGTCGCAGCGCAGCAGGTAACCGCGGTCGCGCAGGACGATCCGGTCGCGGCCGAGCACCGAGCGCAGCCGGCTCAGCAGCACGGCAAGCTGGCCCTCGGGGCGGGCCGGCGGGTCGCCGCTCCACAGGGCGTCAATGAGCACATCGGGCGGCACCGCCTGCCCGTCGGCAAGCGCGAGCAGGTGCAGCGCCAGCCGCGCCTTCCTGCTGCCCAGCGCCTGCGGCTCGACCCCGTCCACGCCGAAATCGCACAGCACCCGCACGGCCAGCGACTTCATGCCGGTATTAAATCCCGGCCCGGGAGGTGCCGCTAGCCCTGTGCGGCGCCCATGCCGGCGAGCCGCCAGGTCGGCGAGCCGCCAGGTCCGGCCGCGTGGGTCTGCAAACCGGCTGCAATCGCGATCGGCCACGCTGGTCGCGAACCTTCAGCCCACTCATTGAGGAGACGTCATGACTGGCCAGGCAGAGCAGAAGAGCTTCGGCAAACCCGACGAGACACGCACCTTCACCCGCGGCGCCCTGGATGTCCTGCAGATCGGAGGCGCCGAGATCGGGCGGCTCACCCTGCAGCCCGGATGGCGCTGGTCGGAGCACGTCAAGCCGCTGGCAGGCACTGACTTGTGCGAGGCACCGCATTTCCAGTACCACGTGCAGGGGACGCTGCGCATCGTGATGGCCGACGGCACCGAGTTCGACGCCGGGCCCGGGGACGTCACGGCCCTCCCCCAGGGCCACGACGCCTGGGTGGTCGGAGACGAGCCGGTGGTGATCGTCGACTGGTACGGAGCCAGCAACTACGCCCGTACCTGAGGCACGGCGCGGAGGCGGCGCGGGCCAGGCCCGGCGCTACGGGCGAGGCCCGGCCGCCTTCAGCTGGCCGGATCTAGGGGTCGGACATGCGGACGGCGCCGCGGCCAAGGGCTCAGTCGTCGAAAGGCCAGATGGTCACGGATTCCGAGGCCGAGGACGGGGCGTAGTACGGGACCAAACTGCCGGAGTAGGAGGCCTGGACCTGATCCACGCCGACCGGGAAATCGGTCACCGTGCATCCCGACGAGGTGCCCGCTGTGTAGGAGCAGACCGCGACGCCGTTGACGGAGATCGTGACCGTCCCCACCGTGACCGTGGCCGATCCCGCGGTCACCTTGGCTGGGTTGACGGCCGTAAGACCGGGCTCCGACGACGCCGGGAGCAACAGCGTCGTGGTTGTCGGGGTCGCGCACGGGCCGGTCCACGTGACCGGCTTGGTCACGACCGTGCCGGCGGAGACATCGGTGTACTGCATCGCGCCGGCCGCGGTGGCGTTGCAGGCAAGGCCGTAGTCGATGGGCAGGGCCGCCGAGAAAAGTCCGCCCGGGACGTCGACGCAGTGCGGCTTCAGGCCCTGGACGCAGACCTCGGTCGTCGCGCTGGCGGTGATCGTCGAGGCGGCGAAGGCGGTGGTTCCCGCGAGGGCCTGGACCTGCACTGTGCCGCTTGGCGTGAAGCCGGTCCCGGTCGCGGTGCAGTCGTTCGTGGCCGCGCAGGCGATG
>Ga0209169_10001258_pt1 | contig 15383 bp, 12 predicted proteins | sample HubBroMetageWRM4_FD_188346 | JGI IMG/M metagenome (GOLD analysis project Ga0209169, IMG submission 188346) | Warmed soil microbial communities from the Hubbard Brook experimental Forest, New Hampshire - Hubbard Brook CCASE Soil Metagenome WRM 4... | ecosystem: Environmental > Terrestrial > Soil... | reverse complement strand
GTGCGGCGGCGCGCAAACCGCCACTGGCCCCTTCTACTGCCCCGGTGATGAAAAGGTTTATCTCGATCTCGCCTTCTTCGACGAACTCGACCAGCGCTTCCACGCCTCCGGCGATTTCGCGCGTGCTTATGTGGTGGCGCACGAGCTTGGCCATCACGTGCAGAAGCTGCTCGGAACCGAAGCGAAGATGCGACAGGCGCAGCAGCAGAATCCCAGCCGCGCCAACGATCTTTCCGTGCGTCTCGAGCTGCAAGCCGATTGCTACGCGGGCGTTTGGGGACACTCCACCGAGCAGCGCGCGATCATCGATCAATCGGACATTCAGGCTGGCTTGAACGCCGCGGCGTCGGTGGGCGACGATCGTTTGCAGAAAATGGCGACGGGCACCGTGATGCCGGAAAAATTCACGCACGGTACTTCGGCGCAGCGCGCGAAGTGGCTGCAGACCGGCCTCGACTCCGGAAGAATCGACGCCTGCGACACTTTTTCGATCGCTCAGCCGTAAGCGCCGCAGCTTGAATTTATTGGTAAGGATCGACGAGGTGTTTCAGTAGGCCGAAGTCGGTGAGCCCGTTCGCGATGAATTGCACCGCGAGCGCCACAAGCAGAAGTCCCATCAACCGCATCAGAATACGAATTCCCGTTTCGCCCAGGTAGCGCCCCACGCGGTCCGCGCCGGCCAGCACCACGTAAGAAACGAACGCCGTCGCCAGAATCGTGCCGTAGATAATCGCGTGCTTCCACACTACGTGCGCGTCACCCACCAGCACCATCACCGTGGAAATCGCGCCCGGCCCCGCCAGCATCGGCATGCCCAGCGGAATGATGCTCGCGTCTGATTTCTGCGTGCCTTCGTGCGTCTCTTCCGGCGTCGCGCGCGACTGTTTGCCTTCCAGCATGTCGAGCCCGATCTTCAGCAGGATGATGCCGCCTGCGATTTTGAACGCCGGGAGTGTGATTCCGAACATTTTGAAAATCAGGCTGCCCGCGATTGCAAACGCCGTCAGCACGATCGCGCAGGTGTACGCCGCGCGCCGCGCCATATCCTTCTTCTCTTGTTGCGGCGAATCCGACGTCATCGCGAGAAACAGCGGAATCACGGCGAACGGGTCCACCAGGAAGAAAATGGACGTGGCGGCGAGGAGCGCGAACTCCAGCACCGCGATGAAAGAAGCGGGCATCGTCAGAGCGTTTGAAAATAACACGTCCGCGCCGGACTTCACAGAGCGCAACTCGCTTGCGGAACTTCGCTAACTACCGCGGAGCGCGCTAGTCTAAGCGTGCATCGTCGGTCTGTTTCGCGCGCTCAACTTCCCGTTCGGAGGCACCTCGTGAATCGCTTCGCGCTCATTGCCGTCGCCAGCGTGGCCGGTCTCGCAGCTGCTGCGTTTTCTCCCTCTGCCGTGCGTGCTCAGGCGGCGCCGTTGAACGACCTTCCCCGCCACGGCGTAATCGGCCTCGTCGTCGCGCCTCTCGATCCCTCCAAACCCGGCGATCCCAAAACGAATCCGCCTTCGATAAAAACTGTCGTGACCGGTGGCGCAGGCGACGCCGCAGGAATGCAGCCAGGCGACATCGTGCGCGAACTCGACGGCCATGCCGTCACGAGCGGCCCGGAATTCGCGGCAAGCATTGGCCGCCACCTGGGAGGCGACACGGTAACGATAAAAATTACGCGTGCCGGCGCAGACATCGAGAAAAAAGCTGTGCTCAAGCCGCGCCCGTATGAAACGTCCCCCGACGCTGAAATTCTCTACAGCTCCGTCACGGCCGGCGGCTCGCGGCGCCGCACGATCATCACGCATCCGAAAACTTCCGGCCGCTACCCGGCGGTGTTGTTCATGGGCGGCCTCGGCTGCTACTCGCTCGACGGCGCTCTCGCGCAGGACACGAATTACGGACCGCTGCTCGCCGCGCTCGTAAAAAATAATTACGTGACCATGCGCGTGGAAAAAACCGGCGAAGGAGACAGCGACGATCCGGGATGCACCGACGAGAAAGCCACGGCGCAGCTCGAAGCTGACGGCTATGTGGCTGCACTCGGCGCGCTGAAAAATTATTCTTTCGTCGATCCCGCGAAGATTTTTGTATTCGCGCATAGCCTGGGCCCGCTCATCGCGGCGCTTGCGCTACCGGGCCAGACGTTGCGCGGCGTGGTGGTCGCCGAGACCATCGGCCGCAGCTGGTTCGAGTACGGCACGGAAAACGTGCGCCGCCAATTCGCGCTCGTCGGCGAGCCGCTCGATCAGGTGGACGATGAAGTGCGCCAGCACGCTATCTGTGCCGAGCACTATTTCCTCGCGCACGAAAATCGCGACACGGTTGCAGCGCTCGGCCAGCAATGCCGCGACATGATCGCGAGCAACGCCGGAATGTCCGATGCCTACATGCATCAGGTCGGCGACATCAACATCGCGCGTGCGTGGAAACAAATCGATGCGCCCGCGCTCGTGATCTACGGCGCGTCCGATCCCGTAACCAGCGCCGATGAAAGCCGCTATCTCACCATGATCATCAACAGTTTTCGCCCCGGCCACGCCACGTACACGGAAATCGCCGGCATGGGACACAACTTCGCGCAATACAAAACGCCCGCTGATTTTATGAATCAGCCGCATGACCAGAAAACGGTGTACACCCAGGAATTTTTGCCTGTTGTTTTGGATTGGCTGGCGAAGCAAGCGCGCGACTAGCCCCGGAAACAGCCGTCGCTCAAAGCGGTTTGCGGTAATGCACGCAGCGGTCTCCGGCCTCATAACCGAGCGCCTTGTGCGCGCGCTGCGAGACGTCGTTGTCGATCAGCGCGTCGGATGCCATCTCGCGGCAGCCTTGCTCGCGCGCCCAATTTTCTGCCGCGTGCACCAGCGCAGCTCCCACTCCACTATTGCGCAGCGGCGCCTGCACAAACCAACCTTCGATGTATCCGACCGGATGAGTCCTGTCGCAACCATCCGCATGCGAACGCAACCCCACCTCTACAAATCCCACCAGCGCGCCGCTCGCCGTATCCGCCGCCACAAAAATCGCCACCGGCAGCGTCCCACTCAAACCGCTCGTTGTCTTTTCGACGAACTCGCGACGGTGCTCTTCCGCCGGGCCTTCCGGCCAGAGCAGCGCGCACATTTCCGCCACGGCGTCCGCATCGCGTAGCTCCGCGCGCCTCACGCCAATTCCCGCCCGCACCTGGCCGGCCATCGTCGTCACTCGTACCGCAGCGCGACCATCGGGTCCACGCGCATCGCGCGCCGCGCCGGAATCAAGCACGCTGCCAGCGCCACGAGAGCCAGGCCGAGTGACACGAAGGCAAACGTCGCAGGGTCCTTCGCCTGCGTCCCAAAAAGCTCCGACGCCAAAAATTTCGAGAGCCACAGCGACGCCACGAACCCAATCCCAATTCCCGCCAGCACGAGTCGCATTCCCTGCCCCACCACCATTCGCACAATGTCGCGCGGCGAAGCGCCCAGCGCCATGCGAATTCCCATCTCGCGCAACCGGTGCGACACCGAATACGCCATCACGCCATAAATTCCGATCGCCGCAAGCAACAACGCAAACGCGGCAAACGCTCCCACCAATACGGTGAGCAATCGCGGCTGCCCCGCCGAATCCGCCGTCAGCTTGTCGAGGGGCTGCATCTCGGCCACCGGCATGTCCGGATCGATCTCGTGAATTTTTCCGTGCACCGCCGCCACCATCGGAGCCGCCGCCGAATCCGTGCGCACCACGAACGTCATCGTCATCCACGGCGCCTGCAGCTGCGGCCGGTACATCTCCTCAAAATCCGGAGCGCTCAGCGAAGTGATTTTCGACGTCGCCACCACGCCCACGATTTCCAGCGGAATCATGTCCCGCGAATTCCGCATCGTCTTCCCGATCGGGTCCACGCCGGGGAAATATTTCTCAGCGATGGTCTGATTGATGATCACCACCTGCGGCGCGCCGTCGGCATCCGCCTGCGTGAACACACGCCCGCGGAGCAGCGGAATGTGCATCGTCTCGAAATATCCGTCGCTCACCTGCTTCGAGGACATCAGCGGGTCTTTCCCGACGCCCTCGCAAACGCGCCCCTCCGTGCAGAAAAATGCGTAGCGCGCCGTGCCGGACATCGGCAAATACGTCACCGCGCTTGCCGACTGCACCTGCGGAATCGTGCGAATCCGCTCCAGCGCGTCGCGGAAAAATTCCGCGCGCTTCGGCAGCGTGGGATATTTCGCGGTCGGCAGGTTTACCGTAAACGTCATCACGCCGCGCGGCTCGAATCCCGGATTCACGCTCATCAGTCGCACGAAGCTGCGAACGAGCAGCCCGGCGCCCGTCACCAGCAGCAGCGCCACCGCCACTTCCGTGATCACCATCGCTTGCCGCGCGCGCGCCGTGCCTCCGGCCGCCGTGCCGCGCCCTTCCTTCAACACTTCGTTCAGGTCGCCTTCCGCCACTTTCACCGCCGGCACAAGCCCGAACACCAGCCCCGTCAGCACGCACAGCCCCATCGACGCGAGCAGCACCCATCCATTCACGTGCACTTCATTCAGCCGCGGAATCTGATTCGCCGCGCCGGCGCGCAAAAGCGGCATCGCCACCGCCGCGATCAGCACGCCCACCGCGCCGCCCACAAACGCGAGAACCAATCCCTCGGTCAGCAGTTGCCGCGTGAGCCGTGCCCGCGTCGCCCCGAGCGATTGCCGGATCGACATTTCCTTTTCGCGCGCCGTCGCGCGTGTAAGCAGCAGGCTCGCTACGTTCGCGCACGCGATCAGCAGCACAAATCCCACCGCGCCCAGCAACACGTAGAGCGAAGTTCGCGCGCAACCCACCAGATTGTCCGTAAGCGTCGTCATCGCGAACTTGTGCCCCGCCGCGTCCGCATTGCCGGGATACTCCTTCAAATACGCCTGATTGATCGTCTCGCCTTCGGCTTCCGCTCGAGCGAGCGTCTCGCCATCGGCAAGCCGCGCGATCAAAAACAAAAACCCCGCGCCGCCGCGCAATTGCTCCGGCCGCAAACCTGAAATATCGAACACGCGCGGCGCCCACACGTCCGGCTCCGGCTGCTGCAACGGAAATTCAAACGTCCGCGGCATCACGCCAACGATCGTCATCGCGTTGCCATCGAGCGAAAGCGTTTTACCCAGCACGTTCGGGTCGGCGTGAAACTGCGTCCGCCAGAAACCGTCCGACAAAATTCCCACATTCGCGCCGCCGATCTGATCTTCTGCCGCCAGAAAATCGCGCCCCATGGCGGGCGCCACACCGAGCGTGCGGAAAAAATCCGCGTTCACACGGTTCACGTTGATTTGCTCCGGCTCGCCGCTGCCGGTCATGTTCATCGTGGTCTGATAAAAAGCGCCGACGCTCGAAAATGTCTTGGTCTGCTGCCGGAGCGCCTCGAATTTTGGCCAGGAGAGCGGAACGCCGGTGGTGCCGGTGTAGCCGCCCGCCGAAATGCTCACCAGCTGCGCTTGGTTTTTGAAAGGCAGCGGATTCAGCAGCACCGAATCGATCAGCGAGAAAATTGCAGTGTTCGCGCCGATGCCGAGCGCGAGCGTCAAAATCGCCACGATCGTGAACCCCGGCTCCTTCGCCAGCGTTCGCAGCGCGTACCGCAAATCCTGCCAAAGCGTTTCCATCGTCACGCCCCTCAAGTCCGACAGGCCCCAAGGCCGGTCGGCGTATCACAGGCGCTCGCGCCTGCTCCCTCACACCAAAAACTCACATGCCGCGCCATGTTACCCACGTTGACGCACCAGCCCGCCAAACGTAACCCGCCACCCACAGAAATGCTCGTAAATTCGCCATCTTTTAGGACGAACCGGCCGAAGCAGCCGGCAACACCCAAAGAAGCTTGCGATATGCAAGCAACCCTTGCTATACCGTGGGCTTCATAGGGGCAAGCATCAAGGAGAAGGGGAAAATGAACAAACGAACCACGATCGCGAAATCGGCCCTGTTCGCAGCTGTGCTCCTCGCCGCGCTTTCCATCGCGTCTCCGTCCGTACGCGCTCAAGCTTCAGCCGACGCAAAGCCCTACGCCACGATGGCGCCCATCGATCAGTACTTGATTTCCGACCGCGCCGCCGAAATCGCCATGGCGCGCAGCGCGGCGCCGCCCTCGATTTCCGCGGAAGCCGAAGTAATGGTCCTCGGCCGCCACGGCTACGAAACCGCCGCCAAAGGCACGAACGGCTTCGTGTGTCTCGTCGAGCGCTCCTGGATGTCGCCCTTCGATTTCGCCCAATTCTGGAATCCGAAAATGCGCGGCCCGATCTGCTTCAACCCTCCCGCTGTGCAATCGATCTTGCCCTTCACGTTCAAGCGAACGGAATTGGTTCTGGCAGGTTCGTCCCGGCAGGAAATGCTCGAGAAGATCAAAGCCGCAAACGCGAAGGGATATCCGGCGCTTCAGCCCGGCGCAATGTCGTTCATGATGTCGCCGCAAGGCTACCTCAACGATCAGGCCGGCCACTGGATGCCGCACCTGATGTTCTACATCCCGCTCATCGATGCGAAAGTGTGGGGCGCGGATCTCACCGGCTCGCCCGTGATGGCGCATCCTCAATTCAACGGGAATCCCGAGCCGATCACCGAGCTGATGATCCCCGTCGCCGCATGGTCGGACGGTTCATCCGCTCCGAAAGACGGCCAGTAGCGCGGCGACGCCAGACCCAAGCACGGCATCTCCGTGCCCTCCGGTTTTCTCCGTGTTCTCTGTGGAATGTTTTGCTTGTGAACTTGAGCCCCGGCTCAGCCGCGGCGTATGGCCTTCGCCTGCGGACTATTTCTTTGCTGCGTTCGCCGCCATTCGAGCGCGGAATTTCTTTTCCTGCTGAATTTCCTCTTCGCTGAAGACCGATGCGAATTCTTCTGGGTCAAACACTTCGCGGATCTCGATGTCGGTCTCGCCTTCGTTGGGGCAGCGTTTGACCCACTCGATAGCTTCCGCGAGTGACGCAACCTTCCAGAAATAGTAGCTGGCGATCACTTCTTTGCTGTCGGCGAAGGGACCGTCACTCACGATGGGGCGGTTCTTGCCGGAGAGATGCACGCGCGCGCCTTTGGAGGAAGGGTGAAGACCGTCATAACCGATCAGGACCCCGGCTTCCAGCAGGTCTTCGTTGAATTTGTTGATGTCGGCCATGAGCTGGGGATCGGGCATTGCGACTTCGTTATCGGAGCTTTCCGCGCATTTGACGATGACCATGAATCGCATTGTGTTTGTCCTTTCGGGGTGAATTGGGCCGACTTTCGAATTCATATTAATTGCTGCTCTAACCATACGTCGAACGAGAAGTCGCAAAATCGACACGGAAAATCGGGAATATTCCCGGCAGCTCCAAGTTAACCCCGGTCAACGCCGCAACCGGAATGGATCCCGCCCCTCGCTTGCCTCATTTTAGGGCCGCTGCTAGACTACTGCCGCAAGGGCAACTGCTGCTCCTGCCATTCTTCCCTGAGAAGGTTTATCCATGTCTGGACACTCTAAGTGGGCCACAATCAAGCACAAGAAAGCCGCCACGGACGCCAAGCGCGGCAAAGTTTTCACAAAAATTATTCGCGAGTTGACGATCGCAGCTCGCACCGGCGGCTCTGACCCGAACACCAACCCCCGCCTCCGCACCGCGATCCTCACCGCCAAGGGCGAAAATATGCCCAACGACAATATCGATCGCGCTATTCAGCGCGGCGCGGGCACGCTCGAAGGCGAAACGCTCGACGAGGTCACCTTCGAGGGCTACGGCCCGGGCGGCGTTGGCGTTCTCGTGCAAGTCGTCACCAGCAATCGCAACCGAATCGTCAGCGAAGTGCGCCACATGTTCTCGAAGAACGGCGGCAACATGGCCGAGACCGGCGCCGTCGGCTGGATGTTCAGCCGCAAGGGCGACATCGTGGTGCCGAAGGAAGCCGCCGACGAAGACAAGATGATGAGCCTCGTGCTCGATGCCGGCGCCGAAGATCTGAAGGACGACGGCGAAGTGTGGCAGGTGCTCACTCCGCCCGAAGCGTTCGAAAAAGTTCGCGAAGCGCTGCTCAACGCGAAAATCACCCCCGCGTCCGCCGAGATCGGCTTCGTGCCGCAGAATTACGTGAAGCTCACCGGCTCCGAAGCGACGCAGATGATCCGTATGATGGAAGTCCTCGAAGAACACGACGACGTGCAGCACGTGTACTCGAACTTCGACATCGACGAAAAAGAAATGCAAGCTGCGGTCGCTAACTAGCTAGTCCTTCCGCAATTCAACGTGTGATCGGGTGCAACTCCCGTCGCCGCGAAGTACAAGCACCCGGCCTGAGGGCTCGAAAAGCATCCACTGTTCGCTTTTCGCGTCGTAAGGTCGCGTGGTCAGTACGGCCCCAAGATCGAATTCAAATCGACATTGAGCTCGCCTTGGACCGACGGAAAACCGGACGAGCCTCTGTCCGTCGAGGAAATCGGCGGCGCGTCCAACGGCTGCCTTCCTTGAACTGCCGCCGACGATTCTGCCAGCCGAGCGGACTTCCCAATCACACTGGTAAAGCCACCAATGCCACTCTCCTCGAACCACGACGCGACGGCGTGAAAGGACTTCCGTAACTTTCGCGGATGGGGATTTCGCTAGCGGTAAGGGTTCGCGAAAGTCCAGATGAGGTTTGCCGAACTCGAGACTGAGAAACGAGCCGTGCCCCGGCCGCACGCCCCAACAAAACTTTCCACGCAGCTTCGAGAATGAATTCTTGAAAACGAGTTCCGCAGCCATTTCGTAATTGCACCTACCGAAAATTACTAATCAACACCACGTCGCTGCGCGTCTCGCCGCGCGACATCAACAAATCCTTCCCGTCCGCCGACCAGCTGAATCCATAAATGTGCCCTGACGTAAAATTCGTCACCTGACGCATCTGGCTGCCATCCGGCGGCAGCTCCCAAATATTCGTCGCGCCATTCTTCGTCAGCTTAAATTGCATGTTCCCGTCCGGAGCCCACACAACCTTCGTCGCGCCACCTGGCTCCACGAATTCGTGCAAGGTCGCGCCACCGTCCGCCGGAATCACCGCGATTTTCTCCAGAGGATCCACACCGGGCTTCTGGTCTTCCTGGTACTGAACCGAAACGAGCTTCCCATCACGCGAGATTGAGCCTGTGACGCCGGATGGGTGGTCCGCCAAAACTTTCGGCGTGCCACCTTCGATTGCCAAACGCATCAGCTTGCGCCCCGATTCGCCTCCGTAAAGCACCCAGGTTCCGTCCGGCGAACACGTCGCGTTCTGCACATCGTCTGCGATCGTCACCGGGTTCGAGCCGTCCGCATCCGTGCGGATCAAGCGATTTCTGCCCTCACCGTATGTTTCGAGAAGCAGGTAACGGTCGCCGCAGTGCGATGGCGAGTCGTAGTCGCGCACGTTCGGGATCGCGGCGGTTCGCCCGCCGGCGTCTGCATTCATCAGCGAAATTTCGGACCAATTGCTTTGAACCAGCAACTTGCCGTTCGGCCCGGGATCGACGTCCAAGTCCGGCGTCTCTCCAAACGTGATTTGCTTCGCCGCTTCCGCCTTCCCGCCGGGCACGACGAAAATGTGCGCCTCCGTGTGTTCGGCGATAGCCGTCAGCATTTTTCCGTCGGCGGTGATGTCGAGCACATCCGTGTAGTCCGTGAGATCGTTCGTGAAGCGCCGCCTGTTTTTTCCATCCGCGGAGAAAACGAACAACTGGCCCGAATTCAGCGGAGGCGTTTGAATCGGTTGTATCACCGCGTTTCCGTCCGGCAGCCAGACCGGCCGGCCCAGGGCGTTTTCGCCGACGTTAAATTCGCTTTTGCTGCCGTCCGCAACGTTCACAGCCCACGTGACCCAACGAAAGTCCTTGCCGAGGATCGGAACCAGGACGGTTTTGCCGTCTGGCGACCAGGACGGGCCGTTGAGAAAAAGCCCCAGCGCAGAAACCGTGGTGAGCAAATGATCCCCACTGCCGTCCGCGTTCGCGATTCGAACGTCGAGGTGTCCTTTGTCCGGCACGTTGCGCATGAAGGCGAACTGCTTGCCGTCGGGCGAGAATGTGATCACGGTGTCGATGTCGCGCAGCACTTGGTGCGGTTCGCCGCCCAGAACCGGCATCGAGTAGAGGTAGCTGAAGTTATTGTTATTTTTGTCGGAGCGCGTGAAGTAGATGTAGTTTCCGTCGGGCGAAAAACTCACGCCCAGGAAAATCACGCTGTCCGGCGCCAGCACCTGCACGTCGCTCTTCGTGGCGACGTTGCGCACCCACAGGCTTTGTTGCTCACCGTCGCGCAGCACATAAACGATGTAGCGCCCATCGGCTGAAATCGCCACTTTCCCGGCTTTGCCGCTGTCGGTGAGTTTCGCGATTTTCATGTCCTGCAGATTGAACTCAGCCGGGCGATGCGTGTATTTGTATGCGCCGAAACCGATCGCTGCGAGCGCGAGCAACGCTACTGCCGCGATCCCGATCGCCCGCCCCGGGCTCCGCTTCACCGCCGCAGTATCCGTCGCGCTGGTTGCGCTCGACACCGACGCAGGCACACGCGCGGCGCTCGAATCGCCCGCCTCCGCCGTCGGCGGCGTGCTGCTTCCACTCGCCGCGCTCACGCGGCCCGAACTCGTGTCGCGCTTCAGCCTCTTCAAGTCAGCGCGCAACTCCGCCGCGCCCTGGTACCGCAGGTCGCGGTCCTTCTCCATCACCTTGCGAAGAATCTGATCGAACTCGGCCGGCAGCGCGCTGTTCAGTCGCACCGGCGCGGGCGGCTCTCGATGCAGAATCGCATCCGTGATCGCTCCCGACGTCTCGCCGGTGAACGGCAAGCTGCGCGTCGCCATTTCGTACATCACCACGCCAAACGAAAAAAGATCCGTGCGCGCGTCCAGCTCTTTGCCAAGCACCTGCTCCGGCGACATGTACGAAACCGTGCCCATCGTCGTGCCGGGACTCGTGAGTTGCGCCGTATCCACGCCCATCGTCGCCATCGTGGCCGAGTTCGAGCCGCCGCGCGCGGTCGTCACCTTCGCGAGGCCAAAGTCTAGAATCTTCACGTGCCCGCGCTTGGTGATGAAAATGTTCGCAGGCTTGATGTCGCGGTGGACGATGCCTTCCGAGTGCGCTGCATCGAGGGCATCCGACACTTGGATGGAAAAATCGAGCAGCGTATCGAGGTCTAATTGTTGGTTGGAAATGAAGTGCTTCAGCGTCTGGCCGTCGAGGAACTCCATCGCGATGAACGCGTGGCCATCCGTGTCGCCAATGTCATGAATCGTGCAGATGCCCGGATGATTCAGCGCAGACGCCGCTTGCGCCTCGCGCTCGAACCGCGCCAGCGCCTGCTCGTCCTTCGCCACCGAATCCGGCAAAAATTTCAGCGCCACGAACCGGTGCAGCCGCGTGTCCTCAGCCTTATAGACGACACCCATCCCGCCACCGCCGAGTTTCTCGACGATGCGGTAATGCGAATAAACCTGCCCTACGCGCGAATCTTCAGCCGCCACCGTTCCGCATCATAGTGACGCTCCGCAATATCGTCAATCTCCCCGCGCAGTGAGCGTCCGATGGCCTCCCAGGCCGTCCTCCGACGAATTCACCCCTCAATACGAGCAATAATTCCGACGACCCTGGATGCCTCCACCAACTACCTGGAGAGGCCGGTTCCGCAACGCGGAAGCGGGCGCACTTGTCTGTGCCCTCCGCCGCAACTCCCACTCCAAAAAACACTACCCGCCGCCACAACCACAAACGTAAACTCTTAGCCGCGAATCAATGTCCACGCACGTTCACATCGCGCACGGTGGCGAACGCTACTGCGTCCTCGGTGTCGATCCGGCTCTTGCCGGCGCCACCGGTTACGGCGTGGTGGAATTTCTCGGCTCTAAGCCTCGCATGCTCCGCTTCGGCGCCGTGAAGCATCACTCGTCCGCCACCACCGGCACGCGCCTTCACGCGATTCATGAAATGATTGCGAGCCTCGTTCATGAATTCGCGCCCGACGCCGTGGCCATCGAAGCCGTCTTCGCCAAGATCAACGTCGGCACCGCGCTCAAACTCGCCGAAGTTCGCGGCGTAGTGCTCCTCGCCGCCGCGCAAGCCTCGATCCCCGCGCACAGTTACTCGCCGCGCGAAGTGAAATCCAAAGTCGCAGGTCACGGTGACGCGTCAAAACTCCAGATGCAGCTGATGGTCCGCTCAGCACTCGGGCTCTGCGAATTTCCCGAGCCGGCCGACGCGGCGGACGCGCTCGCCGTCGCGCTTTGCCACGCGCATTCCGCGCTCGCCGCGGAACGCATGGCCGCTGCGATCGGCGCAAAATCACAGCGCGCAAATCTGCAAAATCGCGGCGTCGGAAATTCCAGCAACCGCGCCCGCGCCGCGCGCATCTCCGAATTCTAATGTCCGCAACGAAATTCAAATCGCCGCTCGCGGCAGTCGCTCTCGCCGTCACGCTCGTCGTGGCGCCGCTACCGGCCGCGCCGCTCTTCAGCGGAAGCGCAGCACGGTCAAGTGCGCCCGCCGTCGCGCCCACGATGTCGGGCCCGATCGTCACCTACCGCAAGGTTTTCAAAACGAGCTTCCCCGAATTCGTCGAGATCAAAGTCGATCAATCCGGCGCGGGCACATGGGACATCCGCCAGCTCGACGAAGACGCCGCGCCGCAAGCTTTTCAGATTAGCCCCGCGCTCGCGCAACGCATCTTCGCTCTCGCCGGCAACCTGCACAATTTTCAGGGCGCCGATCTCGACGTTCATCGCCGACTCGCCAATCTCGGCGAAAAAACTTTCACCTACGCGAACGGCGGCGAAACGCACACCACCACTTTCAACTACACGCTCGATCCGTCCGCCACGCAGCTCACCAATCTTTTCGAAGGACTCGCGCGCCAGACCAGCGACCTCTCCGATCTCGCGCGCACCATGCGCTACGATCACCTCGGCGTGAACGACGTGATGAAGCAAATCGAAGAGGATTACAACACCAAGCAGCTGCCCGAGCCCGAACTCCTTCTCCCCACGCTCGACCAGCTAGCCTCAGACGAAAAATACGTCGACATCGCCCGCCAGCGCGCACGCACGCTCGCCTCGAAAATCCGCTCCGCGAAATAACGCACCGCGCGTGGGGTAGCCAGTTTTGGCTGCGCAACGCTACCCGCACCCCCATGAATTGTGCTTCCGAAAACCTTTTCCCATAGACATCCGTCATCCCGAGGCCCTACAGGGCCGAAGGATCTCTCCCCGCCTTTGCAGTGAGCACACCTCGACCCACATCACTCAATTTCTCAGTGCGAATCACAACAGGAAGGACTCACTCACCCAAAAAACAAAAACCTCAACTCCCCTTCGACGGCCGCCCCTTAAACTTAATCGCCTTCGTATCCCCGGGCATATAAAGCACCCGAATATTGTCCCCGTTCTGGTATCCACCGGCGTCGATGATCCCCTGCATCTTGGCCTTCGCGTCATCTGAATACGTGAACGTGTGAATCGCCATCTGATTGTCGCGCTCGCGCACGATCAAACTCGCCGCATCCGCGTGCACCACGGTCGCCTTCATCCACACAGCCTTCGTCGGCTTCTGCTTCACCACGATTGGCGCAGCCGTGTTGATGTCCTGCGCGTGCGCCGCCGTTCCCAGCGCGCCCAGCGCCACCACTGCGGCGAAAACCATCGCGATGCGTTTAAAGTTCTTCATTGAATGACACCTTCAACGACTTCAAAAACTTGATGTCCTGCGGCGTAATCTCCACGCGCGCTTCCACGGCGTCTTCGTCGTGCTGTTCTTCATCCACGCGAATGTGCAGCGATTCCAGAAAGCGCCGGTCCTGCGAGCTCAGCTTCGCTTCCTGCGCGCTGCGCCGCGCCAGGCCAATCGTCGCATCCAGTTTCAACACAATGTCGAATCCCGCCGCGCGCACGCTGGAAATCGCTTCCGCGATCCGGTCCGAATCCGAAACCGTATCGTTGATAGCGTGACCCAGCTCGCGAAGTATCTGCTTCATGCGGTCGTCGAGTTGCAAGGGCACCCTCCGGGACAACGCTCTTGGCCATTCTAGGGCCGGATTTCTCGCGACACAAGCGGCTCACGCATTTCATGAGCCTCGCTGGTTACCTGTACTCGCGCACCAGCCTCGGGTTGCAATCAGAGCGTGTCACTTATATTAGACTCTACAGATGCCGCAGGGATTCCAGACCACATCCCAACGCTCGCTCACGCAATCCGCACGAGTTACGCTGCGAATTTGGTGGCGCATCGCGCGCCAACTCTTCCTCGAAATCGCCGGCGCGCTTTTTGCACTCTGCGCCGTCTTCGGCTCTCTGCTCGCCTGGCGCCAATGGCGTTCGAAGCCCGCCGCCTGGCTCATCGGCTTTGCCATTTTGTACGCGCTCGTAATGATCTATTTCTCCGTCACATCATTTCGCCGCGCGCGCCGCGTCCGATAAACTGGTCCCTGAGCCCATTCGCAATGACCGACACGCCGAAAAAACCCGCAGCACTCGCTGACCCGAAATCCGCCTCACCCTCCGGCCTCCCCATGGACGCCGTGATCACCGAGAAAGACCTCGGCGCTTGGAACGCCGAACGCGACCTCGGCTTTCCCGGCCAGTTCCCTTTCACGCGCGGTGTGTATCCCACCATGTATCGCGGCCGCCCGTGGACCACGCGCCAGTACGCCGGCTTCGGCTCCGCCGTCGAATCCAATCAACGCTATCGCTATTTGCTTTCCCAAGGCGTCAAAGGGCTCAGCGTCGCGTTCGATCTGCCCACACAGATCGGCCTCGACTCCGACAATCCTCTCGCCCTCGGCGAAGTCGGCAAAGTCGGCGTCTCCATCGACTCGCTCGAAGACATGCTCACGCTCTTCGACGGCATTCCACTCGAGCGCGTCTCCACGTCGATGACCATCAATTCCACCGCCGCGATTCTGCTCGCGCTCTACGTCGCCGTCGGGAAAAAGCAGGGCGCCAATCTCGCGCGCCTTTCCGGCACCGTGCAGAACGACATCCTGAAGGAATACATCGCGCGCGGCACATACATCTATCCTCTGCGTCCCGCGATGCGCATCGTCACGGACATCTTCAGCTGGTGCCGTCACGAAGTTCCCAACTGGAATGCGATTTCGATTTCCGGTTACCACATTCGCGAAGCCGGCTCCACGGATGTGCAGGAAGTCGCCTTCACCATCGCAAACGGAATCGCGTATGTCGAAGCCGCCGTCGCCTCAGGCCTCGCCGTGGATGAATTCGCGCCGCAGCTTTCTTTCTTCTTCAATTCGCACAACGAATTCCTGATGCAAGTCGCGAAGTTCCGCGCCGCGCGCCGCTTGTGGGCGCGAGTGATGCGCGATCGCTTCGGCGCGAAGGATCCGCGCTCCATGATGCTGCGCTTCCACGCGCAGACAGCAGGCTCGTCGCTC
>Ga0209169_10001255_pt1 | contig 15398 bp, 9 predicted proteins | sample HubBroMetageWRM4_FD_188346 | JGI IMG/M metagenome (GOLD analysis project Ga0209169, IMG submission 188346) | Warmed soil microbial communities from the Hubbard Brook experimental Forest, New Hampshire - Hubbard Brook CCASE Soil Metagenome WRM 4... | ecosystem: Environmental > Terrestrial > Soil... | reverse complement strand
GGCAAACTCCTTCAGAAAAAACTGCACATTCTCTTCGGTTGCCAATGGGCCCATAACCCCAATGCGGAAGACCTTCCCTGCCAGCGGACCGAAGCCCCCTGCGATCTCAATGCCCGCTTCATCCATGAGGTGTTTTCGCACTTTGCCGTCGTCAATGCCTAGTGGAACCGATACCGTGTTCAAGGTCGGAATTCGCTGACCAGCAGCTACGTGCAGGTGCAATCCCATTGCCTCCGCGGCCTGGACAAAAGCCTGGTGGGATCGGCGATGCCGCTCCCACCGCTGCTCAATTCCCTCCTGCGCGATCACCAGCAGCGCCTCGCGTAACGCGTAGAACATCGAGATCGGCGCCGTATGATGATAGCGGTGTGACACCGTAGAGTAATCGTGAATCAGCTTGAGATCCAGATACCAGCTGCGGACCGGAGAAGTTCGTTTTGCCAGCCAATCCCATGCCCGCGACGAAATCGCCATCGGTGATAACCCGGGCGGACAACTTAGCCCTTTTTGTGTGCAACTGTAAGCCACGTCGATCCCGGTCTGGTCGAAATTTACCGGCAGTCCGCCCAGCGAAGTGACGCAATCGGCGATCACCATAGCTCCGGCATCGTGCGCGGCCGCACAGATCGCTTGGCCCGGCTGTAACGCGCCGGTTGACGTTTCGGCATGAACGTAGGCCACAACCTTGGGCTTTTCCCGACGGATGAACTCTGCCGCTTCAGCATCCGCGAAAGTTTCGCCCCAGGGTTTCTCGAAGCGCGCGATCTGGGCGCCATGGCGCTTTCCCATTTCAGCGATGCGATCGGAGAAATAGCCGTTGGCAAACACCGCGAACTTCGCCTCGGGTTCTACAAAGTTGGCAACCGCAGCCTCCATGCCTGCGCTGCCGGTGCCGGAAATCACCAGTGTGGAGCCCTCGTGCGCGCCGAAAGCCATTCTCAACAGTTGTTGAATGTCTCCCATTACCTGAATGAAGTACGGGTCCAGGTGCCCCACGATCGGTTTCGACAGGGCGGCATAGACTCGCGGATCCACCATGCTGGGTCCCGGTCCGAACAAGTAACGGCGAGGTGGATTCAAAGGAGCAAATGTCTTCAGTGCTGCGATGTCCTGCTCGATGGCGCTCATTTAGCTCTCGTCTCTCGACTACGATACAAGATACTACGGCACGGAACCGATAATCTCCACGGACTTCGTAGTCAGCTCACTGATGTTTGACCCGCTCGCACCGCTGACGTTAACTTCTTGGGCGGCTCGCGAGGTGCACGCAGTCCCGTCAGGGCCACGTCCGATCACGCTCCAAGAAAAGTTTTCTTGACAGATTGGATTTTGATGTGGTAAACCGCCGAACTGGTCCGCTTTTCATACCGGACAGAACATTTCGCAATTCTAGGCACTGTTTCGGGGGCTTGTCGGAGTGACGAACAAGGCAGGGCGGCTGTGTGTGCCCAGGTGCCATGTGGACGAGCCGTTTTGCAAATTAGCATCGGAGAGGACAACATGCGCTGGCTGACAACCTACATCGTCTTGCTGATGTTCTTCGCAACCTCACAGTCGCTGGCTCAGACACAGGAACCGGCCGACAAAACTGGCGCATCGGCGAGCGCAAGTAAACAGGAGGTCAATGAGTTGCGCAACGAAGTTGCCGCCCAGCGCAAGACGATTGAAGAACTGAAGGCGATGGTGCAGAAGTTGGTTGAAGACAAGGCGCAAGCCACGGCTGCGAACTCCGCCCATGTGGAGCCCACCTCTGCGACCCCCAGTTCGGCGAGTCTTACCCCAACCTCGGCCGGCGGTGACGGAACTCATCTGGTAAACACCGTGCTTAACGGGTCCGGACTCGATGCCATGATTGACCAGGCACAGCCCGCTGCGGCGCCCAAGAAGGACGTGCCGCTCACCGCAGGATGGAACGGTGAACACTTCTTCATCAAAAGCTCGGACGGCCAGTTCAGCATCAGCCCCTACGGCTACGTGGATACCGACTACCGTGCCTACAAAGGCGATGGCGCCCCTGCCGACACCTTCCTGGTCCGCCGCGCTCGCTTTGGCTTCCAGGGCAACTATGGTTCCCACTTCGACTTCGCGTTATTGACCGATGCCAACTCCACCACCGGAGCCATTGTCCGCGACGTTTATCTCAACGTGCGCATTCGGCCTGAGTTTCAGATCCAGGCCGGCCAGTTTAAGGAGCCTTTCGCACAGGAAACCGGCATTGGCGCCACCAACTTGGACTTCGTGGAACGCGGCTTGCAGTCTCTGTTGTACCCTTGCGCCGTTACCGCTTACCGTTGTCCTGGCATCACGCTTCACGGCGACATAGACGGTGGCGTCTTGCAGTACTGGGCGGGAGCCTTCAACGGCAGGGGCGGAGTCACCGCCAACGTCACTAACGAGCCAGATTTTGTCGGCAGGCTTCGCTTGTATCCCTGGCGCAAAACCAAGAATGAGTGGTTAAGGCAATTCGCCATCGGCGGCTCCATCGATCACGCCCGCTCTCGCGGTCTTTCCAACGACGTCAGTTTCAGCGGCTTACTCCCCGACGGTACCTACACATTTTTCCCGCAGCTAGCCATTAACGGCCCTATCGAACGCTACGAGGGTGAATTTACTTACATTACCGGGCCGTTCGCAGCCCGCGGCGAGTATGTGCAGCTACAGGAGCAACGGGATGGCGTAGGTGCCGAGCAGGTCGGCGGCCTGGCGTTTCTGACCTTGCCCGGAATTGGCGCCAAAGCCTGGAACATCGGAGCCACCTACTTGCTGACGGGCGAAAAACGGCCTGAGAACGGCACTCCACGCGTAAAGCACCCACTGTTTGGTCCGGATACTCCGGGCGGAGGCGGGCGAGGCTGGGGAGCCTGGGAAGTCGGCGTCCGCTATTCCGGCATTCAGGCCAACGCACCAGCGGCCAATTTCTTGAATTACTACACCCCCGGCTTCGTCTCCCAGTATGACTACCACACCGACGAAATCACTTTTGGCATCAACTGGTACATGAATTACTGGGTCAAATACCAGTTCAACGTCAATATCGATCAATTGCATCAACCCAGCACTACCGGGCAGTTGCCACAGAACTTCTACGTGCTGACTCAGGAATTGCAGTTCCGGTTCTAGACAGGGGCTTGGTCATTGTTGAACGTCGTTACTGAACGAGGTTGTGCGCATCCACAGAATTTGCTAACACGGGCTGGCAGCAGCCTTGGGCTTAGGGAAATTGTTAGGAGGAAGATTCGATGAGATCCAGGATTCTACTGACTGTTCTTCTCGCCGCGTTGTTTGTGATCGCCACCGGCTGCGGCAGCGTGGCTGGTTGCCCCGTTTGCGGTACGACGAAGGGGGGAGCCTACGCCGACATCGTCAACATCACGGTGCCGGAGCACAATCCCACCGGCGAACCCGGCGGCCCATTCAACTCGTTCGATATCACCTGGGTCAACACGCCCACTCACCTCGGCTACACTTCCGATCGAATCGGATTGGCGGTAGTGGTGTTCGATACCGTCAGCAATCTTGCCGTTAATGCGATTCAAGGCTCGAACGCAGTGACTGGCGCCGGAGATCAGGCCAGTATGTGCATCCAGGATGCGGCTGGAAATGACATCATCCCGCCTAATGTGGATGTGTTCGGCAACTTCACCAGGTTCGGATGCAGAACCGATATGTCCACGGCCACGCCCCCAGGACCGACATTCCATCTGATCACCGGCTTTGGCGCCAACCATCATTTCGGCGGATTCCCCGGCGCGCAGTGCTGCGCTGCCCGCGCCAACGGTGTAAACCCTATGTCCGGACCGGATGGCGAAGAAGTCACGCCGGACGGAAAGACGCTATTCACCTCCGTCGGGAATGCGAATGTAGCGGTTTTCGATCTGACAACAACCCCCCCCACGGTTCTCGCTATGATCCCAACCGGTGTGTCTGCCGACTATGACGGGCCGCAGGGAATCTCAGGATGTATCGCTTCCTGGAACGGCGAGGCCGGTTCCGCCGCGGATTGCGGGGATGACCGCGCCGATGAAATGGCCTACGACCCGTCCCGCCAACTGCTCGCCGTCATCAATGGCGATCCCGGACTGCCATTTATCACCCTGATTGATATGTCGGGCGTGGTTGCAAGGACTTCGCATTGCCTGCCGATCGATCCCACGCTCGCCTATGGGCCGTACCCTGTTGGCTACTCCGCTGCTAATTATCCTTTGCAGGGATCCGGCACCGGCATACCCCAACCTTCACCAACCTTAGATCCCGGAAACGCAGGCACGTCGTTCAATCCCCCGAGTTGCATCATCGGGCAGATTTACTACGACGGCGCCGGAGGTCTCGCCTCAAACGGAGTTGGGCTTAGCACAACCGTCCCGGTCGATACCGTGGCTGCCACGTTCCCCTGCCCCGATCCTTCCAATCCACACGTTTTCAGTGGCGTCTCCGGCGGAACGGCGAACAATGCTCTGGGTCTTCCAGGTCTCAGCGGCATTACCCCCAACGGCACGACCTACACCATCCCTTGCCATCACGGTCCTGTCCTCGACCAAACCTTAGGGACATTCTGTAACCAGGCTACTCCCGGAGGCAATTGTGCGGGAGCGATAGCGCCGGCCGGTTTGGGCGGAATGGTATGGAATCCCAACACCGGTTATTTGCTGGAGACCAACGAAAATACCATCGGCATCACCAACATCGGCTCCGTCGATGTGATCGATCCGCGGTTGGGAAATCCGAACGGGCCGATTGTCATAAATAGTTTCCCAATTGCCAATTGCATGCCCACCAGTATCACTCAAGGACCAGGGAACAACTTCCTGATCGGTTGCGCCGACCATGACGGCGAAGCTTTCCCGCCCAACGAAATCGTCATTGACGGAACTTCGGGGGCGATCCTCGCCAACATCACCGAAGTTGGTGGCGTCGACGAAATTTGGTACAACCCCGGTGACAACAAGTACTACACGGCATCGCGAGACATGCCCAATGGCCCCGTATTGGGCGTGATCGACGCAGCCACCAACACCTGGCTAGTAAACGTCAGCACCAATGCGAACTCGCATAGTGTCTCGGTGGACTCATCCAACAACCATATATTCGTCCCCTTGCAGGCTGGCGGAATATGCACCACGCAGAGCAGCAACGGTTGTATCGGCGTGTTCGCTGAACAGTAAAGACTTGATGGTTTTCAGTGCGACAGCCCGGATCGACAACTAATGTCATCCGGGCTTTCGTGCTCATCAGGGTCGCGGCGGGGGAATATTAGCCTGTGCTATAGTTTGGGCGTCTTAAGTGAGTAATATGGTGAGTAATATGAAGACATTGGGCAGGGCGGCGTTTCCGGTTTGTGCAACGATTCTGATCTCGCTCTTGGCGGCGTACGCCTTCGCAAAGGACGACCCTCCCCGCAAGCCGACCGATGTTCCCGCCACCGTCATCGCACATTTGCCACTTCCCCTGGCCACCGGAAATCAGATGTTGCTGCAAAGGGAAAACGGAAAGAACTATCTCTACGTGCAACAGTCTGCTAAGCAGGGCTTCATGGTCGTCGATGTCAGCAAGCCCGACAAGCCTAATCTGCTCAAGAGAACCGCTGAACCTAATAAAGCCACTTCCGGAAATCTGCAAATGGTTAGCCCCGATGTGGCTATCGCTGAGGCTCCTGAAAAAACTCCCACCACTCTCACCAGCAGCAATCGTCCCACGGAGACCATCCGGGTGCTCGACTTAAGTGATCCGCACAACCCCAAGACCTTGCAGGAATTTACCGGCGTCACCAGCGTCCTCCCTGACGGCGGACACGGTTTGATCTTCCTCACCAACAATGACGGCTTGTGGGTGCTCCGCTATAACCGCCCGGCGCTGTTGGAACCAGCCAAGACGAAGAAGCCGTGTGATTCCAACGCAGAACTCAGCGCCATGCCGCCCGATTGTGACTAAGCACGCGCGTAATCCGGCTAAACAAATCTCAGCTTCCGGAGCACGACTTTTCGATCGTCTTAATCGCCGTTACCCTGATGGTCACCGGGCTGGCCGAGCCGGAACGCGCCAAATAGTCGGAACTCGTACTCAACGACGGATATTCCGTCCCGGTTACTTCCACTTCCTGACCGAGGTATGGTCCCAGCTTCAATCTACGAGACCGCGTCAGTTCGTAGCTGTTTCCTTTATCTGCCTGCGTCAGGATGTAATCGGTGTTTGATCTCCCGAGGCAACCTCTCACCGTGACCGCATCTTTGGTTTTCGAAGGTTGCGAATTGCCATTCTGCGGACTGGCATCGCCGGTTTGCGCGACGGCTGCGATGCCCATGAAAAGCATTCCCCAAGCGATTGCAATTTTCCTCATCTCTACCTCCACTCTACGTCTCACTGGGACACTAATAATTCGATGCCCCGGTTCCCTCGAACGATGCTCTCTACTTCACGTGCGTCTCCTGATAGTGCAACTCTTTCCATTCTCCCGCGCGCTTGACCCATAGCTCTGTGATATACACCCGTGAAAACCGCACCACCGATTTAGGCGGGAACTGCATTGTCACTTCATATATCACAAATGCCGCATCTGGCCCCAGCGGAACCAGTTTGTAGCCCCACATCGTGTAGTTGAAAACATTTGTCGCCGCCAATTCGCTAATCGCCTGAAGCTTGGTCCGTTCCCCCTGGTTGTCAGCCTCCACACCTTGGTAGTCATCGGCAAGCAACGCCCCATAGGCTTTCTTGTCTTTATTCTTTAGCGCGTCCCATTCCGCCTTGATCTGGGCTTGAAAAAAGTCCTTCAAATCCGTCTCGCTCGCCGCTTTCTGCTCGTCCCCAGGCTTCGCCGCCGACAACTGTCCCGCCGTCAAACAAACCATCAACATCACCATCCGAACCCAGGAGGAATAACCTCGCATAGATGTTCCTTTCGTTTCCAATGAGGGCGCTACTCATCGCGTGTACCACCACGACAACGGGTGGCCCACTCTTTCGCGTTCTGCGCGAATGGGTGGGAAGCAAGCACTACGCAATGAGGAGTATAAATCGAAAAACGACTCGTCGCGCTCGCGTCCGAGCACCCGCCGTGGCAAGAAAACTTAAGGATCCGGCCATACGCCGCTTCACTCGATCATGCCAGTACCCTCCAGTGTTTACCCTAAGCAAACAACACCCAAGACGCGACCGGACGCGTAGCTCGGACAACCAAATGGTCGATAAAGCTATCAAAAAGCGAGCCTGTTATGTAAGGGAAATGATCATGACTTTGCAAGCCTGTTCGCCCCCCTCTGCCAATCTCTATCGCATCGCCTTTGTGTTCTTCGCCGGTGTACTGGTTTTCTCAACGGCATCGTCGGCGCAAACCTTCACCGTGCTTCACACTTTCACTTGGGGAACCGACGGAGGCTATCCTTACGCCGGCCTGACCATCGACGGCGAAGGAAATCTCTACGGAACCGCTAACCAAGGTGGAGACAGAAACTACCTATGCGGGCCTGCGAACGAGGGCTGTGGCACCGTGTTTGAGTTATCGCCCACAAACGGCGGCTGGGGTTTCCGAACGCTTTACACTTTTCAGGGAGGCACAAATGACGGTCAGGGTCCCTACGGCAGAGTGGCCTTTGGGCCAGACGGCGCCCTCTATGGAACCACGATCGACGGCGGAAATCAGAACTGTCCGAGCGGTTGCGGTCTCGTCTTTTCGTTGACACCCACCGGCGCGTGCTCTTCGACTTGCTGGGCAGAAAAAGTGCTGTACGAATTCCAGGGTGGGACTAACGACGGCTTCTATCCAACCGGTGACCTCGCCTTCGATTCCTCAGGCAATGTTTATGGGACGACCACGCAAGGCGTCAACTATGGTCCGGGAACGGTTTACGAACTCACGCCCTCCAATGGCCAATGGGCAGAAACTGTTCTTTACAGCTTCAATCCGAACGGCACGGACGCGGCGAATCCTTACAGCGGAGTCATTTTCGATCAGTCGGGAAACATCTATGGCACAACACCTGGCGGCGGCATGAATGAAAGTGGCGCGGTGTTCAAACTGACCCCTTCCGCCAATGGTTGGACAGAGTCACTTCCGTTTGCGAGTTTTCAGGGCGACGACGGAGTTTCTCCCATGGCTGGACTGCTCTTGGCGCCCTCAGGTGTACTTATCGGCGCAACCCAAGCCGGAGGCGTCGGGAACGGAGGCACGATTTTCACGCTTACGCCTTCGAACGGCAATTGGACCTTCGCGACCCTGTACGATTTTCCTGGCAGTTGCGGCGACTGCGGTCCGTATGCAAAGCTCATTGCGGATGCCAAGGGAAATTTATATGGCACAACCCAAGGGGGCGGCGAAGGCAACTGGGGCTCCGTCTTTAAACTCACGTTGACCGGCCACGGTTGGGTTGGAACCGTGCTGCACCTCTTTACCGGCGGTGCCGATGGCAGCACTCCCTACAGCACCCTGGTCCTCGATTCCGCAGGCAACATCTATGGCACGACTCTGCTGGGAGGCGAATCTACCAACGGAGGTTACGGCGTCGTCTTTGAAATCACGCCGTAGCACAGCCGGCCTTAACCAGGAAAAGACGGGACCCACTCAAGCCCGGTTTTGGTTTGAGTGGGAACATAGAGGATCACGCAGCAATAACCGCCCGGCAAGTCATAAGGTCGTCCAACTCCTAACTACTATAAAATCGATGAGGGCCCCGTAGCTCAGTTGGATAGAGCAGCAGTTTCCTAAACTGTTGGTCGGCGGTTCGACTCCGCCCGGGGCCTCCACCGTTCTCATTTTCCTATAACTTTGAGACCCAGCCCAACCCGTATTCCGCTTTGGCCTTCTCGCGGTGATTCGCCCTAAGAGTCAGGAAATATCAGCCGTAAGCGGGTGTATAATTCGTCCGCCCGAGGCGTCAGCAAGCAAATTTCTGTATAACGGAGGATCCCGCCATGACTCAGCCTCTGCGTGCAACCGTTGTCAGTCTGCTGCTTTGCGGCCTGATCAGTCTGGCGGCGCCGCTATTCGCTTCCACTGATTTCGTCGCGCCGCCCGGACGCGCGTCCGAGCCCTACAACATTATCGTCGGTCCCGATAAGAACCTGTGGTTCACCGAATACGGCGGTCAAAAAATCGGCCGCTTGACCTCCCCAGGCGTGATCACGGAATTTCCAATTCCAGGCGCTCTTCAACTGATTGGCATTGCGAGTGGGCCGGACGGCAACATTTGGTTTACCGATCAACTGACCGGGAAGATTGGGCGCATGAGCATCTCCGGTGGAGACATTGTCGAGCTGGCTCTGCCCACCGGCAGCTTCCCGCAGGGGATTACCGCCGGCCCGGATAAGAACCTCTGGTTCGTCGACCAGAAGCAGAACGGTCTCTACGCGATTGGAAAAATCACGGTTGCGGGAAAGCTGACGGAATATCCCACCAACGTGAACGCGGGCCTATTCAATTCGGCAAATTTCAGCTTTGCGGAAATCGCCGTCGGCCCAGATGGAAATCTTTGGTTCACCAATCCCCAGGCTAACGTCATCAAGCAGATCGGGAAGATTACGACTTCAGGGATCATCACTTTCTACCCCACCCTGGACCTGCCCTTGGGCGTTGCCGCCGGTGCGGATGGCAATGTGTGGGCCAATGAGTTGTCGCACGTCGCCAAAATAACCCCGGCCGGCGTCGAAACCGAATACAGCATAACTTACGGCGGTTCCACCGGCATCGTCGCTGGCCACGACGGAAACGTCTGGTTCACCGAAGCCGATTCATCCTTCAGCAATGTTACCCCCGCCGGTGTGGTCACCGAGTATCCGGCGCTACCAACTCTCAGCACTCTGTCTTCGGTTTGCTCGGGTCCGGACCACGACTTATGGTTCGTGGGCTTTTACAGTGGCAACATCGGCCGGCTTACGACCGGCGGCCAACTTGCCAATACTTTCAACCTAAATCCGGGTTCCGTTCCCGACTTTGGCGCGCTCGGATCAGACGGGAATGTATGGTTCTCGGAAGTTGTTCCCAGCCGCATCGGCAACATCACGCCCAGCGGAGTGGTCACCAGCTATCCAACGCTTTCACCCAACGCATCGCCATGGGCAATGACTGAGGGCGGCGATGGCAACATCTGGTTTGTGGAAGCGGGATACGGCCAGGTTGCCAGCATTACTCCGTCAGGCACCGTCACGGAATATCCCTTGGCGGGGACTTATGCCTACCAAGGCGTGGCCGGGGGCTCCGACGGAAACGTCTGGTACACCGCTCCCTATACCCAACAGGGACCAAGCATCGCCCGCATTACGCCGGCTGGCGTCATCACCCTGTTCGCGCTGCCAAACCCCGTTTCCGTCCCGCAATACATCGCCTCGGGTCCCGACGGCAATCTCTGGTTCGTCGATAGCGGCACCAACTCAGTCGGCAAAATGGATACATCCGGAAACCAACTAGCCGAGTATTCCATTCCAACTCCAAATTCGAACCCGAGCGCGATCATCGCCGGTCCCGATGGCAACCTCTGGTTTCTGGAAAACATCTCCTTCGGAGCCGTCGCAAAAATCACAACTTCGGGGGTAGTGACCGAATATTCAGTCCAAATCCAGGCCTACCAGAACGGAATAGCCGCCGGCTCCGACGGCGCCATCTGGTTCGCGCAGTGGTACCCCAATAGCGTTGCCCGGATTACCCCTGACGGTGTGATCAGTTCGGTCGCCCTGAGCGCGCTCAATGCTGGAGGGAGTTCAGTTACCCTCGGTGGGGATAAAAAGCTGTGGGTGGAAGAGAGCGTCAGTGGTGCGCTGGGCCGCATGAGCGCCATTGGCGGAACCGGCAAGAGCTTCCAGGCCACGCACGCCGTGGCGTTCAAGGGATACGTTGCCAGCTTCGTCGACGGCACCCCGACGGCGACCAAGGCAGACTTCACCACCACCATCAACTGGGGTGACGGATCGAATTCAGCCGGAGAGGTGTTCGGCAACATGGGCGGCCCTTTCACCGTGGGTGGAATGCACACCTACAGCGCCGCTGGGACCTACACCGTACAAGTACAACTTCACGACACCGTCGACAACGCCACCTATCAGGCGACTCCGTCAACCGCGGTTGTGAAGTAGCTGGACGCTATAATAGGGAAGCCGGCGCGGGCACCCAACTGGTTACCAAGGTAACCCTACTGGCGTGTCGCGTCTGCTATACTGTTCTTGACGCTTTTGCTCGGTTTGCTCGTCAATGCGGTGGTCCTTCAGTTGGATCAGATTCATCTCCGCTTTTCCTGCCCGCCGTTCAGTTCAGCGCCAAATCTAAAAATGCATGTGAGTGGCGTGAAGACATCAGACGTGTGTCTGAGTGTGTGACAACCGGCCCCTCCAGAAAGAAAACACTTTAAATGACTACTTTTACAGAACTGCCCCTATCTGCTGCGTTGCAGCAGAAGCTGGCGGCGGCTCAATTTGTTACTCCAACCCCTGTCCAGGCGCAGGCGCTTCCGCCCGCCCTCGAAGGTAAAGATGTACTGGCAACCGCTCAGACCGGAACCGGAAAGACGCTTGCCTTCCTGATTCCGATCATCGAAATGCTACTGCGCGAGCCTGTCCGCCAGGTCAACGCCCTGGTACTGTTGCCGACCCGCGAACTAGCGATGCAGGTTCACGAACAATATGAAGCCTTGCGCAGCAAGACCACGCCCAAAGCTTCGCTGGTGATCGGCGGCGTGAATGAGAAAGCCCAGATCAACGGCATCCGTGTTGGCGCAGGGTTAGTAATCGCCACTCCCGGACGCCTCCAGGATTTCATCTCCCGCAACCTGGTCGACCTGAAGCACATCAAAATTCTCGTTCTCGACGAAGCCGACCGCATGTTGGATATGGGCTTCCTCCCCGCCATTCAGCGCATTGTCGCGATCTTGCCCCGTCGCCGCCAGACCTTGTGTTTCTCGGCCACGCTCGAGCAATCCGTTGCTCGCTTAGTGAACGATTACATGCGTCAGCCAGTGCGCGTTGAGTTGGGCTCGGTCCTGAAGCCGGCGGAGAGCGTTTCGCTCAAAGCTTACGAAGTGCGTCCCGGAGAAAAGCCGGATGTGCTCCGTCACCTCCTCTACGCCGAGAAGGGTCAGACTCTGGTCTTTACTCGCACCAAGCGCGGCGCGCAACGCCTCGCCAGGGAACTGGCGCGTGAGGGATTCAATGCCGCCATGATTCACGGCGACCGCTCGCAATCGCAGCGTAATGATGCGTTGAGCGGATTTCAGGAAGGCCGCTTTCAGGTGCTGGTCGCGACCGACATCGCTTCCCGTGGCCTGCACGTGGACGACGTGGCCCACGTCATCAACTACGACTTGCCAAAAATGGCGGAAGACTTCATCCATCGCGTAGGGCGCACCGGACGCGCCGGCTCTCAAGGCCGGGCTTCTTCCATTGTGACTGGCGTCGAAGTGATTGAGTTGCGCAACATCGAGCGCACTCTCAAATTGCGGATGGAACGCATGCAGGTCGATCCGTCCACTTCCGCTCAACCCAAGCGCGTAATCCAAAACACCCTGGCTTCGCGGACCCTGACCCGACTGCCCGGCGAAGTATTCGTCTAGAAAAGTGTGGCGCGGACGCCCTCGTCCGCGCCGCTAAAACCCAGCCGCTGCTGCTGTCACCGTTGGGCTCCACGCTACTACCTTATCGATATTCGTCATTTTTAAAATGTGCTCCAGGTGGCTGTTGATCCCCGCCAATCGCAGCTGTCCTCCCGCCGCCTTTGCGTGGCCCGCCGAGGTCACGATGATCCCGATTCCCGTGCTGTCAATGTGGGTCACGCCCGTGAGGTCAAAGATGATCTTCTTCCGGTTCTCTTTGACCAGGCTCTCGGCAGTCCATTCCAGGTGCTGGCAATCTCTGCCGATGGTGATTTTGCCGGTTATTTCCAGGACGACGATGTCGGGTGCCAGCTGCTTGGTCTGAATCTCCAGCATAAGCGGGGCTCCTTCTTACTTAGTCTGAGTTGCTTTAACGGAAACCGCTGAACATGACCACGTCAGTATCGCTGTAGCGGGAGCGAGTGATTGCAATCTTTTTTCCGTTGCGCGACCAGGCGTAAGCGATGATTGCGGACGGCTCAGTATCGAAGTGGGTCAACTGCACTGCGGAACCTCCACTAAGGGGTTGCATATAAAGATGCGATGCGCTTCCCACCGTATGAATGTATGTCAGCGCGTGCGCGTCCGGGGTCCACCCCAGGACAACCATCGCCAAAGGCGCATCGATTTCCTGAGCCGGCGCTCCGGCTTCCAGCTTTTGCACGATAAACTTCGACTTGGCGTCGGCCCCCTGTCCCTCGACCCTGACATAAGCAACCGATCCACCATCGGGAGAAACCGAGGGTAGAGTGACGTTACCACGCGCCAGTTCGACGGGTGTCCCGCCGTCAATCGGAAGCTTAAAAATGTGGCCGACGGTGTCAGTTGCTGCAAGCCCGCGATAGACCACCCATTTCCCGTCCGGTGTACACGAGGCGGACTCCGCAGCTTTCCCGAATTCGAGTTGCTTGAGTTCGCCACTGTCAAGATTGAGCCGCCAAAGATTAACCGTGTTCTTGTCAGAGACAATGTCAACGATAGCAAGGTCGCCAGTGCCGCAACTGGTTGGGCTGAACACTAATGGAGTGTTTTCCAGCAGGCGGGTCGGGGCGCTTCCGTCTGCGCCCCTGCTGTAGATGCGGGATGCCGAGTCCATGAGCAGCAGCTTGCCCGAGGCCGTCCATGACAGCGTGTAGCCGGTGGCCTGTTCGTTCGAGATCTGCGCCAGCTTCCAATCGATTTTGTCATTCAGCGCGGACGGAGAATCTCCCACGTAGATGGTTGCTGAAGGGTGGGCCTGGGTGGTTGCGAACGACTTCCCATCCGCGGTGACGCTCAGCGAGTAGTATTGGTTCAAGTCGTTGCTGATCTTGAATAGTTCGCCGGTTGGGTAAGGCTGGAACCAGATTTGTTGCCGAAGGCCGGCGGATTTTTCGGCGCCTACAAAGAACAATCCCGAGGAGTCTGGAAGCCATGCCACCGCATTCACTGCCATGTCGATGGGTAAGTCCTTTACGAGCTTCCCATCCGGCGTGAGTACTCGAATGGAACAAAGGGCTTTCCCTCCGAGTTCGAGGGTCCCGATCGCGATGTAGTCACCTGAAGCCGACCAGGAAGGATCAGTGGCGAAGAACGTGCCCGCCGCCTGGATCTGCGAGATCACCTGCTCGGCGCTCCCATCGGCATTGGCAACCAAGAGTTGGTCCTCGCCCTTCTCTGGGATTAAACGGCGATAGGCCATGCGCTTGCCATCCGGCGAAAACGCTACAGTGCTGGCTACATCACTCACAACTTGACGCGACGTGCCGCCTAGGGCCGGCACAACATAGAGGTTGGTATTGTTCGGGTTTGCGGGATCCCGGTGGGCGTAGTAGAGGTAGTTGCCATCTGGCGTAAAGGTCGCGCCATTGCCAAAGAACCCACTCTGCGGCGGCACTACCGTGACTTCGCTGCCGGTGGTGACCTGTTTCACTCGCAGGCTGCGTTCGCCTTCGCGCCGGGCATAGGCAATCATCTTGCCGTCCGCGGACACGGCGACAAAGCCAACCGCTTGACCGTGCTCCGTGAGTTGGCGAATGCTGATGTTGCGAGTATTGATGGTGGGAGCGCCTTTACTTAGTAGTCTGTACGCGCCGAATGCCGCAGCAAGCACCAGCACCGCAACCACCCCAGCCGTGACAATCAGCGGACGCTTGTGCCGCCGTGCTTCCGCCATCAGTACAGAGCTAGATGATGCTTGGCCGGAAGACGAAGCCGCTACGCCCGCAGGTCCCGACGCCGCCGATCCTGACGCCGAAGCCGCCGGCTGAGCCGACGGGGAAGGGCTGCCAGATTCCGTAACCACCCTTCCCGATTCCGTCTCGCGCTTCAGCCGCTTCAGATCGGCCCGCACCTCCGACGCGTGCTGGTAACGTAAGTCCCGGTCTTTTTCCAGGGCCTTGTTTATGATCCGTTCCATCTCTGGATGAACCTCGGGATTCAACCGCACCGGAGCCGTCGGCGCCTTGTGCAGGATGGCATCAAAAATGTCGCCCGATCCTTCGCCCCGGAACGGCACCGTGCCCGTCACCATCTCATAGAGGACTGCTCCAAATGAAAAGAGATCAGTTCGCGCGTCTAGTTCCTTGCCCCGCACCTGCTCCGGTGACATGTACGCCACCGTGCCGATCGTCGCGCCCGGACTGGTCAGGTACTCTTCGCTCACCACCGTCTCCTGAACGCCTCCCGCTTCGACCGCCCGCCCGCGCGCGGTCAGCTTGGCCAGTCCAAAATCCAGAATCTTGGCATGTCCTCGCTTGGTTACAAAAAGATTTGCCGGCTTGATGTCGCGATGGACAATTCCCTCCGTGTGGGCCGCGTCGAGCGCGTCGGCAATCTCGATGGCGAGTGCCAGCA
>Ga0209169_10001252_pt1 | contig 15410 bp, 12 predicted proteins | sample HubBroMetageWRM4_FD_188346 | JGI IMG/M metagenome (GOLD analysis project Ga0209169, IMG submission 188346) | Warmed soil microbial communities from the Hubbard Brook experimental Forest, New Hampshire - Hubbard Brook CCASE Soil Metagenome WRM 4... | ecosystem: Environmental > Terrestrial > Soil... | reverse complement strand
TTCAATTCCGGGTTCCAGTTCTACAAACGCGCCAAAATCAAGCACACGAGTTACGGTGCCGTGAGCGCGCTCGCCGGGCTTGTATTTCGCTACGACTGAGTCCCACGGATCCGGCTCCAGCTGCTTCATGCCGACAGAAATGCGGCGCTTTTCAGGATCAATCTTCAGAATCTTGACTCCAACTTCCTGCCCGACGGACAGCACGTCGGCAGGCTTGCTGACGCGGCTTCTGGAGATGTCGCTCACGTGCAGCAGCGCGTCAACGCCGCCGATATCGATAAAAGCTCCGTAATCGGTAAGGCTGCGAACCGTTCCCTGCACGATGGCGCCTTCCTGGACTTCGGAATAGCGGCGGTCTTTCACCGCGCGCTCTTCCTCTTCGGCAATCACGCGGCGATCGACGACCAGATCTTCGTCAGCCTCGTCGAGCTTGGTAATCCGGCAGCGGATCTCCTGTTCCACCAACTTCTCCATCTCAGCAGCGTCGCGGGCGCCGCTGCGAGAGGCTGGCATGAACGCGCGCACTCCCACGTCGACACTCAAGCCGCCTTTGACCACTCCCGTCACCGTGCCCACGATCGTCGTCTTCTCATCGAACGCCTTCTTGAGCGACGCCCAATCGGTGGGCCGCTCGACCTTGCCGAGGCTGAGTTCGTAATAGCCTTCCGGATCGCGGCCTTTAATCGAGACCAGAAGCTTGTCGCCGACCTTCGCCGCCTTGCCGGCAGTCTGAAAAGCGGTGAGCGGCAGAATCCCTTCGGTCTTGAAACCGATATCGACCAGAACTGAATCGACGGTGACGGCAACTACAGTGCCTTCGCGACCTTTGCCGGGCTGTACCGGCTTGCGCGCTTTGCTGTGCTCGAACTCAGAAAGAAGATCTTTGAACGACTCAACCGGTTGGTCGACAGATTGGGCTTCAGGAGTGTCTGGATTGGGCATGGGAGGGTTACGTCCTCAAAGTGATGGCGTCGATACTTAGGATAACACCGCGCGGAGCGGCCGCAGAGCCTTGGTCGATGAGTGCTTCCGCGGTGCCGTCAACGGCATATAATGGCATTCCCCCATGAAAGAAGAAAAGCAGGACGAAATCGAGCATTTGCGATCCCTATTTGTCCGTCCCGACAAGAAGCCGAAGTTGTCTTTGCGTAACCTAATACAGAATCTGGCTGCTGCCCTCACGCCGCGGCGAAGAGAGCGGATCGTCGAGCCTATCAAAGTTAAGAAAAACGTTAAGAAAAACCGAGACGCTGCTTAGTCGACCGAAGCGAGAACGCCCAACCGAGGAACTGGAGCGGATTTCGGAGTCTCTGCCTCGAGTTGCCAACAGCGCAGACCTCAACCCTGCCGGTTCAATGCGCGTAACCGCGATGCTACGCCAACGACTCAAACTCATTAGGGAGTTGACGGGCATCATTCAGCGGTTAAACGGATACTCCTGCACCCAGTGAAATCCCCGGCTTTTGAGCAGCATCGTTGTGTGATCCACCAGCTTGAGTTCCATATGCAGCCGATGGCCGCTCATCTGACCGTCGAGCGTCAACTGCGCGGGCGTCGCCCGCTCAAAGTTCAGATATGCCTTCCAGTTCTTCTCATTTCTCTTCGTGATAGCGATACTCTTCTTGCCAACGTCGATCGTAGCGCCATAGGGGGCGAATGAATCGTCCATGCGCTGAAACCAAATTTGATCGGAATAATCGAAGATCACTCGGCGCCATCGATCATAGTCGTTCACCAGCGGCGAACGGATTTGGCCGTCGATGGTCATCTGATCCACGTCCCAGATGCCATAAAGCGCTGACTTCGGCCGGTTGTGGAGCCAGTCGCCCCCAAACTGGTATGCGTTGGCGGCCAACAATACAACGCCGAAGGCAACCTGTGCAGTGACAGCCATGCGATTTGCACGGCGAGTTTCGAAAAGTTCATTTAACGTGGACGGCCCGGCTACCTGATTCAGGACGAAGACGTTCGCCAGACGATTAAAATCCGGAACCAGCAGGAGCAGCGACAACAGCACCAGGTGAAACGACAACAATTTCACCGGCACATCGTAAGTCATGTTGAGCATGAACACCTGAGTCATGTCGGCCAGGCACACCAGCGCGCCCAAGGTGCTGGTTCGCGGGAATATCAGCAGCACACCGCCAAGAAGTTCCGCGCATCCTGCGAAGATTTCATATCCGCGTGATGCCCCGATCGAACTCCAGAGAACTCCCATGGGGGAAAAGCTCCCGAACGGTTGCACTAATCGGAACAAAGGGGTAGGCGGCATTTGCACGGGCACGGCTTTGCTCATTCCATAAGCAAGCATCTGCCCAGCCAGGGCAAAACGAATGAACAGGCGAAACCACTTTCGCAGCGTCGCATAGTCTTGCTGCTTGGCCAGCACCGACCAGATGGCAGTCGCCACCAAGGTGATCACCAAGATGCAAAGGATGAGCACATAGTCGAAGATTTTGTCGCCGCTGCCGCTGTCTGTGTAAACCAAAGGCGTCTTGATCCGCAGGACGTGGACTGCAATCCAGAGAATGACCGGACGGAAGGGCCACAAAGTAGACGGGTCTGGAGTGTCGACATTGGGCGCCGGGATCAGCGCAGTGATGATCTGGGTCAAAAGGCAATACAGACCGAAGTAGACAAAACAGAATCGAAACGCAATGCGACTGCCCGAACTCCAATGCGTCGTGGGAAGTTGCACCGTCTGCTGAACCTGAGCTGCGTGGGCGTGGGTTTCCATGCACAACCTCCCCTGCCGAGCCTGCGGGCCATAATTCTAGCGAAAATCCGTTGCCAAGATTTATCTCAAGATTTCCACTCATTCCTTTCAGACCACGATTCCGTAGTAGCATCTGAACCTGAGGCCGCCGCGAACGCGCATTGTCTGGAAGCCGACTCGGCGACCCGTTTCAGCATCCAATGGGATTCTGAAGAGCTCACTCCATGGATCATTTGACGCCGCATGATGTCATGGTTGTCTTCCTCGCGCTGGCCACTCTTCTGGCGAGCGCTAAGTTTGCCGGGGAACTGGTCAAGAAACTCAACCAACCCTCGGTGCTCGGAGAAATCATCGCGGGTATTCTGCTCGGGCCGACCGTCCTCGGCCACTACAAACCCGCTGTCTATTCCTTGTTGTTCCCGCACACTGGCCCGGTGGCCTTGGTGCTCGATGGAATCACTGCCGTCAGTGTGGTCTTTTTTCTTCTCACCGCAGGCATTGAGATTGATTTGGCCAGCATTTTTCGCCAGGGTAAAAGTGCGCTGCTCGTAAGTTCGTTCGGCATGATCATCCCATTCGCCTTCGGATTTGTTTCGGGCCGCGTATTCCCTCACTTCCTCGGCGCCAGTGACGGAACTGACCCAACCGTCTTCGCGCTCTTCATTGGCACTGCGTTGTCGATTTCGGCCCTACCCGTGGTTGCCCGTATTCTCATGGATCTCGGACTACTCAAGACCGAGATGGGCACCATCGTGATGTCCTCGGCCATGTTCGACGACCTGGCGGGATGGATTCTGTTCGGCTTGGTCCTCGGAATGATGAATCCGCAAACCGGCGCCGGCCACGGCATTCGGCACACCATCATTCTGGTACTGAGCTTTGCCGTGCTTATGCTAACCGTCGGGCGTTGGCTGATTCACAAGATTCTGCCCTTCATTCAAGCGCACACCACCTGGCCGGGAGGCGTTCTCGGCTTCATATTTTCTTTAACCCTGGCTTCCGCGGCTTTTGCCGAATACGCAGGCATTCACGCCGTCTTCGGCGCGTTCATCACCGGCGCGGCCGTGGGCGAATCCGCTCATCTGCGTGAACGCACCTCCGAGAGCATTCACCAGATCGTCACGAATGTGTTCGCGCCACTGTTTTTTGCCAGCATCGGGCTGCACACAAATTTCGTGAGCAACTTTCACCTGGGCGTCACCGCCGTCATCCTCAGTGTAGCTTGCCTCGGCAAGGTTCTGGGCGCGGGATGGGGGGCGCGCTTGGGCGGCATGGATATGCGCACCGCAATCGGCGTCGGCCTGGCCTTGAACGCCCGCGGCGCGATGGAAATGATTTTGGGTATCCTTGCACTCCAGGCGGGCCTTATCCGCGAGCCTATGTTTGTGGCGCTCGTAGTCATGGCCTTGGTCACCTCACTCATGTCCGCGCCTGCCATCCGAATGCTGATCGAGAAGAAGACGTCAGTTAACTTAAAGGACGTCGTTTCCAGCGAGTTGTTTCTCACCAATCTCACCAGCGACACCAAGAATGGCGTCTTGCAGGAAATGTGTGACATCGCCGCGCCTCTGGTGGGGAATGCTCCAGAACGCTTCTTTCGCTTGGTCAGTAACCGTGAGCGATTGGCCAGCAGCGGTTGGCGTTCCGGGGTGGCCGTGCCTTATGCACGCGTGGATGGCCTGCTTCGCCCCCTGGTCGTGATTGGCAAGACCGCCAAGGGCATTGATTTCGGTTCGCGCGATGGCCGTCCGGCTAGGCTGATTGTGTTGATCCTTACTCCCGACAATCAATCTCAGCACGATCTGCTGGCCGACGCAGGGCAGTTCTTTAGCCAGAAAGAAATGGTTGACCGTGTGCTCGCCGCCAATAGTTTTGTTGAGCTGGCGGCCGCCTTGAATGCACCCGTGAAGTAGGCCGCCTTTGCCGCCTCATGGACGCAACTGTTGCAATGAGGCGCTTAAACTCATTAACCTGTCAATGCGTGTAACCGCGATTTATCAACAGCCGCCCAAAGAAACCTTCGTCAGCGCGAAAGAAGCGAGTTTCCGAGACGAGATTATTGTGTCAATGTAGACGGATGCCGAAAGCCTACAGAACTGACGTAATCTCCCATCCGAAGTTTCAGGCCGAACTTGGAACGTCAAAGAACGCTCGTAGATCAGAGCGCGTGCAATGTCCGGTCGGTGGTTGCGAATGTAGCTATGAAATGTATGGTCTCCAGACCTCAAGTCGCGACCGTGACATAACCATTCTCCAAGAACGGCTTAGACGAGAACATCCAGATCACACCAGCGAAGTGTTGGCCGTGAATGCATTCCGCAGATTTCCGAGGTGAAGAAGGGCTTTAGTGTTTTGCGGGCGGAGACTATTTTCGAGGTATTTGGTCATTGTTTACTGTGGGGCATAAACAGGGACCATAAACCGTGCTTCTCGGGGAAGAAGCGATTTTATTCCTCGAGAAAAATGTCGGTTCCAATCCAGGCTACCGCTAGCGATTTGAGATTCTTCTTATAGGTCCGCGTAACTGTGTACTCTTTTCCACCCTTGGTACGAAGTCCGTATGCCCCTGCCGGCCGCGATTGGATATGCTCCACAAACGAACTGTTCACAAGTACGGATCGATGAACCCGAACAAAACCGTACGGCTTCAGTATCTCTGCCATGACGTAGATCGACTCCCGCAGCAAATACGAGTCAGACCGACGCTGCAGTAAGACATAGTTGCCGTTGGCCTCAACGGCGATAACGTCATTGGGATCGATGAAAACAATTTTTCCGTTGGCCTTGATCGCGATGTTGGTGGACTCCCATTGTGAAAGCCTCGGTAGGTGCAGGGGATTTTCGGCCGTTCCCTCGGTAGTATTTCGAAAGGCCACATCTAAAGCCTTCTTGATTCGATCTGCGCTACATGGTTTACGGACGTGGTCGGCTGCACATTGTTCGATCGCGGCGGTCGTCTGTTCGTCGCCGTCTCGAAGATCGAGGCCGGAACCCTCGGGCGTGCGGTTGTCAAAATTTGAAATGTCGTCGGAGCACTCTCCCAACCTGTCAGGTGCCTCTGAATCGCTGCCCGGGATACTTGCCAACGCGGGCGCCAGGCTTCCGGACATTGCCAGCGCGGCATGCTCTTTATAGTCATTCTGCCTGGGGTTACAATCTTGCCAACCGGGGCTGTACCTCTTGAGGATGTCTTCCTGGGTCACCGCTAGTTCTCCTTTCCGAGCGTCGATCACGCTCCGTTTCACCGGCCGCTCACCTCATTAAAGAATTTCCTAATATCGTCGACCAGGAGATCGGGCTGTTCTAGGGCCGCGAAGTGTCCGCCCTTCGGCATCTCCGTCCTTTGCACTACGTTGTAAGTCTGAGAAATCCAGCTAAACGGAGAGGTAAATACTTCCTTGGGGAAATCCGCGTACGCCACTGGAGTCTCCAGCCGTGGAAATGAAGCCATTTCTCCGCCGCTGAGCCGGTGCTCACGATAGATTCGCATGGCGGAGCCCACCGTACCCGTCGCCCAATAGAGCGTGACATCGGTCAGAAATGTGTCACGGTCCACCGCCGTAAGAAAATCGCCGTCGTTGTCAGTAAGCAATTGGAATCGCGCGATCATCCAGGCCAGCCATCCGACCGGGGAGTCCGTCAGAGCATAGGCAAGCGTCTGCGGTTCAGCGGCCTGAATTCTGAAGAAGCTGCTTTCTTCGCGGTCAAAGTACGAATACCGTCTACGTTCCGAATCGCTCATTTGCGCAATTGCTTGCGGGTTCGGCGGATCCGCGAAAAGAAGGTTGAGATGAAGCCCAATCACGCGCTCGGGTGCCTGGTAAGCCATGTCACGCGCGATTTCCGAGCCCCAGTCACCGCCCTGGATACCGTACTTGGAATAGCCCAAACGATCCATCAGAACCACCAGAGCCTTCGCCATCCGCCGTGGATCCCACCCTCGAGTGGTGGTGAGTCCGGAAAATCCAAAGCCGGGAAGCGAAGGAATGATGACGTGGAATGCCGGACTATGGCCGTCTTTGGGATGGGTGAGCGGCTCAATCAGTGCAAGAAATTCAATAAACGAACCGGGCCAGCCGTGAATCAACATCAACGGAATTGCGTCGGAGCGGGGCGAGCGCTCATGGATAAAATGAATCTGCTGCCCATCAATTTCCGTCGTGAACTGGTCAAAGCGGTTGATCCTGGCTTCTTGTGCACGCCAGTCGTAGCCGTTCTGCCAGTAATCCGCGAGTTCCCTCACCTTCTTGATGTCGGCACCGTACTCCCAGGTCGTGTCCGGAATTTGATCGGGCCACTTGGTTTCCGCCACACGGCGCCGAAGATCAGTGAGAACGCTATCCTGAACATGTGCTTTGAACGGACGAATCGCGGCAGGCTCCGGTTTTGCCGGCGCTTGCGCTTGTCCAAGCGCAGTTGCCGGGAACCAAAGCAATGCGGCGAGTAGAAGCCTACCGCACTGCGAGACAGTCTTTCCCGCACTCTCTGTCATCACGCTCTCACCTTTCTCCGCGCAGACATTGTCATTGCGCTCCTGACGTAACAGGAGCAGGGGTCCCATCTGACCACTTACTCACCGAAATATCGAACTCGGTGATTGGCTGCGGAGAGTACTCATGTACATCTATAGGCGAGCCTGGAAACTCTGCGCCCCAACTCAGATTGTCTTTCTGGGGAAACCAAAACATCAGATGGGGATCGGCGTTTCCGACCTTGCGGCTAAAGTACTGTTGTTTCGACATCATGTAGCACATCGCCCCCGGCTCTGGCAGCGGCAGTTCCTTCTTGTCGTAGGCGGCCTTGATACTGTCGAACATCTGACTTTTGGACTGTCCAGCCATCGCAAACTCTGTCGTTTTGATAGTGAGTGGCAGGTGGGTCCGCGCGGCGGGCGGATTGAGACAAAGCGGAACCCGCTGATCGGGGTTCAAAAACTCTGGATCGTCGAACGGGGCCATCCACGATCGCTCCACAACGCACACCCAGCCGTTCTTACCTTTGACCACAGTTTCGTAACCATGCCGCCCGAGGACCAAGACCTCGGCATCGCGTGAGATGGACTCCGGAGCCGCGGTCCGCGCAAAAGCTATCTCGGTATTTCGATCGGTCATCAGATACTGGTCAATCGGGGCCATGCGCTCATACAAGGGTCCCGAGTCCTGCGCCCGCCCGAGCGGGGCCACCCCGAGAATGAAAATCAGGGCGAGTGGCATGGAAACAATCGCGGCGAATCTCTTTGGGTTCATCGGTTCTCCCTTTGGAGTTGGATCATTGCAATTATTATGTTTTCGTTTCACTTCATTCTCGCGTTGCTCAACATTACTGCGCGGCCGTTCCATCCGACCACATGCCAGTCTCCATCAGGAACATATCGATCGGTTCCGGATTGCCTTTATACGATGGAGCCAGCAAAAGCGGAGAGCCCGGGAACGGTTCCGACACATTATTTGAGGAGTCCACCAGATTTGCGCCCCATACCGTACCGAGCGGCATGTAGAACATGAGATGGGCCATGTTGTGCCCACCCTTGTCAGTGAGGTACGCATCCTTGGACATCATGTAGCTCATTGCGCCAGCCTCGAGGGCCGGCAGTTCCTTTTTCTCAAGTGCGGCCTTGACACTCTGCTTGACCTCTTCTTTTGATTTTCCCGCCAGGACCAATCTTGTCCTCATCAAAGTGATCGGCAGCACAGTTCGAGCGGCGGGTGGATTTAAGCAAATCGGGCTGCGATTCTTAGGGTTCCAAAACTCGGGGCTGTCGAATGGATTCATCCACGCGCGTTCTACCATGCAGACAAAGCCGTTGTTACCGTCAGCCGCGGTTTCATAACCGTGCGGACCCAGGACCATAACTTTCGCATTGCGGGAAATCGACGATGGTGCCGCAGTCCTTGCCAGTGCAATCTCAGCATTGCGATCCGCGATCAGGTACTGATCCAGCGGGGCCATGCTGGGATACGAAGTTTTAGCGTCCTCCGCTGGCGCTTGCTGCAGTGCGCCAAGCGCAAGCGCCAGCGCGAAGAATCCCAATGCGATCATCCTGACCGTCCGTGGTTCCATTTGGTTCTCTCCTTGAGTCGGTATGATGCAGATTTGAGGCTCGGAAGCTGCTGGGTAAAGTCGCCACCGATGCTTCTATTGCTAAATCGAACGACTGGGTGCCAAATCGACACTCCAGCCAAGAAATACTTGCAATCAGGTGTCACCGCCATGGCCGGAATACAGCATTCGGGCAAAATCGAGGGTTTTCACGCTCCTTGCTGGGAAATCTATAACACAACTGGTTAGTATATGCAACTAGTTGTATACTCATTCAGGTACAATGAATGCCAAGTGGAGGCAGAGTGCGCAAGGATCACAGGTCAGGATGCGTTATCAACCGAACCGTCGAAATGTTTGGCGATCGATGGAGTCTGCTCGTCATCCGCGACATCATTTTCGTGAACCGAAGGCATTTTCGCGAGCTCCTGACCAAATCGATAGAGGGGATTGCCTCGAATATTCTGGCCGACCGCCTGCAAAGACTTGTGGAGCAAGGGATTATCGTCAAGTCTGATGACGCCAGCCATAAGCAAAAAGTCATTTACAGTCTTACGGAAAAAGGCATCGGATTGCTTCCTCTTCTGATGGAGATGGTTGTATGGGGGCACAAGTATTTGCCGGACTCCAGGCTGAGGGGTCTAGCTCGGGTCCTGGAAGAAGGTGGGCCTAAGCTGTGGGCAGAATTTATGGCTGAGCTTCGCGCAACACATCTTCCGGCGTCAAACACGAAAAAGACGGCGCGCCGCCCGACGAAATCCAGACGAATTTCTGCGATGCGGAAGCTTCAGGCGGTATACGAACCGGCACTGGCTAAGACAAGGCCCTTGCGAGTGCCTTAACGCCACGAGTTGCCATGGGTCAGAGTTCAATCCCATATGAGAGCCATTCCAAACGTCGGCAACCGCGGCTCTACCGGATTTGTTTCATCGCTATGGCATTACGTAGACGGGCCACTCTGTGAAACCACAAGGTGCAAGAGTGCACGAAACAGTTACCGATTGAACGGTGATCCGGGATGGAAGGCCTATACGGCGATGCTGTGTTTGCAGTTAAGAGTTACGGGAGATATGTTTTATTGAATTTTGTATGTCCGCGAAGAGCGTTACCTCGAAAGTGCGCATTTCCTTGCTTGTATTGCTGGCCACACCGCCGGATAACTTCGCAATCATTGTCGAAGTGATCGTGGAATAGTATTCCGTCGTACTTCTTAGTGGCCTGTCGCTTGCACCCTTCCGCTGTGGGAAATGATTGTTGCTTCCGGAAACAGTTTGAGTTTACGAAACCGCACGGGTTCTCCCCTTCCCATGCTTGCTTTCCGGCCAGCACCGTTTACTCCCCATTCTTGTTCAGGAGGAAGCCAGTATGTCACTTAGGCGGGTATTATCTGTTGCACTAGTGTTTGCCGTCATGCTCATTATGGGCACATCGGCAATCGCTCAGACGACCGTTTCCCAAGGAAGTATTCAGGGAACCGTAACCGACCCATCCGGCGCGGTAGTTGGCGGCGCCAAGATCACCATCACTCACAAGGCGACCGGACAGGTCATCACCACGACTTCAACCAATTCTGGAACGTTCAACTCCGGCGGTTTGATCCCCGGCGACTACGTTTTGCGTGTTGAAGCCAAGGGCTTCCGCACAGCGCAGCAGCCTTTTGCAGTTCAAGTAGGCGTAACCTCTTCCGGCAGCATCAAGCTGGAAGTCGGCGAGACAAGCCAAGTGGTGGAGGTCCAAGCTTCGTCGATTCAGGTAAACACCGAACAATCAACGGTGCAAGGTGTCATTACTGGCGACCAGATTGACAAGCTGCCGGTTGATGGCCGGAACTTCCTGGATCTCGCGCAACTCGAACCTGGCGTACAAATTCAGGACGGCCAAACCTTCGACCCCACCAAAGCCGGCTATTCTTCGATTTCGATCAACGGCGTATTCGGACGTACTCCGCGTATCGAACTGGACGGCATCGACATCAGCGATGAGACCGTCGGTACGACCACACAGAACGTCGGCATGAGTTCGATTCAGGAATTCAACATCAGCCGCTCGAACCTCGATCTGTCCACTGAGTTGACGTCGGCTGGCGCGGTGAATGTAACCACGCGGTCTGGGACGAACGACATTCACGGCCAGGCGTTCTATAACTTCCGCGGCCGCGATGCAGGTACGGCGTCATTTCCCGGAGCCCAGGTTGGCTACTACCAGCGCAACAACTTTGGCGGCCGCGTAGGCGGACCGATCATTAAGGACAAGTTGTTTTTCTTCCTCGATGGTGAACGCATGAAGCAGGATGGAATCCTCCCCTTGGTGATACCGGCACCCTTCAGCGCGCTGAGCGGCGGGTTCCTGTCACCCTTCCGTGACAGCGAAGTTACCGGCAAGTTGGACTGGCAGGCGACCAAGGACGTCCACGTTTTCTACCGGTTTACTTATAACTGGAACAAATCGGAAGCAAATTTCAACTACAACTACCAGGTCTATTCGAACCGGGACAACACTCCTTCGCACGCGGTGGGTGTTGACTGGTCTAAAGGGTCATGGTCGCACAGCTTCCGCTTCGGTTATTTGAAATTCCACAACCTGATCGGCGACGCTACGCAGGGTGCAAGCTTTTTCAATCCGCTGCCAAACGACGAGATCATAGTTAACGATCTCGGACTCCAGTTGTCGGGTCCGAACCTGCTGGCACCGCAACAGACCTTCCAAAGCAACAAGCAGATCAAGTACGACGGCAGCAAAGTGTACGGTTCGCATGTCTTCCGCTTTGGTATCGGCTACAACGACATCAACGGTGGCGGATTCGCGAGCTTCTTCGGAATCGCACCGCTGGCTGTAACCACGTCCACTTCATGTGCGGTTCCGGGCCAGATCACCACCTGCGAGCTCTTGGCGGGTGTTCTTGGTAACGGGCAGGGGTTCTTCACCGAAAAGCCGGCTTTCGGCTATCCGGCTGGAGGGCAACACGACAACCGCTTCCAGTTCTACTTGGGCGATTCGTGGAAGATGAAACCGAACTTCACCTGGACCTACGGCCTGCGCTACAACCGTGATACTGGCCGTTCGGACAGCGATCTGGCTTCGATTCCGTGCTCGGCGGTTGCGGCGGGTCCTTTGGCTGCGGCTGCACCCTGCACCGGCAGCGCTCCGCTTTTGGATCAATTCGGACCTGGGCTGGGCAATCCAGTCAATCAGCCCAACACCCAGTTCGGACCGCAGGTCGGCTTTGCCTGGGATCCTACCAGGAAGGGTAAGACTGTAATCCGGGCGGGCGCCGGCATCTACTACGAAAACTCCATCTTCAACAACACCCTGTTTGATCGTCCAGCCAAGCTGGCCAGGGGTCTGTTCTTCCAGGAAGGGGCCCTCGGCTGCAATGGCCCTGGCGCAACCACGTTTAACATCCCGGGACAAGGCAATGTCAGTACGATCAACGGGGTGGATCTAGGTTCGGGTGTCTGCGGACAGCCGCTCTCCGTTGCCGGTCCGTTGCTATATGACCTCCAGCAGGAGTTTCAAGCAGCAGTGAAGGCGCAGGGGCCGACAGCGAACCCCAGCTACATTGGCAATACCCTGATGGTCAGCAATAGTATTCAGGGCTTGGCAGCGTTTGATCCCAACTTCCGCAACGCACGTTCTTACCAGTTCAATGTTGGCATGCAACATGAGATCTGGAAGGGCGGCGTGCTCACGGCCGATTACATCCGCAACGTCAGCACTCACTTTATGTTGACGATTGACCAGAACCACGTCGGTGATGCGCGGTTTCTGGATGTGAATGCCGCCAATACCGCGATCGCAAAGACCCTGGCTAACTGCGGCGTTACCACGGTTGCGGAAGCGACTACTCCGGGGGCGATTTGCGCCGCCACCGGTAACCCGATCACCATTAATGACTTCGCCAGCAACGGATTGGATTCCGGAAACGTCTTTGGCGGCGGTCCGGCCAATCTCAGCGGCGCAGCTTTTGGTGGCATCAACCGCAACGTAGGGGTTGGAGCCTTCGAGATGCCGGAAGGCCGCTCCACTTACAATGCACTCCAGATGTCCTACAAACAACAACTGGCGAACCCGATGCCTGGATTTAGCGCGATGGACCTGACCGTTGCCTACACCTTGTCGCGCTTCGTTGGCGACGGCTCCAACGACCAGTTCTTCAGCGCCACGGCGGCTGACAACAACAACCCCAGTTACTTCACCGGCCCAACTTCGCTGGATCGAACCGATGCATTCAAGTTCGGTTTGACCGCGGAGGTGGCGCATCACGGACCGCGTCTCAGCGTGATCGGAAACTTTGGCACTCCCCATCCGTCGACCATCCAGTTACTGGCGGCCAACGGGGGAACACAGAACGGAGTCACCAGTACGGCCGAGATATTCCACAGCGATTTGACGGGTGATGGTACGGTGCAAGACATCCTCCCGATAAACGCTGGCCAGGCCGCGGGAAAGCCGGGGCAGTTCATGCGCTCGGTCTCGCCGACTGCGCTTACCAACGTGATCAACTCCTGGAATAGCACGGTGGCAGGATCGTTGACACCAGCAGGACAATCGCTGGTTGCCGCCGGCCTGTTCACGACTGGGCAGTTGCAGGAGTTGCAAGCGTACAAGGGTTATCTAGCTCCTCCGCCGCCTGGCGCGGTGGGCAACGGCATCTTCCGCGAGGTCAGCACCACGCTGGCCTGGCCCATCAAAATCACTGAACGGTTTAACATTGAACCCTCCTTCAGTGCTTTCAACGTATTCAACCTGGCGAACTTCGGAAATGAATTCGGACCTCTGCCGTACTCGCTGACACCGTATGCGCCCGGCGCCATTGGCAATGCTGGCAGCGTTAACGGAACCGCATCGGGATCATCTCGCGAATCACTGCGAACTGGCACCGGGTCGGGCATCTTCTCCCTAGGTGCCCCGCGGCAAGTGGAGTGGGGTCTGCGGATGAATTTCTAGCAGGTGCTCCCAAGGACCAGAAGCCGCGGACCGCAACGGTTCGCGGCTTTTGTTTTGAATTCCCATAGCAACGCTTGCTGAAACCGAGCGATTCGGGATCGGGTTCGGTGCATGTGGCCGCGTAAATGATTGTGGAGGTAGAAAAAAGAAATGGCTCCTCAGGTAGGACTCGAACCTACAACCCTCCGGTTAACAGCCGCCCAGGGTGAAATCTAAGTGCCTGAATCGTCGTTGCTTACTGAGAGCAATTTTGGGTTCTACCCCTTAAATGGGCTACGGGGCTACGCGCACCTACTGGCCGGATTTCGCGGCCATCTTTCGGTTCCAATCGTCGCCGAAATCAATGGGCGCTGTGCCATGTGTTTTTGGCTTCTTGGCGGCGCGGGCCTTCCGTGAACGCTTGGCTGGCACTGGGAGCGCCGCCATCTTCTTTTTCCAATCGTCGCCGAAATCAATTGGGGTAGATGGTAGCCTTTTGGCTTTTTTCGCCATGACTCAATTCCCTGCTTTCGCGGCCTTCGCCTTTGGTGGGTAGCCAATGCACCAATCGGTGCGCCCGCCATCCTTGCGTGCTTTCGCCACTTTGTCTCTCCGCTCCATGTTCACAGCATCGCCTCTCAAGAACATGAAATCTGCGAATGCCAGCGCCATCTGCGCGTGGGTAGCTTTGCGGCGTTTGAATAGTTTCAAAAAGTCATTTTCCAAGGTACGCACTTTGCTTCCCTTGCCGAGTTGCACCTTTAGCACTTTTAGTTGTTTTTCCATGCGGCCAGTATCCAGCCACGGCGCACGCGAGGCAAGGTTACTGTGGTCATCTTCGCTCTGGTAAACTCAAGCGGCGACGGCGATGTCCTTTCTATACAAGTCGAGTGGCTATTCCTCAATGAGTAGCTCAGCACGCGAAGCACACAATGCGTTTATCCGCTGGCAAGCGGTACGCATCGAGCACTTCGGGCACGTTGTAAATCTTGTGTTGACTCTGAGTACTGCAACTCTTGGATTCGCTGTGAGCCTCGCGATTGAAAGAAAAATTACTCCAGGCACGTATGGTTCATACTTGTTTGATGCTTCGCTGGTGATTCTTCTCTTTGCCGTTGGCGCGGGCCTACTTACAAATTGGACGAGGCTTTGCGATTATCGTTATACAGCTCGGGCGGTGCGAGGTAGGGAACTTCACGAACGAATCAAAGCCGGGGAATTACTCGACGAGAAAGATTGGGGGAAATCTGCCAAGCGCAAGTGGTACAGCGATAGCGCGGAGAAATACGGAGAGCGGTCGTGGTGCTTTCTCAAGATTCAGCTATTGCTCTTTGTGTTTGGCGTCCTACTTCTTGCCGCTGCTGTGGCACTGCACTACTGGTCAATCCAACACGCTACGGTCTGGCCTTGTGAGTTATGCGTTTAAGCGGCACGCATGGATTGCGTCATGAACTCGGTCACGATAAAGGCAACAAGGGGCAAGAACGAAATCAACGTATGGCGGGGCTGCTCGGAATCCGGCACTGTAGATTCAGCGAAAAGGCCATAGTTCGGAACCGCGACATAAGCGGCCAAGAAGAATCCTAGTATCCACTTCGATACGACGTTTGGCTGTAACCAGCCAATCAAACCGCTCATAACTATTCCAACACCGGTGCCCCAAGCTACGGCTACCACCAGCGAGATGGCGACTGGCGCTCGATAAAGAAAGCCCTTCGATAGTGCCCAT